>Ga0335075_10004760_pt1 | contig 21132 bp, 22 predicted proteins | sample Lox_Sample_24_FD_206723 | JGI IMG/M metagenome (GOLD analysis project Ga0335075, IMG submission 206723) | Soil microbial communities from Loxahatchee National Wildlife Refuge, Florida, United States - Lox_Sample_2.4 | ecosystem: Environmental > Terrestrial > Soil > Wetlands | place: USA...
CGGCCAGACGTGTCTGGCCGAGGGCATCGACCTTCTTGGTTTCACCGAGCAGTTTGGAGCCTGGCCGAGTCTGCATGGGCTGAAGCCGACGCCTTCCGCAAAACCACGCTTGCCCTGACGCAGAACCTCAGAATGGATTGTGTTTTGGATACCTTGCTTGGGTCTTTGCTCAAGCTCATCCCCTGCGAGTCCGCGCGCGTTCTGCTAGTGGAAACAGATACGCGCCTCTTTCTTGGGCGCGAACTTCAAGACCACCAGGCAACTGGCCGCACTTCCAAGAGCCCCGACACTCTCGACGCCACGGAAAGTGGTTTTCTCATGCAGGCTCTTGTCACCAAGAACAGCGTGCTCATTCCTGACACCAATGACGAACCGGAATGGTCGCGCTTCAAAGGGCATGCGCACATGCGGTCATGGCTGTGCGTTCCTCTCGTCGCATCGCAACAAGTGCTAGGCTTTTTATCGCTCGGCGATACGCACCCTCATTTCTTCACGCACGAACACCAGCGGCTTGCGAAATCACTCTCCATTCCGGCCGCAGTGGCCATTCAAAACGCACGGCTCTATGAACGTGCGGAAATCTATGGCTCAGAGCTCGAACAACGCCTTGCGGACTTGGAACAGACCGAACAAGCGTTGAAGCAAGCCGAAGAAAGCCGCACGCTTTCAGAAGACAAATTTACGAAGGTGTTCCGGTCGAGCCCCATTGCATTCTCCATCACAACCGTTGCCGAGGGTCGGTTCATTGACGTGAACGAAGCGTTTGAGCGCAGGTACGGCTACTCCTGCAAGGAACTCCTGGGCCGCACCGTCTTCGACATCGGTGTTTGGAATGATCCGGGCGAACGCCCCCACATGCTAGAGGAAGTTCGCAAGAAGGGACAAGTCAGAAATCGCATTACGCGCTTTCGAACACGTTCCGGTGAGCTCCTAGACACAATCTATTCTGCCGACATCATCGAACTCGACGGCCAGCAATGTCTTCTGGCCGTTTCAGAAGATCTGCCCGAACACGCGAACCTGCAAGTATCCTTTAATCGGAAGGCTGCTCTCGCCCGCTAGCTTGCCGTCCCGCCCCCTTCGGGGAGCCGAACCGGATAGTCCAAGTGCAGAGTTTCACGGACACTTCTTCTAACGCCGTTTGTGGATGCCTTCCAGTTGCCGACCACCCGGAAGTTAGCGAGACCCTTCAATAGAGGCCCGTTCATCAGTGCCTCATCTCCAATGCGCTGACGGCAACATGCCAGACATGAAGATCGAGCAAGCAGCCCTCTTCGTTTCCTTTCACTGATATTGGGTCACCGTACCTGTCAAGTTTCCCGGAACGCTATCCGCGGTTTGAGGGCCGGCAGTGAAGATACAGAGTTGCTAAGACGACGATCAAGCAATATGCTGTGTGAAGTCCTTAGCTGATGTGGAAACTTCGTGTAGTTTCCTAGAATTGTTCGACAAGAACATCAAGGAGAGAAGACCATGGCGAACGTTTATGTCGAAGCCCGCCCCAAGGGCCGCCCTGAAGGGTCGGCCATCCAGGATTATGTAGTCGAGGATTATGCGAACCACGAGCTCGGCACTTTCAAGACTCAGAAAGAGGCAATCGATTGGGCGAAAGCGAAGGGCCACGCTCCTCTTGTTGCTCGCGTCCGGCATCTGAATGACAAGAAGAACCCTGACCATTGGCGGGCGGCCTAACATCGATTGTAGAACGTAACGTTTCGTAATCATCCGTTCAGCCCGCCCATGCGGAAGCACGTCGGTGCAAAGCTGTTCGAGGCAGGATTCCCGCCTGCACGGCGAGATTGGCCCCGCTCACTCTGTGTGTGGGAACTTACCGTGACAATGGCCGTTTGCGGACAGATTACGGCGTAGGGAGTGATTCCGAGCCAGAAGTCCGCTTCTGAAAAGTTCCAGCGTGCTAAGTCCTAATTAGTTGAATTGCTGGTAGATTGCCACGAGGCAAAATCCCCCGATTCTCGACGCCTAAGTCGTTGAGAAGGCGGACTCGACCGAGGCGCAATTAGGCGTGGCGAAACCAGATGTTTTCCGCCCGGTGGCGCAGATCTCGGGCGCGCCCGACTCAGACCTTGAGGAATGAGACCTTGTGACCCGCTTTGCGCAATGTTCGATTGAGGGTGTATAGACCGCATCGGGCAAAGAAAGGCAGTTGCGCCGTGGTCTTACCAAGGGACACTAGGCAGATATTCCAGTCGCCTTGCCGGGGTCTCGTCTCGAGCCATTCGACGGACAGCCCCTTGTGCTGAACCTTCGTAAGCCGCCTAAGTTCCTTCCTATACTCATCATCAGGACTGAAGAAGAGATCGGTAGTCCTCCGAACCTGCTCTACGAGATGACTCATACCGCTCGATTTTGTGGGGATTTTGGCAAAGTAGAGCGTCTTACTTCTCAGGTGCAACAGATCGCAAAATTCCAATTGTGACTGACCGCCGCCGTACCAGAGCTTTTTCGCATCGTAAAACGTAAATCCAGCCGCTTGCGCGCAACGCGCGTTGTATTCGCCCTCACTTTCAGCCGGATCCCATGCAGGCAGCACCACCTGTGGGGCGTCAAGTCTGGCGACCTCACTATTCACCCTTGCCAGAAAGCCCTGTGAGACCTCCCACCAAAGGCCCGATGAGAGAACGTAGTGCCGACCACCGAATGAAAGTTCATACCCGAAACATTGGAAAACGCTGTATCGACCGAATGGCTCCTTGTTATCGTCCAGCAGATGAACGCTCGTCGCTTGCGCCTGAGATACAGTTTTCTCAAGCTTTTCCCTTTCCAGATAACTCAGCCAGCTTCGGACGAACAAATAAGGAATCGTCACCGGTGCCTTTGTCATGCGCCCAAAAACAAACGAATCGATGGCATCTACTTGTTCCCGAACATAGGTGGGAGCAAACATCACCAATTTCTTCTCCGCCGACCCGTCCTTTAACTCTTCGTCGAACCGCCCTTCCAACTTCTCGATTAGAGGTTCATCTACAACCACGCTTAGATTGTCAATTTCTGGCCAGTGTTTTCGATAGGCAGAGCTTTTGAAGAGCTGACTCGATCTATCTAACACGTCGCCAAGGGTCGAGAACTCCACGTCCACTCGCAGGCTAGTCCCGCCTCGCAGTTTCTTACCGAAAATCTTGTACGAAGGCAATCCGCCCACACTGGCTACCAGGTCTCGATCAAATTCGACTCCGAATTCGTCGACGGCTGACGCCCGCGGCGCGCGTTCTCGGGAAATGTGCCACTTCGCAAACACTTGCTCTATCTCAATCTCGACGAGCTTATCGGGTCGGATGGAATTGAGCGCGACACGTCTGCCGAAATCTCTCTCCTTCCAGTCATCGTCCAATTTCATCCATGCATGCCCGAACGTCAGAACGAAGGTCTCCGCGCCGTGGCGAATCACCAGCAAGGCGGCAGGAGACGCTCCTACGAGAGAGAGGGCGTTCGGATTTTGAAGCGCGGAGTTTAGAACACTGACCCACTGGGGAACGGTCGATTTGACGGGAAGAGGAAGTACATAGCCGTCAAGAGGAGCCGCGAGAGGCAAGATAGTCTCCGGAGTGACGTGCAACTGCTTCTCGAATGCAGAAACGCGGTCCTGCTTCAACATGTAGATGCTGAGGGGAAGCTTCGCCATCCCAAGGACTCCTGGGATAACGCTATCACGGACTGTTTCACCTACCCGTTAAGTGCCCAATCACATACGTACTGTTTTCGCGCCCTTTTGGGGAACGATAATCCAACCACAGCGCTCGCGACTGATCCAGGATAGTTTCCGGATCGCCGACAACTCTATGCTGTGTCGCCTTCAGCATTAAGGCCAAGCGACCAGTGAAACTTGAGTTCGTGCGACGGTAATCCATGCACGCGAGCCCCTAACGTGCCCGGTCGGTGTTGAACACTCGGCCTGATGGATTCACCGTCTTTGGAATTAAAAACGAGTGCTCCCGACTGCGAATGGTTCGGAAGCAAGAGAAGCATTCCGAATCCCCAGTAGCGAAATCTAGCACCGCTGATGCGACCAGCAGGATTCGTAAAAGTGACAATCTCCACGCCTTCGGCGACCCGAATATCCTCGCCCACAGAGCCCATCCAGTACCAACCAGCATGTGGACCCTCGAATTGCCTAAGACCGAAAGCTATTTCCACTAAGTTCTCTGGCACAGTGCCCGCCACTGCGTCCCCGTCGCCAATCGGAATCCCGCCGTCAATGGCAATCGTAATGAGGGTTTTTAGGCACCATCGCTCCAGCTTCGACCCGTCCACAGGAAGGCTTTTCAACGGCCACGGCTGAGCTGGCAGCCTGTCTCTTTCCGTCGATATGTCAACAAAGGAACAGAGCGTTTTGCGGAATTCGATTGCGGCGTCATCTACTTGCGATAGCAGTAAGTTATGCTGCCTACACAGAACTTTCTTTACGAAACTTGAAAGGCCTATCGTCCTGAACTCATCGGCGCACCAAGAGAGTCCCTTTACTCGCACGGAATCTTCAGTGAAGGTTCCGCGCGTAACGATATGCTCGCCGCTGATTTTGTCAGAGCATCCGCCCAAAGATGCCGCCCAGCATCTAGCTTGGGTCCTCCGATTCGCGACCTTCGTAGTTCTCGCCGTCATGGCCCCGTTTAACTCTGCCTGGGCTTTCGCCTCTTCAAGACTCCGCAGGCAATTCGATATTTTCAGCGCATCCGAATACAGAATCCCCTGGTGCGGAATTGTGAAAAGGGTCTCGAACTCATGGGCCAACCAGTCATCGATTTGCGATTGTGCTAAGCACTTGTATGTTGCGTAAGCGATGAGGTCAGCCGCTTGAAGCGGAATCCACTCTTGCTTCGTGGCATCATCGAAATGAGATATCCCGTATTTCTCGCGCGTTCTATCGAAATCCCCCAATTGGGTTAACAGTTGCCCATACTCATTCTTGAGCTTGTTTCCACGCTCAAAAATGAGCGCGACCGGATTGCGGCGAGGCGAGCGTCGTCGCCAATGGTCAACAGCGGGTAAGGCCAGAAATGCGCAGAAACGGTAGGCCGTACCGATAACTGATGAGGGGCATATTTCGAGGGCGGCATTGAAGTCCCCCTGCACCACCGCATTGCCGACCAAGACCCGCACATGCTCACAGATGATGCGCACGAGTGCCCGAAGCCGATAGCACTTTTCCAGGGGCGTCCAGCCCTGATAGTCGTTATAGCCGCTCACGAAATCGGCCATGTGGAAATATCCCTGCGAGAGCTTCCACGGTTCAATAGTTCGTTCCCATTCCTTCGATAGCCGATCCCATTGGCGCAGGCTGGCCACACCACCAGCGACAACGACGAAGCGCGAGTCACCGTGTGTACCACTGTCGTCAAAAAAACCGGCCAGCTCTGCCATCATTCACCCTTAAGCAGATGCCGATGCTGGTATGTGAAGTTCTCTTTGAGTGCGATTAAGAATCGCTTCGGTCGACGTCCCAGTCGCAGAGCCAACTCCAGGCGGAGCTGTCGGGATATACGTACAGTGCCGGCTTCGCACTCCGATCCGCTAGATTTCACGAAAACACCTACGTTAGGAGACCCGCGAAAGATTACGAGCTGTGTGCCTTTTTGTCGATCCCTCAGCGCGGGGATCAAGTACGTGCACTAAGAGGAGCTTCGTCTCTCGCGTAATCCATTCCTGTTCGTCTCTGCCGCGGTACAAGCGCGGCGATAACATCACAATCTGTCTGGCCGAACGGCGCGCAGGGCGAAGAATCGGCTTGAGTCCATTGTGAAAAAGCTGCCAAAAGGCCTCATGTAATTGCCGCAAGAACACCAAGAGTCTTTCAAGCGTCGGAATACTGGCACTCGCAAATGCGGCCGTGATGTCCTTTCGCTCCTTATGGGCGAAGAATTTATCCCGGATCACTTTGTACTGCGCGTCGTAAATTGCGCGCTGCTTGTCCGCATACCTTTGGAGCCGAGCGAAATCACTTGTCGCCGGAACATAACCGACGCGTATGAGCTCATCTGTCGATTTTCCGGCAACTGGGCGTTTTCTCCTCTCAAGAGCTGCTTTGGAGAATATCTCTTTATGATCTGACGCCAATTGCAGCAGACGCGAAATACTGTGAGTCCGCGAGTCCCTATCGAAGATACGCCCGAGCACAATTAGGGCGTTACTCTGTAGCGCCCGCACGGTCAGGTTCCAGAAGGGCGCATGGCGATTGATTGCGTCGAACAACTTTCTATCTCTTCGAGCCACGTTGTGGATGGTTTGCTCGGCGTAGAACGACTGAACGGCTTCATTTACTTCATTCTCAAATACGCCGAGTTCGCGTTCAAATTCCTTTTCCGGATTAAACATGTCATCTCCTCATGCAAAGAGCTACTCTATCATCGGCAAAAACAAGGCGATTAACGTTATCCTTCAATTATGGATCACGGCGAGAGAAGACTTCCGTCGCAAGCTCAGTGATTGGAGCACACCTCCAATGTCACCGCGCGCCCGTGTCGGCGGCGGGGCCGTGAGGATTGCAGTCGCCTGTAGTACAATTCCTCGCCTCCAGCAACACCGTTTGTAGATAACTTCCGGTTTCGGGATCGAATTCGAATGCGGCGAATACCAGGATCGCAGGCTTAGGGCTGAGGGTTCTTGCTTCCTCCCAAGCTAGTTCGACTTGGCGCTGTTCGAGCAAGTTATATTCTGGGCCGAACGAGAAAACCACACGCTCCGGCTTTGTGCCTTTGGTTTCCGCATCGGCGTGCAACCAGCGCGTGCCGGCCAGCGGCTCGACGCGCGAGAATTCGATTTTCTGTCCGCCTTTTCCTCTAAGCCCCGTTTTCAGGAGTTCATCGCGCCACTCGGCCTGACGCAAAGTTGCACCTTTGCGCGCAACGGACGCATCGAGCAGCGGCGTAGCGGCTTCGCGGAAGTCCCCTAGTGATTCCTGCCCTTTTGCGGGCCGAGCTCCAAGAACCACGTCGCCTTCATCGACTTCTTCGAGAGAGCGCACGGTAGGCGCTGGGACTGCCTCAACTGTGAATGGGCCGGTGACGCGCACGCGAGTCTTGTCGATGTACGGCTGGTCGTAAAGAGTTTCCTGCTCGGCATACTTGCGGATGGCCGAGTCAATTTGTTCTCGACTCATCCCCTCACGAATTTCGGGGTTGTTCGCAATGGATTTCAGCATGATGTGGGGTACGGTCCTATAGCGGAATCCGCTACCGACACCTTCTTCCGGATGTGCGAGTTCGTAGTAATCGAATTCGGCCGTCATGAGTCGTTGCTTGGCAAGAGTTAGAGCTACGCGCGACGTGTCGCACGTAATCCAGCGACGCCCCGACTGCTCGGCTACGTAGGCAGTGGTGCCAGAGCCACATGTAGGGTCGAACACCAAGTCCCCGGGGTCCGTGGTCATCAGCAACGTGCGGGCCACCACTTTCGTATTCGTCTCGACGACATAGCGTTTGTCTTGAGCATCAAAACCCCATCGCGTATCCATCCAGAGATTGTTGATCGGCATCACCGGAAAGTCAGTCAGCTTGCGCAGGTAGGAAATCGATTCGTCGCGGGGGACTAAGCGATTTGCCCAACCCAACTTCGTGAGGCCGTCGATGGAAGTCTTCCAGTACTGTGAAGTGCCCGGCCGATAGGTACGGCCTCTAAACGTAAATGGATCGCTCCCGGGTGGGCGTTGCGAGGTGGTCGCGCTGGGGCGAAAACGCTCAGCCCCGACGGGAATCGTCTCGGGTGCCGTCCGCTCCTCGCGTGTCATTGTTCTCGATGTGCCGTCCGGTAGCAGAAGATACCGGTACTCGTTATCACCATCGCCGTCTTCCTTCTCCTTGTAGAGCTGTCGATACTTAACTAGCTTCTTGTCTTTTGCGTACCAGACAAGATAATCTCCGACACCGGCCATGAGGTCCGATGTCGCACCAGCGGTTTTCGCGATCGTGATGACCGAACAGAAGTTTTTGTTTTCAAATATATCGTCCAACACGTTCCGCGCCAGGTGAAGATTCTCATCCCCGATTTGCACAAAAATCGAGCCACTTTCCGTCAATAGTTCACGCGCCACAAGCAAGCGATCGCGTAAATATGTCAGGTAGGAATGAATGCCTAGTTCCCAGGTATCGCGAAAGGCGCGGATCATCTCCGGCTCTTGCGTCAGGTCTTCGTCTTTGCCGTCCCTAACGTCGCGCTTATTGACGAACGGCTGAAAATTCGATCCGTACTTGATGCCGTAGGGCGGGTCGATGTAGACCATCTGCACCTGCCCAGCCATTCCTTCCTTTTCCAGAAGAGAGTTCATCACCAGCAGCGAGTCACCAGCGATCAGGCGGTTCGACCAGCCATGCGGGTGTTTGTAGAAGTCAATCGCGTCGCGGAAAGGGAGATGCTCTTCGGGCCGCTCGAAGAGTGAAGGCTGCATGGGCAGGCCGTTGCCATTGCGCTTGCGGACAGCTTCGATGATCGTGCGGGGATCAATGGTTTCGTGGACATGCAGCGAAACGGTGGGGACCTCGAACGAGGCGTGTTCTTTCTTTCCAGCCCAAACGAGTTGTGGGCCAAGATGCGGGTCGTAGTCCAGATCCTTACCGGGCTTCATGCTCGGAACGGGATCGATGTAGTCGTAAACTTTATGAGTTGAGAGCGGTGGGTCTGTTTCCGGCGTCACCAATCCCACGGGCGGATTGTTGATCCGTTTCTTGTCCGTGTGCTCGTATCGCTCGATTGGGCGCTTCTTCGGATGTCCCGCCCCGCTGTTTTTCCCTTTTCCGCGCACCATCCAGGTTTTGCCTCTGGGTCACTAAGCTATTGGAAGCAGGAGAATTCTAGTCTCGGGACGACATAATTACCAGCAAGCAACGAGCCGAGGATTATATGCCGCCCTGCCCTAGCAGGGCGGTGCGGCGGAGACATCCGCACCGATCGCGTTGAGAATTTCGCTCGCAACTCGCTGGACGTGCTCCATGCTCTCAGCCAAGAGCTTGGCATCACCACCGTACAGGCCGATGTAGTCTTGAGCCGCGCTGCCAGTATCGAGTCCGATTGCGCTGCAGACGACAAACGCAACGGCCTCGGCCTCAGTTTCACGGATGCGTTTCGACGTGCTGCTCCGCCGTTCGGTGCGGTGCATCATTTCGTGCGCAACCTCGTGCGCGAGAGTGGAAAACTCCTCGGCTGGAGACTGGCCGGGCAACAAGATGATCTTGCCGCCTGCGGAGATACCGCGGGCCGGCGCGATGTCCTGGGAATACTCGAGAGCAATGCCGTGCTGAAGGACAAACCTAACCAGGCGCTCGCGGTAGTCGCGAGGATCGCCGTTTACGCGGCCAATTGTCGGCAGTTCTTGCCCCTCCGTCTGGCTGACATCGAAGACATACGCTGCACGGAATCCAACGGCTGAAGGTGAATCGTCAGACCCAATCTCGTCTGTGCTCGTAGCTTTCTTGCGGATAATGGGCGCGAGAATCAATATTCCTTTTTCGCCTTTCTTCACAAAGCGCCCTAGCTTGTGCCACGTATGGAACCCCGCGACATGAGTAGCGGTGGGTTTCTGTGAGGCAATGAGCATGATGTTGTGCCACGAGTAACGATGGAAGCGGGCGATTGCAGCCAGGTATTCCGTCAACGTCTCACTGTGGCCCCGTTCGAGAGCCTGCTTCAGCTGCTCGATGGCATTGCTTGCGATCTGTTTTGCTTGTTCGACTTTCATGTTTTTCGTCCTCCTGTTTCGGGGAGTCCTTGCTCCCTTCACCCACAGCCGAGGGAGCAAGGACGCGAAGCAGGGGGACATGTGCGAGTGGGACTGGCGCTTCAAGGTCGGAACGGGCCGCACGCATGAGTACCGCCGGGTTATGGCGGCGCGAAGCGTGCTAGTGGAGACCGCAGGCAAGCAGCTCATGCGCAGTGAAGCAGGGACCTCCAATCGGAAGGACTAAGGTTGGGCGGGTTGTGACGAATCGAGGCCGGAACACTTTTGACCGTCGATTTTGGTAATTAGAGGGATTCCAGGTAGGGCCGCATGACATTCGCAACTCGGCAGACCTTGGCGGCGGCCCAAATGTCATCAATGGACGCCTTCTTGAGGCGCCGACACTCCCTAAGAGCTTCGAGGGCGACATCCATGCCAATCTTGTTGCGGAATTTGAAGCAGTCGACAACTGTCTTCGCCGGGTTGTAGACCTTGAGAGATGCGCCACGAACGGGATATTCCTTCACACCGAAATGGAGAGCTGCGCCGGACATACGCACGAAGTGAATTGGTGGAGACGTTACACGTGGCGCCCATGCCTTCACATCGATGGCCATCCAAACGTGCTGCGGTGCCTGTGTTGTGAATTGGTGGAATTGAAGTGCGGACAGAAGGCAAAGGACGCCCTTCGGGACCTTATGGGCGGCTTCGACGAGCGATAGGTGTTCGGTAACACGGGATGAGGTCGATGCGTAAAGCCCTCGGCCTAGCTTTCTGAGGATGCCTTTTCGGACTAGGCGGGGCAGGTAGTTCCGGGGAATGCCGAGGGCGAAGATATCCTTCGAGCGAAGGATCTGTCGCTTCGCCGCCAGAGTGAGCAGTTGGTCTGATTTGGAATGCATGGCATGCTCCCGGGGCGAGTGTACCAAATACTCGGTAGACGTTAATGAGTACCAAGGATATCGAACACCAAGGTTAGAGCAAGGTAGGCGTTATGGGAGCCAAGCCCCTGTCGGCCTTTCGGTAAGGGTTGAGCGAAAAGCAGATTCCCCTTGTTTGGATTCCGAAGGAGGCGATCGATAGGGGCTTGGAGTTCGTCATTCCGGGGTTTGTCTAAAGGACGCGCGGAAGCGCTCAAGTTCGGACTTGAGGAAGCGTATATTCCGACCCATCACCCGGAGGTGAGGGATTTGCTGGCGCTCCACCCAGAGATAGACAGTTTGAGGGCTGACACCGAGAAACTTGGCGGCTTGGCGTACCGTCCAAGGATACTCGTCGTGAGAACCGAGGTCGGCATGGGCACTGTTCATGATCATTAGAAGACCGTGAGATGCCGCATAGTCTACGCATCATGCAGGAGGGTTTGTACCATCCGAAAGTCAACGATCACTGAGATTGAGGCACAGTAAATCGATTCTGTAGCCGGCAAATCGTACATCCGGACGCTAAGACGAGACAGGCTCGGTCCGAATCGCTCGGGCCATAAGGAACCCATCTGTGGATCTGAAGTCGTTCGACCACGAGTATGGAATGAGACGGCGAATGTCCAAAACCCGGAACTTCGCCGTAGCGGGCCGGCTGGAAAGCGATGCCATCGCAATGCACGGAGGTACGATGTAAGGATTTGGACACAGATGACGAGTGAATGCTGCTAGTTTCTCTTGCGGCGTTTTTTCTTGAGGGTCGATTTCAGGTGAACGGTCCTCTGGCTGTCAGTGAAGAATTCGCGGGTCGCATCGTAACGGAGAACGCGAAGCACGCTACCTCTCTTGCACTGCTTGGCCGTTTCCATGTGGCCGCGTTTAAATCCTCTGCGATACCACTTTACGGCCAAGTCTGCGAGGCGATCAAACATATACGCACGCAAGCCGCGCCGAGGACGGTCGCCCTCGCTTTCTAGAAACATCTCAATGGCCGAGATGGTTTTCTTGAGCGAAGCGGACGCGCCCGCCGCAAAATCGTCTTTCACGGTATTGCGTCCTGCTCAGTCGTCATCGTCTTCAACCGGCTTGCCAAAAAACGCCTGGACGATCTGAAGCTTCGAGGGATTCTCCTTTTTCACTAGCTTAGTGATCGCTGGATGAAGCTTACGGTCCAAGATGGTCCACGTCGGGAGCCCTCGGCTCTGGGGATTGCCGAGAGGATGATTCTTTGTACCGTTCCAGCGAAATCCGATACAGCGTTTGTTGTCCCACATCCCAATGGCATACGCGCAATCATCTTCGCCTCGGTCGAGAATGACGTCGACCAGCCGCCAATTTGCCTTTGGGGAGATGACACGTTCCGGCGTGATGTGTGGCATTCGTCAGCCTTATTATGCTATGCTTATACAGCATTAGAACTATCATACGTATAGCACTTCGTCATCGGGATGTCAAGTGCTCCGGTTCTGGGATGTTGTGAGGTGCGCAATTAAAAGGACAGATTGAGGGTGCAGACAGAGCGTGCTTCGTGGGAAAAAGAAGAGGCGACAGCAAGTCGAGGGAATTTCGCGATGCGGAAGACTTGGGATACCCTTGTCGGTCGGTTTAACTCCATCTGCCGTAAACTGTAACGTCATAACGGTAAGAGTGATAAGTCCGAGGTCTTCGCGGTGACAATCGAAATGTGGCCGCATTTAGAAACACGGCCACGAAGTCATATGAAGGTGGGGAGAAAGGGATGACGCCACTCAAAAGTGACCGGAGCAAACGGATCCAAGCCGCGATCCAAGACCCCAACAGCAAGTCCGACATGGGCAAACATCCAATCGTGATCGGCGGCACGAAGAGGATGTCTGAGGTCTATCGGCTACCCATCAAGGTGCTGGCCTTCAACATCCGGAACGGTCGGTTCGCGGCGGAACTGCGAGCACGCGAAAAGCAGTTGGGACGGAAATTGGATCCCCTTTTGGCCGAAGACGACGAGATGATCCGGCAGTTGTTGCTGAATCTCGATGAATCTTCGACGGCACTGCTGAAAGAAGACCTGCGCAAGGTAGGGCAGACCGATCCGGGAATCATCACACACGATGGATTCGTGATCAATGGCAACCGCCGGATGGCGGTTTTGCAGGCATTGCACGACGAAGACCAGACGGGAAAGTTTGAGTACTTAGAAGTGCAGGTTCTTCCAGAGGGTATCGGCGAGAAGGACCTCTGGAGGATAGAGGCCGGGCTGCAATTGTCGCGAGACAAGCGCCTCGAATATGGCCCCGTGAACGACCTGCTGAAAATACGCGAGGGCTTGAAGTCCGGCCTGAGCGCAGCGGAGATTGCGGCAACTCTCTACGGACTTAGAGATGCGGAGGAGGTTACAGAAAAGGACGAACGACTGGCACTAATCGATAGTTATCTGGCGTATGTAGGGGAGCCTGATGAATACACAAAGGTGAATCGATTTGTTGAACACTTCATCAACCTTCAGGATTTTTTGCGTGCCTTGGCGAAGCAGGGCGTGAAGCCGACCGAACGCCACAAATGGCTGCTGCGCGCGTTCGAAATGATCCGGGCTGGCATGGGGCATATGGACGTTCGACAATTGCGCAAGATAGCCGCTTCCCCTGAAGGTCGGAAGCATTTTCTGGACTCGATTGTCCCGAAGGAAGGTGCGAGGAACGCGAAGGAACAGGAAGAAGCTTCCGCCCGAACAAAGCGGGAGTTCGCGATTGCTCGGGAATACGTTGAGCTAGAGGAAGACGCGAAGAAACCGGAACTTCTGTTGCAGAAAGCGCAGCGTGCAATCGAGACATTGCTGAAGCATCAGAAGGACGTCGTGGCGAATCAAGAACTTCATGACGACGTGGCGAAGATTGCGATGATGATGCAAGAGCTGGCGGCAGAATGCGCTAAGGCCAAGGTATCCAGGAAACGTAAGTGATTCGAATCGACGCGACCAGAAACCGAGTGACTGTCACAACGGACGGACAGGACGCGATCCTGACCGGGACGCACCGTGCGTATTTCGAGACGATCCTGAATTTTCGGCGTCGGCCCGATGGAGAAGGTTATGAATGGACGCAAATTGGTCGCGTAGGAGAACAACTGCGGGCGGTGTGCGACTACCTGGATGAAAATACTCTTACTTATCGACTCGAGGACGAAGCCGGTCGGCTGCTGGCGCGAGTGCGCGGCGCTGAGACACGTCTGGCCGCGGCGATTGCCGCCGGGCGTGAGGTGCTTGAACGCGCGAACATTGAGGCGCCGGCGGTCGTGGGATTAAAGCGACCGTTGCTGCCTCATCAGTGGCGGCCAGTCCATCATTTATTGCAGGTGCCGAATGCCGCGAACTTCTCCGTGCCCGGAGCGGGGAAAACGGGAATGGTGCTGGCGGCATTCCAAGGTCTGAAAGCCCAGGGAGCGGTTGAATGCCTCGTAGTGATCGGACCAGGTAGCTCGTTCCTGGCGTGGGAAGAGGAGTCGCAGCAAACGCTTGTAAACCCAGGGACGATAGTCCGATTGTCGGGCAGCCCGGAAGAGAGGCTCGTGGCCTACCAGAGAGCGAGGGAGGCCGACCTGATCTTAGTGACCTACAACACGGCCAACAATGACGAAGGTCAATTAATCGAGTTCTTGCGGACGCGGAAGTGTTTGCTTGTTTTGGACGAATCACACTACGTCAAAGGCAGCGGAGCGTTCGCGGATGCGGTTCTGGCGTTGGCGCCCGAGGCAGAAAGACGAATCATCCTAACCGGCACGCCGATGCCGAATGGCTTCTCGGACTTGTGGACGCAAACGGCGTTTCTATGGCCAGACGAGCACCTGTTCGGCAATCGCTTGCAATTTCGCACTCTCGTGGGCAGCGCGGACGGGCAGAACGCGGCGAAAGCCAAGGTACGACCGCTCTTCACCCGAGTTCGAAAGTCGGACCTTCATCTTCCCGAACAGAAATACGAGCGCATTCCGATATCGATGGGGCCAGTGCAGCAGCGGATTTATGCTGCGCTGGCCGCACGCACATTAAACGAAGTGAGTCTTATTCCGGCGGAAAGAGTTGTACTTCGGGAATGGCGGAAGGCCAAGATGGTTCGGCTCCTGCAAGCGGCGTCGAACCCGGCCCTTCTAGCACAGGAATCGATCGAGTTTTCGGTGCCTCCAGAAGACGCGCTCGATAAACCGCTGCTGGAACTGGTCGCGAATTATCTGAAGTATGAGATGCCCCGGAAGATTTTGGTGGCAGACAAACTCGTGCGGAAGATTCTAGAGGACCCCAACGAAAAGGTCGTGGTGTGGACCCATTTTGTGCGGAATATCGAGTTGCTGATGGAATTGCTGAAAGACTTTGGCGCCGTTGCACTTTACGGAGCCATTCCACGCGAGGGGCCGGACGAGGAATCGGAGACGCGCGAGCGAAACATTCGCGCGTTCCGCGAAGATCGGCAAACCCGGGTTATTGTCGCGAACCCCGGTGCGGCAGCCGAGTCAATCTCGCTTCACAAGGTTTCTCATCATGCGATCTACCTCGATCGGACGTTTAACGCGGGCCAGTTCATTCAGTCGCGAGACCGCATCCATCGCGTGGGGCTGCAGCCGGGAGAGGACGTGACGTATCACCTACTCCTCAGCACGGAGACGATCGACGAGGTTGTCAATACCCGACTCCTTGCCAAGGAGCAACGAATGGCGGAGCTGTTGGAAGATCCCGAGCTGCCAACAGTGGGCATACAGATAGCTACCGACCATTTGAGCGGCCCGGATGAAACCGAAGAGGAACTGGATTTTGACGCGGTGCTGGAAGACATTCGGGAGCGCCTAGAGCGCCGCCACAGGGGGTAGGGAGTGCCGCTGAGCGATGAACCGCTAGTAATCGTCACACGCCCCGAAGAGTTCAATCGGTTGCTGATCCTGCTCGCGGAGCATGGAGAGGCTGATGGACTAAGTCGCGAGGCTATTCTCAGCATCGTCTCCAGTGCGACGTTCCATGCGCAGTTGCCTTCGCACGAACAAACGCTGTTGGGTGCGACGCAGCTGGGATTTGTGGGGGTTAGCAATCGCCGTTATGCGCTGACTGGATTGGGCCGGTCCTTTGTAGCTCTAAATCCAGAGTGTACGTATGAACTGGCCCCGGGCCAGTCGCGATTCTTGCTCGATCACTGCGTCTTGGAAGGAGGGTATTTCGCTTTAGCCCGGCAGCTGTTTGCGTTGTTTCAACCTCGCGGTTTGCGGCGCGTTTTAGCCCTTGATCTGTGGAATGGGCGAGTTAATGAAGAGATGCGCTTGCTGATCGCACTGCTGCGGAGGCTGGGTGTTCTGGTGGTTCAGGGGAAGATGGTCGTGGTAAGAGTCGACCACGCTTCGGTGGCTTCTGCCTTGCGCGCAAAGGAAAAGATCAGTCTGGCAGAGCTGGAAGCTCTTCTGGAGATTCGGCGGGCGCAAGGACTAGCTGCGGAATCGTGGGTTCTAGAACATGAAAGGACGCGGTTGAGGGACGCGGGGTGCGAAATAGAGGCGCGGGCCGTTTGTATCGTGAGCGAAACCGATGTTGCCGCCGGGTACGACATAGAAAGCTTTGATGGCCTTTCCGAGGACCTAACCCCGGACCGCTTCATTGAGGTGAAGAGCGCAGCCGGCGCCGCTCTCACTTTTATTTGGTCGCGAAACGAATATGCCAAAGCCGTGGAGCTTGGCGACAGGTACTGGATTTATCATTTGCGTTCGTTTGTTCTGCCGCTTGTAAGTCCGCCAAGTCTCAGCACGATCCAAAATCCCGCGAAGCTTTGCGCGAGGGGCGACGTGCTACTGACGCCTGCCGCTTACGAGGCGGAGGTGAAATGAGCAAAGCTCCCTTTCGGCGCGACGAAATTCGTTGTAAAAATAAACAGACCAGCGCGTCCAGTACGCCTGCTGGACCTCAACGGAGATCGCTCCAACTATCGATGGAAAAAAAACGAAGTCTGCCCCCCAAGTCTTTATTGGAGCAAGGACTTCCCGTCGAAGAACTGTACGAACTGGCCAAAAGAGAAGGAAACGCCAAGAAGCCAATCTACGAAATCCATAAATGGTGGGCACGGCGTCTCGGCCATGTTTTCAGATCGCTGCTGATTGCTGCAACAACTCCGCGGATGGAGGCGCGCCCGTCGACGCGGAGTAGGCAGCTCCTGAAGCGCTTCTATGGGAAGAATAATCTTGGCGGGCTGACCGTGTTTGACCCGTTTATGGGGGGAGGGACCTCGGTTGTCGAGGCCCTGAAATGCGGGGCGCGTGTCATCGGCGTTGATATTGACCCCGTGGCATGGTTCATCACCAAGAACGAAGTGGAACCGTTCGACGAGAAAGTACTGCGGGAAGCCCTTTCCACGGTATCCAAACAGGTGGAAGCAAGGATTCGCGAGCTATACCAATGCCGCGAGCCCGATACCGGAAATCTGGTCGAAGTGGTGAATGCTTTCTGGGTCGCACGGTTTACCTGCCGTGGCTGCCGGAGGACAGTGGATGCGCATCCGCACTATCGGCTGACGTTTCGCACACAGCATGAGGACCAGATTGTTTTTTGCCGTGAGTGTGGTGCGGTGCATACGTGTCCGCTGGGGTGGCAATCATTTAGTTGTCAGCGGTGCCGGACCCGGACTGCGATTCTCAAGGGCACAGCGCGAAACGGAAAGCTACGGTGCGGCCACTGCGGCACGGAGCGTAAAATTATTGATTTCGTGAAGAAGGGGCGACCGGCAAAGAAACACCTGTTCGCGTTGGAATATTCGGGGAAGGACGCAAAGGGCGAGGTCGTCAGGCGCTTCAAGGCAGCAGACGAGTTCGATCGGGGCTTGTTTCGCAAGGCGAAGAAGCTGCTGGACGGAGAGTCAGACAAGCTGCCTTATCCTAGGGCGAGCATCTTTGAAACCGGTCGATTCGATTCGCGGCCGGTGAGTCATGGGTATGCTAAGTATGAGCAGCTGTTTAACGCTCGGCAGTTGTATTGTTTGGCGTCGATATTTCAGGAGATCCTTCGTCTTCAGGATGCCAAGGCACGCGAGTATCTCTTGTTGGCCTTTTCCGATTGCCTGGCGAGCAACAACGAGCTGGTTTCGTATGCCTTTGGCTATCAGAAAGCCACGCCATTGTTTGCGATCCACGCATATCAGATCCCCCAGCGTCCGGTTGAAGGAAATGTTTGGGGAAATCGTCATTTCGGACGGGGTAGTTTCACGCGGTGTGTCGCTAAGCTGATCGCTGGCAAGAGGTATGCCATGGCGCCGTTCGAGTATCGCTACTCGAAAGAAGGTGAAGTAGAAAGAATCCCTACTGGGGAATCGGTGGCAACCGGCGTTGTTTCCGCTGCCAACACAACACTCCTCGATCAAAAGAGTCGTGCCTGCTTATTGAACCGCTCCTCGACCGACTTGGGTTCCCTGAAGGCACGTTCGGTCGATCTTATTTTGACCGATCCGCCTTTTTACAACAACCTCCCCTACAGCGAGTTGTCCGATTTCTATTTTCAATGGCTTCGCCTGTACTTCCGCGAACACCGAGGGTTTTCGAAAGATCTGGTTACGCCGGTCACGGAAACACTTTTCGTGAGGCGGAAGACTGCTGAGGAGCATCAACGATACCTTTCGGGTATAACGTCAGCGATGAAGGAATGCGCTCGCATCGTAAAGCGCAACGGAATGATGGTGTTTACGTTCCACCACAAGGAGCCTGCCGCTTGGCACGCGCTATCCGCATCTCTGCGAGCTACTCCCTTTCAGATAACAGCAATCGGGCCCATTCGGGCGGAAGGAGTAAGCGGGTTTCATAGCTACTCGGGAACGCCGAAATGGGACGCGGTCATTTGTTGCCGACTTAAACCGCGCCCTGCCCCTTACCCCGTTGGCGGCAGCCTTCGCCCATTGCTCGCGGGAATTGGGGGTTCCGAGAAGCGGTGGAATAAGCGTTTTCGGAAGATGAACCTTCCATGGAATGATGCCGACAGGGCAAGCTTCGCATACGCGCTTGCATTGAAAGAGATCGTGAATCGGAAGCTAGACGACCGAGATGGACGAAGGCTGTTCGTCGAACTCAACAAACAATATCAGCAGTCCAGAATTCATGCCACCATTCCGAAAACGGCCTAATAGCCAGGTTGGAGGTCAATGGTGCAGCCTCTTGATACAGATTTGCCAACCACCAAACAAATCATGTCATTTCGTTGATCTGTAGCTTGTTACGGTCACGTGGTAAGTGTCATCTGATGACCGTTTGTCGAAACGGTGCGCCGTGATGTCAATCGAGTCCCACTCTTGGCTAACAGCAAGAAGGACCCTAGCAAGATGCACCGCTTGTTCTTTAGAGAACTTCATACCGACGGTCTTGAGTTCATTTATCGATTTGGGCGTTAATTCCGTGGGGTAAATCTTCAAACACCGAACGTTCGTATTGACTCTAATGCTGCTTGCCGATTTTCTGGGCATGGGGGCCTCGCTTCGAGCTTAATCTAGGACTAGAGATTATAGAGCCTCGATTTGGGGAGCAATCTCGGGATTGTTGGTAGCAGCAGCATGCTTCACTGTCGCGATGTATTGCTCCGGGGTCCCGTTTTCTCGCAGCCCCGTAATGATATGGCGGACGTATTCGAGGTTGGTCCTCAGGTTTCGTGCCGGTTCACGTACGACGTATGTTAGAGCATCTACGATGTTCCCATCGCTTTTCTTGACGCGAATCAAACGACGTTCATAGGCCTTACCTTCGATTGCATCAAATGACTTTCGCCCGGCTGGAACGGTTTCGCGACGAATGAGTTCATCGGGAACGTCGTAAAGAACACCCGCGACTGGATGCTCACCCTCGGCGATGATGTCTGCGGCGGCGCAATTGTTTCCGTTGCTCCATACGTCAAAGCGGAGTTCGTAGTTGTCGACAGTCTCGGCAAACCCGACGGGCCTAGCCGCCCCTTGCAGTCGATCTGGGGAATTAAGCCGTGATGCAGAGCAATTCGAGCCGTACTGAAATATAAGAGCCATAGGGTTCCTCCTGGGGACTGTGTTCGCGGAATCAACCTCGAGTGCGAACAAACTATTGATTCTTCGCGATGAAGTTTTTAAAGGCAATTTGAAAAGAGTTTCGTAACCTGCCAACGACAAGCGGCGCACCGGGCACGAGTTGGTGTTCCCAGTGCCTCTTATGGTGCGCAAGCAGCTTCTCGATTACGTAGGAGTTCGTGTTCACTACAAAATGACAATCGCCAGCCCCAATATCGACTCCCAGGCCAATAAAGGAACGCGCCAGATGCAAGGGCAGAGAGACCGTATAGAACTTGCATTCGACCGCCAGGATTAGTTTCGAAGAACGGGGATGGACGCTGTTAACTCGGCAGGTCTGGGCTTCGGTATGCGGCAGGACTGCCACATCACATTCATGCAGAACTTCGGATCTTCCCGCGACCTGAACGCCCATGTGAGCTTCGATGAGAGGAGCATTAGGGAGGGCGATCGAGGCGTATGTATAAAGTTGAGCCGTAGAGAATATGAAGCCGGGGCTGGTGCGGAACACAAATTGGTTCGTCGGGCCGTTCCGGTTACGATACTCGACTTGGGCACCAAGATCGCGCGCAGCATCCAAAACAATTCCGAGCACGTATGCCTCAAAGAGATCGGAAGATGCTGAGGAAGTCGACAGGCTCGGGACAATGGCGGGCCCTAAGGCGGATTGCACTGCGTTCAGAAGCTCGTCGCTAACGGCCATGTGATTCACCGATCGCTGCATTCAATTCGTCGATGGCGGTCTGGAGGTGCAAAAGCGCGGCGGCGCGATTGTCCGTTTCACCTTCGCCAACCACGATTCGCACGTCCGCTTCCTCTGAGACGAAAGTAAGTCCCGGAAACTGGCGCGTGACCACCTCTTCGATTGCAGCCGTATTGAGGACGGCCTGCTGAATGGCTGAAAGCAAGAGTTGAAGACGTTCGTCATCGGTGTATTCCACGGTGGCGCGGAACTGAACCTCACGGCCGGGTCGAAGCGCGGGATCAGAGGCAAAACGGGAATCCTCCTCGCCGGACCGGCGGGGGTAATACAACTCCTTGGCTCGACGCGTGATCGGCTTTCCAAGTTCGATTTGATGTCGAACTTGATTGACAACCCAGGCCAAGCCCTTTTCGCTGAGGGTTGCGATCACGTTTTCGAATGCTTCTCGTGATGATAGTTCAGCTGGCATGAGTTCGGTTCTAGCGTGCTAATTCTATCTCAGTAACTTCCTTTTGACGCAACTAGGAGTCGGCGATCTAGGCGTGGCTGTTCTTCGTTGATGCTGGGCGCGATGTTGAGCGCCCTTCAGCCGTTTGATCCCTCGTGTTGGGATTTGGGTTGCGATCATGGTGGTAGCTAATCACCGTTGTTATAGTGGTTCGAGGGTGGGCGAGCTTGATGTACTGAAGGGTGAGAGATGGCTAGTCATGTGATCGGAGTCGCGGGATGGAGATCGCGCAAGCAAGGTACTGTGACGCACTATCAGTGCCCCAGTTGCGGCGCACTCCATGACATGACCTTTTGGGGGACGGACGGATTGGTGAACTGCTTCCGATG
>Ga0335075_10004761_pt1 | contig 21129 bp, 20 predicted proteins | sample Lox_Sample_24_FD_206723 | JGI IMG/M metagenome (GOLD analysis project Ga0335075, IMG submission 206723) | Soil microbial communities from Loxahatchee National Wildlife Refuge, Florida, United States - Lox_Sample_2.4 | ecosystem: Environmental > Terrestrial > Soil > Wetlands | place: USA...
AGGTGATAGGTCGTGGCGGCGTCCGGAGAAAGGCCGAGCCCGACATGGGCCAGCAGGAACTTCGCGTTGTCGGACGCGATGGTGATATCCGCGCCGGCGACGAAGGACAGCGCCGCGCCGGCCGAAAATCCGCGCACGCTGCAGACGACCGGATGCGGCATCCGCTCCAGGATGATCCAGAGCGGCGCGGCATCGATCGAGCGCTGCTCGAAATTCGAACGCAGCTCTTCGGCGGGCTTGTCGATCACTTCGAGAAACCCTTTCACGTCGCCGCCTGCCATGAAGTGCTCGCCGGCGCCGGAGATCGCCAGACAGCGCACCGCGGAATCATGTTCGATGCCGCGGCAGAATTCCAGCATCTCCTGAATGACCGCGGCCGTCATGGCGTTGCGGGCCTGCGGCCGGTTGATTGTCATCCGCGCGATGCCTCCGTCGATGCTGGTCAACAGATCCTGGCTCATTTCCCGGGTTCCCTCTCTTGCTGATTTTGCGTCATCTGCTCGGCGATTGTCGTCCCCGCCTGCCAGTAGCGCTGCCGCAACAGGCGCTTGAGCAGCTTGCCGGTCGGCAATCGCGGCAGCGATTCGACGAATTCGTAGGAACGCGGCTGCTTGTAGCCCGCAAGGCGGCCGCCGAGCCACGCCCGCAATTCCTCGGCGAGTTCCGGCGACGGCGCGATATCCTCCGCCGGCTGCACAAGCGCCTTTGCTTCCTCGCCGAAATCCGGATTGGGCACCCCGATCACCGCGACATCGAGCACCTTGGGATGCGACAGAAGGAGATTTTCCGCTTCCTGCGGATAGATGTTCACGCCGCCGGAAATGATGACATTGTCCTTCCGGTCGGTGAGGAAGAGATAGCCTTCCGCATCGACGAACCCGATATCGCCGATGGCGGTCCAGCCGCGGCTGTTGCGCGTCTTCGCCGTTTTTTCCGTATCCTTGTGATAGACGAACGGCGTTCCGCCTTCGAAATAGATCACGCCCGGATCGCCCACCGGCAGTTCCCGCTCGCCGGTTTCGTCCATGATATGGATCGGACCGCGGACCGACCGCCCCACCGAGCCCTTTCGTTCGAGCCACTCATCGGAGCGGATCACGCACAGGCCATTGCTTTCGGTTCCCGCATAATATTCCTCGATGATCGGCCCCATCCATTCGATCATGCGTTCCTTGATGTCGATCGGACATGGCGCGGCCGCGTGGACGACGCGTTCCAGCGAGCTCAGATCGTAGCGCTTCCGGACATGCTCGGGCAGTTTGAGCAGGCGCACGAACATGGTGGGCACGAACTGGACATGGGTCACGCGATGGCGCTCGATTGCGGCGAGCACGCCTTCGGCGTCGAACTGCTCCGTGATAACGCAGGTTCCGCCGATCGCCTGAACGGTGAAATTCCATTTGAGCGGCGCCGTGTGATAAAGCGGCGCCGGCGAGAGATACACCATGTCGGCGTGAAACCCGTGCGTCGGCACGAGCGTCTTGATGATGCCGGTGAGTTCGCCAAGCGGCAGGCCCGTCAGCGCCGGCTTGATGCCTTTGGGCAGGCCCGTCGTGCCGGAGGAGTACAGCATGAAATTGCCCTGCACCTCTCCGGGCACGGGCGCGTCCGGCTGGGCATCCACCGCGTCTTCATAGGCCCGCGTGCCTTCGATCGTCCCGTCCATCATCAGGATATGTTCGAGCCGAGGCACGAGCGGCCGGAGCGCCGCGACCTTTTCCGCAAGAGCGTGCGATGTAACAAGCGCCTTCACTTCGCTGTCCGCGACGATGTGGGCAAGCTCGGACGGCGTAAGGTGGGTGCTCAATGTCGTCAGATAGAGCCCGGTGTTCTGCGTGGCCCAAACGGGCTCGTAAAAGCGGGGATGGTTTTCAAGCAGGACGGCGACGCCGTCGCCCACCTTCAATCCTGCTGTCCGCAGATGGCGCGCCAGTTTGTTGGAGCATGAAACGAGTTCGCGATAGTCGACCTCTTTTCCCGACCCGGCCATGACGATCGCGGGCTTGCCCGGATTTCGCGCGGCGTGGTCTCTGGGGTGCATGGCCGTGGATCAGAAATTCACGTTGTGGGCGCCCTTGAGCCCGAGCATCGCGCGCGCATCCGTCGGTGTTGCGACTTCCAGCGAAAGTTCTTCGAGGATGTGACGGATCTTGGCGACCTGTTCGGCATTGTTCCGTGCCATGCGCCCCCTGCCGAGATAGAGGCTGTCCTCCAGACCCACGCGCACATTGCCGCCCAGAAGGGCGCTCTGGGTCACGAACCGCATCTGGTGGCGGCCGGCAGCGAGCACCGAGAGATAGTAATCATCGCCAAACAGCTTGTCGGCGATGAGTCTCATATGGCCAAGATTTTCCGGGTCCGCGCCGATGCCGCCGAGAATTCCGAAGATGCATTGCACGAGGAAAGGCGGCTCCAGAAGCTTGCGATCGACGAAATGAGCCAGATTATACAAATGACCAACATCGTAGCATTCAAATTCGAACTTCACACCATGGCCATGTCCCAGGTCACGAATCACCGTCTCGATGTCCGCGAAGGTGTTCTTGAGGATGAAGTCGCGTGTATTCTCGAGATACGGTCTTTCCCAGTCATATTTGGACTTGGCAATCTTCTCCGCCGAGCCGAAAATGCCGAAATTCATCGACCCCATGTTCAGCGATGTTACTTCGGGGCTCGCCCGACGTGCTGCTTCCAGCCTTTCATTGAGCGTCATGCCAAGGCCGCCGCCGGTGGTGATGTTCAGCACCGCGTCGCATTGCTGCTTGATGCGCGGCAGGAATTCCATGAACAGATCGGCGCTCGGCGAGGGGCGGCCATCCTTCGGATCCCGGGCGTGAAGGTGAATGATGGCCGCGCCGGCTTCAGCCGCCGCTACGGACTGCTCCGCAATTTCGCTCGGCGTGATCGGCAGCGCATCGGACATAGTGGGCGTATGGATGGAGCCCGTAACCGCGCAGGTGATTATTACCTTGTCGGCTTTCCGCATCTTTCTCTCTCCCGCCGGTGTCACCACCCTGCCGAAATGCGCCGGCAATCCGGTGCCGGCTATTCGATTACGGCGCGCCCGTTATCCATCACGACGATTCCGCGCTCGATGGCGACGGAACGCAAGGACACTGTATTGCCATCCCGCCAGAGGCTGGTGCGGACGGTTTCGCCAGGAAATACCGGCGCGGTAAATCGCACGTCAAATGACTTCAGCCGATTGGGCTCGCTATTGCACATCTGCTCGAGAACGGCGCGGCCGCCGATGCCATATGTGGCGAGCCCATGAAGGATTGGCGCTGCGAAGCCCGCGCGCTCCGCAACCGCTGGATCGACATGCAGCGGATTGAGATCGCCCGAAAGCCGGTAGATGAGCGCCATCTGCGGGAGCGTTTTATGCTCCACAACGCGATCCGGCGCGCGCTCCGGTATTCCATGGGGCCGTGGCGCAGGCTGGGGCGAATCATTGCTGAAGCCGCCGTTGCCGCGACAAAACAGGGTCTGGCGCGATGTCGCGATCAGTTCTCCGGAATGTGCATCGACGATATCGCGTTCGTAAAAAAGAAGCGCCCCTTTGCCTTTCCCCCGGTCGAGAACTTCACAAATACGCGATCGGCCGACGACTTCGCCGCGCACGGGGATCGGCCGGTAAACGCTTAATCCCTGTTCGCCATGAAGCATTCGCACCCAGTCGATTCCGAGATCGCGATTGCCGGCCCAGAAGCCTGGATGCGCCAGCACGACAGCCATGGTGGGAAGTGCGCAAAGGCTTTTCTCATATAGGAAGCGCAATTGCGCGGGATCCCTGGGCCGATCGCCCAAGCCCAATCCCAGCGCGTAGAGAATAACATCCCGCTCGCTGTAGACCTGCCGCGATTCCGGAAATGCGTAGGCTCTCAGGCGATCGCGCGCAAATCGCGCGGAAGGCGTCGCATGGTTCAAACCGGCGCCCATGAGAATACGTCACCCGATTTTTCCAGCGGATAGAAGGATGGTTTCAGCATCGGAAACACGCGTTCGATGACGGTTTCCGGCGTCCACCCCGTCTCGGCATGGGCGGTGCGGACGGGACGATGCTGGCTGAAGAAATAAATTTCGTTGTTCCTAACGCCGAAGACCTGTCCATTGACGTTGGCCCTGCCCTCTTCGCTCAGAAGCGCCACCGTAAAGGGTGCGATTTTTTCCGGCACCATTTTCTTCAGACCATCGACGCGCTTCTGCTGTTCGGGCGTGTCCGTTGGGATCGTTCCGACCATCCGTGTCCAGGCGAACGGCGCAATACAATTCGATGTGACATTGAACCGCTGCATGTCCATCGCGATGGCCTTGGAAAGACCGACGACGCCCATCTTGGAAGCGCAGTAATTTGCCTGGCCCAGATTTCCGATCAGGCCGGAGGTCGACGTCATATGTACGAACGCGCCACTGCCCTGTTCCTTGAAATGAGGCGCAGCCGCGCGGCTGACGAAAAACGGCCCGCGCAGGTTTACGTCCAGAACGAGATCGAAATCCTCCGGCGTCATCTTGTGAAAGATGACGTCGCGCAGAATCCCCGCATTGTTGACGACGCCATCGATTCGCCCGAACGCGTCGATGGCGGACGCGATCATGCGCTGCGCCGAATCCCAGCTGGCAACGCTGTCCGCATTGGCGATGGCCTCGCCTCCGGTTTTTCTGATTTCCTCGGCAACCTGCTCTGCAGGCGCCGCGTCGTTGCCGCCGCCGGTCGGCGCGCCGCCGAGATCGTTTACGACCACCTTCGCGCCATGCCGCGCTGCCTCAAGCGCAATCCCTCGACCGACGCCGCGGCCACCCCCGGTCACAAGGACAACCTTGCCCTCTAGCACACCCATCTTCGGAATTTCCCGTTCCCTGATTCAGTACGCTTGCGTATAGTTAGCTTTCATAAAATACGGGACGGAAACGATAAAGCGCAAGGGCTGCGAGGGACTTGCGTGGCATTTTCTGGCAAATGCAGCAGGTTCAGTAAACGGCTGCGGGGGCAGCGGGCGCAATCGCGACGGTGCGCGGTCGCTGCGGCAACGCAATTTGCGACGCAGTCCTAATAGGATTTGGGGAGTCCCAGAACCTTTTCCGCAATGTGGCATAGGATCAATTCTTCGCTGACAGGCGCGATGCGGGGAAGTATCGCTTCCCGGTAGTAGCGCTCGACGTGATATTCTCGCGCGTAGCCCATACCGCCATGGGTGAGGACCGCGCGCTCGGCAGCTTTCTGGCCAGCTCGCCCCCCCAGAAGTTTCGCCGCATTAGCCTCGGGCCCGCAGGGCTTGCCATTGTCATAGAGCCACCCCGCCTTGAGGCACATTGTGTAGGCGGCTTCAAGTTCCGCCCATACTTCTGCCAAGGGGTGGGCAATCGCCTGATTCTGCCCGATCGGCCGTCCGAAAACCACGCGTTCCCGCGCATATTGTGCGGCCTTTTCCAATGCGCGTTGCCCGACGCCGACGGCGTCAGCACCCACAAGAATACGCTCCGGATTGAGGCTGTGCAGAAGGTAACCAAATCCCTTCCCCTCCTCGCCGACCCTGTCCTCATCCGGAATAAACAGCCCATCAATGAACACGGCGTTGGAATCCACCGCCATGCGGCCCATCTTTTCGATGCGCTTGACCTCGATCTTGTTGCGGTCGAGATCGGTGTAGAACAGCGTCATGCCGTCCGTCGGCTTGCGGCATTCTTCGATGGGCGTGGTGCGCGTGAGCAGCAAAATTTTGTGCGCGACTTGCGCCGTTGACGTCCACACTTTCCGGCCGTTGACGATATAACCACCGTCCGTGCGCTCGGCGCGCGTCTTGATGTGCGTCGTGTCGAGGCCGGCGTCAGGCTCTGTGACTCCAAAGCAGGTTTGCTGATCCCCCTTGATGAGCGGCACGAGCCAACGCTGTTTCTGTTCCGGCGTTCCGAACACCACGATTGGGTGCGGCCCGAACAGATTGATATGAATTGCCGAGCACGCTGCATAGGTGCCCGGCCCTCTCGCGACCGTATTCATCATGACAGTCGCCGCCATCACGCCAAGCCCCGAACCGCCATACTCCTCCGGCATGGTAATGCCGAGGAATCCGGCATCGGCCATCGCGCGGTGGAATTCGCGCGGAAAGCGCGCGTCGCGATCGCAGTTCAGCCAATATTCGTCCGGGAAGCGCGCACCGATTTTCTCCACGTTCTCGCGGATCGCCTCGAGCTCCGGTGTCAGTTCGAAATTCATGTCAGCCTCTTTGGCGCAGCTCCTCGGCCAGCGCGAGTACGCGCCTCGCCTGCTTCAGATGCGGAATATCCAGCATCCGGCCGTCGAGCTTCAGCGTCCCGGCACCGGGATTGGCGGCAAACAGGTCGCACACGCGCTGCGCGTGCGCGATCTCCGCATCGCTGGGCGTGAACGCCGCATTGATGATTTCGACCTGGTCGGGATGGATCGCCATCTTGCTTCGGAAGCCGTCGCGCCTTGCTTCGTCGCAAACCTTTTTCAGGCCCTGTGGATCACCGATGCCCATATAGGCCGTGTCGACCGGCTCGACATCGGCAGCCGCCGACGCCGCGAGGCACAGCGCGCGCGCCATCCGGAAGAGTAGCGTGAGCTCTCCGTTTGCATCGCTGTTCGAGGAGGCTCCGACCGCCGCCGCGAGATCTTCCGCGCCCCAGGTGAGCCCGGCGAGACGCGGCGTGGACTTCGAATAGGTCCCGAGACCAAACATGGCAGCGCCGGTTTCGGTGGCAACCACAACGACCTTTATGCCGCCGCGCGGAAGCCCATCGCGCGTTTCCAGCGCGTTCAGATAATGATCCAGCAGAACGACATCCTGCGCACCGGATGCTTTCGGGAGCAGAAGCCCATCAGGCCGGCCACGAACGATCGCCGCGAGATCTGTCAAGGCCTCCGGCGTGTCGAGCGGATTGATCCGTACCCAGAGCTTCTGGGCGCGCGCCGCGGAATGGGCGAACAGATATTCGGCCACCCTGCCGCGCGCAAATGCCTTGCGCTCCGGCGCCACGGAATCCTCGAGGTCCAAAATCAATGCGTCGGCGGGGCCGCTCCCGGCCTTGGCGATTTTCTTCTCGCTGTCGCCCGGAACAAACAGCAGCGAACGGATGGTCATTTCGGTGCCGGCTTCTTGTACATCAGCGCCGAGCGCAGGCAGCTTCCGACCATTTCCTCGCGCTGATTGAAACAGACATGCCGGAACACAATGATGCCGCGGTCGGCCCGCGATTTGCTTTCGCGTTTTTCCATCACGGTGGTTTCGGCGTGAAGCGTGTCGCCCACGAAGACAGGATTGGGAAAGCGGACTTCGTCCCATCCCAGATTGGCGATGGTCGTACCAAGTGTGGTATCGCCAACCGTGACGCCGGTCATGAATGCCAGCGTCCAGGCGCTGTTGACGAGAGGGCGGCCGAAGGGCGTCGTCTTGCAATATTCGGCGTCGAGATGAATGGCGGCGGGATTGTGCGTGAGCGTCGTGATCAGCACATTGTCGGTCTCGGTGACCGTCCGGCGAATCTCGTGCTTGAAGACGCGCCCGATTTCGAATTCCTCGTACCAGAGACCCGCCACAACCTGCCCTCTTCAATAGGTCCCGCTCAGGCGGGACCACACCCGAATATTGCGACGCACGCAACATTGCTCGAGGGCGTTCCGCCGAGATTGTGCGTCAGCCCCAGCCTCACGTCCTTGCGCTGGCGCTCGCCCGCGCGGCCCTGCAGCTGCAGATACATCTCATAGGCCATGCGCAGTCCCGACGCGCCGATCGGATGGCCGAAGCATTTCAGCCCGCCATCGATCTGGCAAGGAAGTCCTCCATCCGCATCGAAGAAGCCGTCCAAAATGTCCCTGGTTGCGCCACCTTCCGGAGAAATCCCGAGATCTTCCATGGTCACGAGTTCCGTCACCGAGAAACAATCATGCACCTCGATGAGGCTGATCTCCTCGCGCGGGTTACGGATGCCGGCCTCCTCATAGGCGCGCCTGGAGGCTATGCGCGTATTGAGGACATAGCTTCCGTCCCAATCGCGGTAGCTCGCCTCGCTGCCGTTCGACACTGACAGCTGCAGCGACTTGATAAGAACGGGATCGCGCTTGCCAAGATCCCGCGCAATTTCGGGCGTAGTAACGATCGCCGCGGCCGCGCCGTCGGACACGCCACAGCAATCGAACAACCCCAAAGGCTCTGCGATCATGGGAGCCTTGAGGATCGTGTCCATCGAAACGGGCTTCCGCAGATGAGCTTTGGGATTCCTGGCGCCGTTCTCATGGCTCTTCCAGGAAACATGCGCCATCGCCTGCTTCAAATCTGCCATTTTGATGCTGTGGCGCGCCGCATAAGCACCGGCGAGCTGGGCAAAGGTTCCAGGCGCAGAGCCATACGGCATCCACATATCGTTGAAGAGGCCCTTGGTCCGGACAGGAAGCCCGCCATAGCCGGTGTCTTTCAGCTTTTCGCAACCAAGCGCGAGTGCGATTTCCGCGGCACCGGACGCAACGGCATAGGCAGCACCGCGCAGGGCTTCCGTGCCCGTTGCGCACATGTTTTCGACATGGGTCACCGGGATGTTGGGCAGTCGCAAGCCAACAGCCAAAGGAACAGCGGAATTGCCGACATTGATCGGATCGCAGGAAACACCGAACCACGCCGCGTCGATTCGGCTCCTGTCGATCCCGGCATCCGACAGCGCTTCCTGGAAAGCCTCCATCATCAGCTCTTCCGAACCCGTGTCCCATCTTTCGCCGAACTGGGAGCAACCCATTCCGACGATGGCGACTTTGTCCCGAATACCTTTGGTCATGATGCAGCCTCCGCCTTCGCGTCCTGCGGCGTCGCTTTCCAGAAGTAGTGGCGATAGCCGCGGATCGAGTCGATTTCCTTCACCCTGAACACCATTTCGACGTCGCTGCCGACCGAGAGCGCACCCTCGCGGACGTCAACCATCTCCATCAGCACCCGCGCGCCGTTCTCAAACTGAACCAGCCCGAAATAGAATGGAGGGCTTGGATAATAGGTCAGCCAGTCGGCCGTGAACGAGACCACCCTGGCCGGAACATCGGCAAGCGGCACATCCTCGTAATGCGCGAAACCTTCTGCGCCGGGACCGACGGCGGCGGGTGTCTTCGGAAACTGCACCACGCCCGTCTGTCTGTCGCGGCCGCCAAGGAAGGCAAGATTGTCGCGGCCCGTGCGATACTCAACCGTGAGCGCGTATTTGTTCCCGAACTCGGCGCGCATGCCCCAATCGACATTGAGTTCGCCGTTGAATGAAAGAAACCGCGTGTAATCATCGGTTGGACGACCCCGCGCGAGCCACCCCGACACGCCGCGGCGGGGCCGGACCTTCTCGATTTCGGGTGTAACCTCGAACAGCAGCGCGTCGCAGCCATTGGCGAAGCTCGCCACCGCGATCATGTCGCCGGGTTTTGCGGTCTCGAGCGCCTGCACCAGCATGAGCAGGCCATGTACCGCGCCGCTGAACCCGCAATTCTCGATCAGCGCTGGCGCGAGCGAATTCTCCGCAAATCCCATTTTCCGGGCGAGCGCTGGTGCGATACCGCCGAGCGGCGTTGGAAGAATGAAGCGTGCAACCTTGTCGCGCGACACATTGGTCTTGCGAAACAGACCATCCAAGGCCGCCGGCACCAGTTTCATGTAGCCTTCGTCGCGAACCCAGCGTTCTTCCCAGCCGTAATCGTATTTGACTCCCGTGGCGCGGAAGTGATCGACAAAATCGCGCGTCACCGTGTGGCTGGCGACAAGGGCGGCGGCCGGGTTATACCCAACCAGAAACGCGGCTGCCGCGTCGCCATTCTGCATCTCTGCAACGCTCGCAGGTTTCGCGCTGCGACGCTCGCCGGCCACGAACAAGACCGGGTTATCCTGGCCTGCGGCCATGGCGAGAGCCGCCATCAACCCCGACGTGCCCGCGCGCAGCGAGCCGCTGACATCGAATGATTGCAGCGCGTCCGGAAGATTGAGAGCGCCCGCGACGAGTCCCGCGTTCAGCCGGTCTGCGAAAGGCGCGCTCGTCGAGGCAAGGATGCAGGCCGAAATCCTGTCCCGGCGATAATTCTGCAACGCGTCGCGCGCCGCTGCGACAGCCATGGTCACGACGTCCTCGTCCCAGCCGCACATCGACCGTTCGCCCTTCGCCGAACCCTTCAGACCGGGATTGGCCCAGGCGTTGGCAGCCGCCATCGCAGTGCGGCGCAGTCTGAGCTGGGGGATATAGGCGCCAAAACGGGTTATTCCGATGCGATCGGCCATGGCGGTCTGCGCGTCCCTGTGGTTCCTCAATGCTTGATGGCTTTGCCGCTGCGGGTCTCCTGCCCGCATGCCTCTATGTAATACGCATGCTTACTATTTTCGGCAAGGGCCAGTTGCGCGCCCTATGCGGCGCCGAAAACGCGCTGATGGCCAGGGCGGCGTCGCAGGCTGTTCAGCCATTCGCCGGTTCGCGGAAAAGCCGCCATATCGATGCCGAAGAAATCGGCATAGACAAGAACGGAGCCCACTGCGATGTCGGCAAGCCCGAATTCGTCGCCCGCCAGAAACCTGCCTTTGCCAAGTTGCAACTCCACAAGTTGTATAAGCGCATTTGCAGAGACAAGCAGTTCGGCAATGCGCGCTTCCGCGCCTGGTTCGCCGGCCCGTTTGAGGCGCAGAATCTGGCTCGTCACCGGTTCGAGCTCGGCAGCCGTCCAGAACGTCCACTGCAGAATCCGCCCCCGCTCATGCGGATCCGCAGGCCAGAAGCTTCCGCCCTCGCGCTGGGCCAGCCAAAGGTTAATCGCGTGGGACTCGCTCATTACGAAGCTCTCGAGTTCAAGGATAGGCACCTTGCCTGCAGGATTGAGCGCGAGGAACGCAGGTTGGCGGTTGGCGCCGGCAGCCGTGTCGACCCGCACGAGTTCGTAGGGCACACCCATCTCTTCCAGAAGCCACATGCAGCGAGTGGCGCGCGAGCGCGGCGTGCCATAAATCCTGATCATCCTGCTTTCCCCTCGATTCGTGGTGCGGCTTGACTATCGGGCCGGAGGCCAACACCCTGCAAAGTTGCGCAAATTCGGAATAGATCGGCTTTTGAATGTCTCAACCCAATACCCAGTATCCGGAAGGCACGAAAGCGGCTGCAAAAAAGATATCGCGGAAAGGCGAAGCGTCTCGCGTGCATAACAGCGATACCCAGTACACAAGGCTCGGATTTCTGATCCATGACGTGTCGAGGCTGCGGCGGAATGCCTTCGACCGCCTTATGCGGCCTTTGGGGGTCACCCGCTCGCAGTGGTGGGTGCTCGCTCATGTCTCGCGGCACGACGGGCTCATGCAGACCGAACTTGCCGAACTGCTCGACGTCGGAAAGGTCACGCTCGGCGGATTGATCGACCGGCTCGAGGTTGGGGGCTGGGTGGTTCGCCGTCCCGATAAGGGCGACCGGCGGGTCAAGCGCATCTTCCTGACTTCGCGCACGGATCAATTGTTCAAGCAGATGCACGCCGCCGAAGCCCAACTCAAGAACGATCTGCTGAAGGGCATCAGCTCAACCGAGTGCGACCACCTTTTTAGTATCCTGAGCCGCATGAAACACAATCTGGTCAAGTTTGGCGCTTCGGCTGCCGATGGCGACGCGGAGGACTGAAATCCGTCAGAGATGGTGACCGCCGTTCACGGTAAGCGAAGTGCCGGCGATATAGCGTCCGCGGCGCGAGGCGAGAAAAGCGACGGTTTCGCCGATTTCGTAGCGTAGCCCCATCCGTCCGAGCGCATTTTGCTGGAAAGCGCTTCCGTCCCGAGCCCGTCATCGACCCAGCCTGGCCGCAACGAGACAGCGCGCACGCCGAAATCGACATTCTGATCTCCCATGGGCACGCCGTTTCAACCCTCGATCGTCACGTAAAGATCATCGCCTTCGATCGTCACCGGATAGGTCTTGAGCGGCACAGTGCATGGCATGGAAAGAAATGCCCCGGTCCGGATGTCGAAGCGTCCGCCATGCCAGGTGCATTCGATGACGAAGCCGTCCAGTTCGCCATCCTCGCTCAGTGACGCCGTGCTATGCGTGCACAGATCGCTGGTGACGTAGTAATTGCCTTCGACGTTGTAGACCGCGAGCGGTCCTTCGCCTTCAACCTCGAACTTCGACGGCCGTTCGGGCGTGATCTCCGATATTGCGCATAACCGGAGGCGCTTGCTCATGGGTTTTCCATCTGATTGATCGATCGCGTCCGCGGTTTCGCTCAAGCCGCGGCCTGCTCCACGGCGCCGGTGGGATTGACGAATTCGGGCTGCGGAACGGCGCCCCAAAAATCCATGTCTTCGGGTTGGGTGGACATCAGTCGCGGCTCACGGGCGCCGATTTCCGGGAATTCCTCCATCCCATAGCTGTATTCCCACATCAGCTTGTCGGGATCGAGCACATAAAGACAAACACTGTCGGAGGGCGGGTGTCGCCCAGGTCCGAAAACGATCTTCGTATTCGTCTTCTGCGCCCTCCAGAACAGCCGTCCGACATCGTCGACCGACGTGACCATGAAATTGACGTGATGGTGCCCCGGCTTGCCGCTTCTCGACTGGCCGAGCGCAAAGGAATGGTGGAACGGATTGGGCCAGCAACGCATCAGTGCCACCCATTCGCCGACATAATCCGACACGCGGAAATTCATTTCACGCGTCGCGAACTCGACCGACTCTTTCAGATTCGGCGTGCTCAGCACCACATGGCCCGGGCGCTGGATATCGGCGAGCCGCTTCTGGAATGGTTTGATCGTCTGGCGGATCTTCGCGAAATACTCGAATTCGGCGCCCGTCGTGGGTTCGCGCAGACGAAACGCGCGACCCAACCCGATGCGGTCCGTCTCGGCCTTGTCGACCATCACGGGATTAAGTCCGATCCGCGTGAAATGTTCGAACGCGTTGTCCAGATTTTCCTCGTCTTCCAGCTGCCAGCCCACGCGCTTGAATCCCGGCTCCGCCGCCTCGCAAAGCATCACGTCATGGTGATTGAGGGTGCAGCGGAAAAAACTTTCGCCCGCCTCGGAGGTGCCGGCGCGGTCCAATCCCATCACATTTTCCAGAAAATCACAGCTCCGGGCCATATCGGTAACGTTGATGGCGACGTAGCCGAGTCTGCGATAGCGAAAGGGCGCATTCATAAGAATCCTCCCGCCGCGCGCGGACACGCCCGCGGCCAGATTTATTTTGTGCCGAGCCCGAAATGGGGCTTGACCATATCGAACGTTCGATCAATCCTGTTGTCAAGCGATAATTGCGGTTTGGCGGCCGCAAAGATACGGGCACGGCGAGGGTCCGGCAAAGCGAGACCGCAACGGGAGGTTGATCATGAATGCGCCATTCCTCGGAAAGAGCGGGCTGGTGGAAGTAGACCGCAGGCGCCGCACATTCCGCGTCAACCGCGCGGCCTATCGCAGCCCCGAGGTTTTCGATCTCGAACGCAAGATGATCTTCAACCGCTGCTGGCTCTATCTCGGCTTCGAATCTGAAATCGAAAAGCCGGGCGACTTCGTACGGCGCCGGATCGCCGGCAGGGAGCTGGTCTTCGTGCGTTCGCGCAAGGACGGGCCGCGTGCCTTCTATAATACCTGCATGCATCGCGGCGTGACCTTCTGCCGGGAACGGGAGGGAACAAACAAGGTTTTCACCTGTCCCTATCACGGCTGGGTCTTCAATACCGAGGGCAAGCTGGTCGATCAGGGAGTTGCCGGCGGCTATCCGGAGGATTTCAACATCGATGGCCGCTACAATCTGATGCAGGTGCCTCGGCTCGAGAACTACCGGGGTTTCTATTTCATCAATTTCAACAAGGACGCCATCAGTCTCGAATCCTATCTCTCCGGCGCCAGGGAGATCATCGATCTGATCATGGATCAGACCGAAGTGGGCCACACGCTCATCGGCCGTCCGCACGAATATACGATCGATGCAAACTACAAGTACCTCGCGGAAAACAGCTACGACGGCTATCATGCTCCCGAGACACATCGCACGTATTTCGAGTTTCTCGCCGATCGTCTGCGCGCCTCCGGTGGAGATGCTGCTGTGACTGCCATGATGGGCAATTACCAGGGCGGCGGCCGCGGCGCGGGCCTGGGCATGGGTCATGGTTATTTCGAGGCCTGGGTTCCCAACGGCAAGCCCGTGGCATCCTGGATTCCGCCCTGGGGACCTGACGCCAAGGCCGAGATCGATCGTATCCGCGACCGCATCACGCAACAATTCGGACCGGAACGCGCAAAGCGGATCTGCGATCATCAGAAAAACCTGATCATCTTCCCCAACCTCGTCATCAATGATCACGTTTCCATTACGGTGCGAATGTTCCAGCCGGTGACGGTCGACACCATGCGGGTGACGGCATGGGCGATGGGCCCGAAGGACGAACATCCTCTGCTGCGAAAAATTCGACTGGACAATTTCCTGACCTTCCTCGGGCCCGCCGGCTTTGCGACGCCTGACGACAATGAGATGCTTGAGCTTGCCCAGGTCGGCGTCGAACACACGCCGGTCGAATGGTCGGATATTTCGCGCGGGATGCGCGAGGATGGCGATCTGATGACGAGCGCCGGTCCCTGGACGGATGAAAATCAGATGCGCGCCTACTGGGCGCAATGGGACCGCGTCATGGGCGGCGCAGAAACTCTGGAGGCGGCATGAGCGCGATCCCGGCCGGCACGGCATCTCTGCGGGAAGAAGTCGAAGATTTCCTCTACTACGAAAACGATCTTCTGGATCGCTGGCAGCTGAACGAGTGGTACGCGCTGTTCGACAAGAACGGCATGTATCACATCGTGACGCCCGGCCTGAAGGACGCGGACACCGCGTCGCCGGACAATACGCTGTTCCTCGTTTCCGATGACATGGAACGGCTCGCGCAACGTATCGACAGGCTTTCGAAGTCTTCGGCGCATGTCGAGTTTCCCCGTTCCACGACCAGCCATCTGATCAGCAATATCCGCGTTTCCGAAGGAGAGAATGGCGAGGTCGTCGCGCGGACGCGGTTCATCATTCATCGCACCAAGTTCGATGAGACGGTCGGCTTCTTTGGGCACCAGATTTACCGGCTGGTGCGCGGGGGAAACACGTTCCGCATCCGCGACAAGAGATGCGTTCTCGATTTCGATACGCTTTCGCAACAGGGCAAAGTCACGATCATCCTTTGATTCCGGCGGCAACACGGACTGCTGCTAGTCGGAGATGCGGATGGCAACTTTACCGAAATGGGATGTGCCGGTGAACGTCTCGATCGCGGTACGGGCGTCGGAGAAGGGATAGACCTGATGAACTTTCGGCCGCATGCCGTGAAGTTCCACAGCGCGCGCCATCGCTTCGAATGCGGCGCGCGATCCGACCAGAATGGCCTGGATGCAAGCCGCCTTGGGGAGGAAATGTTGCAACGGCAATTGCGCCGCCACGCCCGAGAGCAAGCCGATCTGTGCAATCCGGCCGCCATGGCGAAGCGCAATCAGCGCCTCCGCGAGCGTTTGAGCGCCGACAACCTCGACCACAAGATCGACGCCCCGACCGCCGGTAAGCTTCCGGACTTCCACTCCCCATTCCGGCCTGGACTTGTAGTTGACGGTGAAATCGGCGCCCATGGCGCGCGCAAGTTCAAGCTTCTCGTCGCTGCTCGAGATGATCGCGACCTGCGCGCCCGCAGCCTTGGCAAATTGGAGCGCGAACAGCGAAACACCGCCCGTCCCTTCAACAAGCACGATATCTCCGGGCTTCACATGGCCGAAATCTATGACGGCGGACCACGCGGTTACGCCGGCGCAGGGCAGACATGCGGCTTCCTCCTCGGTAAGATGGTGCGGTACCGGCACCGCGTCGGCAGCTTTCAACGTCATGAATTCGCGCAGGACTCCGTCGCTTCCACCACCAAGCGCTTTCGCCTGGCTGGATTCGGTCGGCGGTCCCGAGATCCAGCCCGGCGCGAACACCGGACAGACGCGTTGTCCCGCCTTGAGCGTAGTTACGTCCGCACCAACTTCCACAATTATTCCCACGCCGTCGGAAAGCGGAATGAGCGGCAGCTTTGCCTTGTAGCGGCCCATGACGACGGCAATGTCGCGAAAATTGATGCTTGCGGCGCGAAGGCGGATCAGAATTTCATCGGCGGCGGGTTTCGGCTGCGGCAGCTCCACCTGCTCCAATCCCGCAAAACCGGGTGCCTTCAATTCGATGGCGCGCATGCCTCACTCTCCTCGCACGTAATACCGGACAGATAGATATAATGGCTAACGATATGCAAGCGAATATTCTGCGCCATGCGCTCGTCCTGTTTGCGAAGGACGGGTTCGAAGGCGTTTCGATGCGGAATATCGCCGCCGCCGCGGACACCAAGCTGCCGCTCATCTACCATTATTTTCCCGACAAGCAGGCGCTCTACGACGCCGCCGTTCACGAGGCCTTTTCGTACATGACGGAAAGAATGCTGCACGCGGCGCATTCCCGCGCAAGCGGCAAGGCGAGATTGCGCGCCTTCCTGCAGAAGCTGGTCGAATTGCAGGCATCGAGCACGCCTGAAGTTCGCCTGGTGGACCGCGAATTGCTCGAGGCGCGCCCGGAAACGATGATGAAGCTCGGTCCCGATCTCTTTCAGAGACCGCACGACGCGCTGGTGGAGATTATTCGGAACCTGTCGCCTGCCGCACCGGCGCAGGAAATCGCCGAACATCTGATCGCCGTTACTTATGGCGCCGTCAAGCTGCGTACCGTGCGCGCGCAACTGAAAGGTCTCAAACGTTTGCGGGAAGTTGCCGGAATTGCCGATAGCGTGACAGCCTTTGCCTTTGCGGCTATCGACGCCATGGGCGGGACGGATGACGGCGCGCAGCAAGCTGCTACTTCGGCAGAGCCGCTGCCAGTTTCTTGAGATCGGTCGCGGAATCTGCGAGAATTGTTGGATCAGCCACAATTTCGGCGGCGACCAAATCCGCGATCGGCTTCTTCAAGCGCGGTTGATTGACAGCGATAGCGCCGACGAGACGGCCGCCGCGCAATTGAAACGCCACAAAAGACGCGGCCGCGGTGCTGCCGCGGATGATTTCCGTTTCGCCGGAACACTCCCCGGTAATCTGGATGTTCAGCTCATATTGATCAGACCACACCCAGGGTTTCTCTCTATAACTTTCTTCCTGCCCCGCCATTACCCGTGCTGCAACGATCGCCTGGTCGATCGCGTGTCGCCAATGCTCGGTGCGGGTGAGGCATTCGCGCCGGATCGATTCGAATCGGGTCACGTCGCCAGCCGCATGAATGTCGGGATCGCTGGTGCGCGTGTAACGATCGACCACGATTCCGTCATCGACCACGAGACCGGCGTTGCGCGCGATCTCCGTTACCGGCTCGGCTCCTACGCCGGCGACGACCACATCGGCCTGCAGGCGCTGGCCGTCTGCGAGTTCGATAATCGCATGTCCCCCTTCGAGATAGGCCCGCGAAATCTGCACGCCGCAAAGAATGCGGACGCCGCGGCCCCGATGATATTCCTCGGCAAAGCGCGAAACGGTGGGTGAAACAGAGCGCGCCATGACGCGCCCGGCAAGTTCGAGAACAGCCACCTCGCAACTGTTCGTCGCCGCGCTTGCAGCAATCTCCAGGCCGATCACGCCCGCGCCGACGACAATCACGCGCGCGGAAGGCGTGAGAGCGGCACGAAGAGCGACGCTGTCTTCCAGGGTGCGCAGATAGAAAACACGCGAGCCCAGCGGCTCCAGGATGCCGAGGCGCCGAGGCCTCGCACCGGTTGCGATCAGCAATTTGTCATAGCTCAGATCGGCGCCAGAGCGCAGCGTGATAAAATGCCCGGCCGGCGTAATACGCGCCACCGCGTCGCCGAGCCTGAGATCAATGTTGTTTGTCTCGTACCAGGACTCGGGTCGAAAAAAGACATTTGCCGCCGCTTCCGCCGATAACAACGCACCCTTCGAAAGCGGCGGCCGGTCATAGGGGCGATGCGGCTCATCGCCGATCATTGCAACGGAACCGCCGTATCCGATTTCGCGCAAGGTTGCCGCGGCCGTATCGCCCGCGAGGCCCGCGCCCACAATTACGATGCGGCCCGCGTCGCTCAATTCGTGCCTTTGTCGGCACCGATCGCGCCCACGCTTTGCAGGCGATCGATCTCGCTGTCCGAAATTCCCCAATCTTTCAACGCCTCGCGCGTGTGCTCGCCAAGACGTGAGGGAGGCGAACTGATCTGGCCGGGCGTCCGGCTGAACCGTGGCCCCGGCATTGGCTGCAGCACCGGAGTCTTTGCATATAGACCGCGGCTCGCATTGTGCGGGTGATCAGCCGCTTCTTCGAGCGACAATACCGGCGTCACGCAGGCGTCCGTTCCCTCGAAAATCGCATCCCATTCGCTACGGGTCTTCGTTTTGAAAATCGCCGCCAGTTCTTCTTTCATCTTCGGCCAACGCGTCTCGTCCATCTGCGGGCCGAATATTTCGGGATCGAGTTGCGCGCCCTTTGATAGCGCGGCAAAGAACTGAGGCTCGATCGCGCCAACGGCGATGTATTTGCCGTCGGAGGTTTCATACACCTCGTAGAAAGGCGCTCCCGTGTCGACCATGTTGGTGCCGCGCTCGTCGGACCAGCGTCCCATGGCGCGGACCGCAAGGATTCCGGCGAGCTGGAGCGCGGCGCCGTCGATCATGGCGGTGTCGACCACCTGCCCCTTGCCGGATTGGCGCGCCTCGATGAGCGCACACAATACGCCGAAGGCAAGAAACAACCCGCCGCCGCCCATGTCGCCAACGAGATTGAGCGGCGGCACGGGCCGCTCGCCCTTTCGACCGATGAGATGCAGCGCCCCGGAAAGCGCGATGTAATTGATGTCGTGGCCGGCCCGCTGCGCCATTGGGCCTGTCTGTCCCCAGCCGGTCATGCGCCCGTAAACCAGTCGCGGATTGCGCGCCAGGCACGTATCAGGCCCAAGTCCCATCCGCTCGGTCACGCCGGGACGGTATCCCTCGAGAAAAATATCGGCCTTCTCGACGAGGCGCAGCACCGTCTCGACCGCATCGGGCGATTTCAGATCCATCGCGATGGACCGCCGGCTGCGATTGAAGACATTGCTGGCCGGATCGAGCGTAACCGGTGCCGCGCTGCCGGATTTCCGGTCGATGCGCACCACTTCTGCGCCCATGTCGGCAAGCAGCATTGCACCAAAGGGAACGGGCGCAAGCCCGGCCAGTTCGACGACCTTTATGCCCTGCAATGGCCCCATGGTTCCTCGCGATTGTCAGCTAGAGCGTGCGCGCGATCGAAAGCCGCATGATCTCCGACGTGCCGCCGAAGATGCGGGTGATCCGTGCCGCCGTGTAGAGTTTCGAGATCGGATATTCGTCCATGTAGCCCGCGCCGCCATGCAGCTGGACGCATTGATCGACCACGCGGCCCTGCATTTCCGTGATCCAGAGTTTGGCAATTGCCGATCGCGTGTTGTCCAGCACGCCGCCCGATGCGAGCCGCAGCGACTCGTTCAGGAACGCGCGGCCGACCGCGAGTTCGGCCTTGAGGCTTGCGAGCGCAAACTGCGTGTTCTGGAATTCGATCACCTTCTTGCCGAAGGCTTCGCGCTGCTTGACGAATTCGACCGTCAGATCAAACGCGAGCTGCGCCTCGGCAAGCGCACGCGCGGCAATGAGAAGCCGCTCGCGGGGCAGTTCCGACATCAGGATCGGAAAGCCCTGCCCCTCATGGCCCAGGAGACAGGAGACGGGGACGCGCATGTCGTCGAAGAACAATTCGACATTGTCGCCCGCCTTCATGCCCATCTTTTTGAGGTTGCGTCCGCGCCGCAATCCCGGCCGGTCGGTTTCGATCAGCAGCAGCGAAATGCCTTTGCCGCCTTTCGTCGGATCCGTCTTGACGGCGAGGACTGCGAGATCGGCGACCTGTCCGCCGGATATATAAACCTTCGAGCCGCGCACGATGAAAGCATCGCCGTCGCGCTGCGCCGTGGTCCGGATGGCGGCCAGATCGCTGCCGGTGTTGGGTTCGGTCATCGCGACCGTCGTAACCGCCTCGCCGCTGACGATCTTCGGCAGCCACCGCTGCTTCTGCTCTTCCGTCCCGAAATTCAGGATGTGGAAGGCCGGCAGATCGGATTGCAGTCCGACGCCGACGCTGGCGCCGCCGATACAGCGCCCAAGCTCTTCGGCGACGACGACGTGATGAAGAAAGTCGCCGCCGGGGCCGCCATATTTTTCCGGGAGGCCGGCGCCCAGGATTCCGGCTTCACCGGCTCTTCGCCAGAAGCTCCGGTCGGGAACGCGGCTCTCTTCCCAGGCTTCGTAATTCGGCGTGAGCTCGCGGGCGAGAAAACTTCGCACCGTATTGCGGAATATCTCGTGGCCCTCCGAGAAGGGCGATGTGACGTCGGCGCTCATCGTTCAGCGACCGTGAAAATTCGGCGGCCGCCGCTCGAAAAAGGCTTTCAGGCCGTCCTTCACATCTTCCGTGTGCAGCGCCCGGCCACCGTAAAGCTCGGCTTCCAGCCAGCCCTGTTCCGCCATCGAATTTCCAAGCGAGGCATACATCAGCTGCTTGATCAGGCCGTAGCCGAGCGTCGGACCCTTGCAAAGCCGTTCAATGAGTTTCGTTGTTTCTTCGGCGAGCGCGGCTTCCGGCACCACGAAATTGACCAGTCCGAGACGCTGTGCTTCAGCCGCATTGATGCGTTCGCCGAGCAGCGCCATTTCGAGTGCCTTGCGCAGCCCGATCTGCCGCGGCAGGAAATAGGTCAGCAATCCGTCATTGCTTCCACCGTGCAGGATGTGCGCCGCCCAGTAGAACGAGGTGTCGGCGGCAATCACGAGATCGCAGGCTGCAACAAGGCCCACCGCGGCCCCGGCGACGCCGCCCTGCACGCTTGCTACCACCGGCTTGTTGAGGCGCTGCATCACGCGAACCATGTAGACATAGTCGATGATCGGCAGTTCGCCGCCGCGCGCGCGCTCGGCATCTGTCAGCTTGTCGAAGTCGACGATCGTTCCGAGATCGCCGCCTGCCATGAAATGTTTGCCGTTGGATTTGAGCAGGACACAGCGTATCTCGGGCTTGCGTTCCACCTCGTAAAGAAAATCCCGCATCAGATTGTTCTGATCGGGATGCATCG
>Ga0335075_10004762_pt1 | contig 21127 bp, 22 predicted proteins | sample Lox_Sample_24_FD_206723 | JGI IMG/M metagenome (GOLD analysis project Ga0335075, IMG submission 206723) | Soil microbial communities from Loxahatchee National Wildlife Refuge, Florida, United States - Lox_Sample_2.4 | ecosystem: Environmental > Terrestrial > Soil > Wetlands | place: USA...
CGCGGGCCTTACTTTACCTGCTAATTCACATCTGATGGCTCTAGTCTGTGGGAATGCAAGGACGGATTACGCGATCATTTTTCGGCCAGTACGCCGTTGCCTGGCTCTACCTGGCCGCCGTCTGCGCTGCCGAGATCTCCTACGTGTTGCTAACACCATCCGACCGGGCCGCGGTGCTCCGGTCGGTGAGCACCAGTGTGTACAACCTGGAGCACGACCCGGTTGGCTCCCTCGTTGCATCGGCCTTCTTCACTCAGGGCTACCTGCTGGCCTGGCCCGCGCTGATAGCCCTGGCCCTCTTCGGTGCCAATCATGCACTCGGCAACTGGCGGACGGCCGTGACTTGTGCCGCCGCTCACCTGATCGGAACGCTGGTCAGCGAGGGCATCGTTGGTTATCGCGTGTCCCATGGCGAGCTGCCGCCGACTGACAGGTACCTGGTCGACGTCGGCATGTCTTACGTCGTTGTGTCCGCCATCGCGGTAGCGCTGCTGTACGGCGGCTGGCTCGCCCGAGCGGGAGCCGCGGTGGCCTTCGTACTGCTGATCTTCGTCGGTCACATCTTCGCCGGCCTCAGCCAGCTGGAAGTGCCGGCGGTCGGCCACGTCCTCGCGCTGGTTACCGGAGCCTCGCTCGGCACTTTTCTCATCCGGCAACGCCGCAGAAAGGCGCAGGCGTTATTTGATTACGCTTCCGCATCCTCGGCGTAGAAAGCCGTCCGGCTACTGATAAATTGAGGTCATTACGCGCCAGCTCCGGGTCACGGAGTGTGGGCACCGGGGTAGCGGGGGCAAACTACTCCCTTCCTTGAGTTTCAGGGCTCGGCAAACTCCTCTTTTTAGGCGGATCGAGCTTTCGCATGAGCTTTGACGTGCAGGGAGATGCCCGGCTGCAGTCAGCGCCCCCGGCCCCCGCAGAGCAAGCGCTACCCAGCCGCCCGGTCCGCCCCTACCTGTGGCTGGCCACGGCTGGTATCGGGGCCTCGCTGGCCGTCATTGTGGCTGCCTCGCTGGCGCGCGAATCTTGGATGGGTCCGGCCCTGCCGATGCCGAGAGTGGGCCCCCCGGTTGAGCTGGGCAGCTGGCATCTGCCTCTGAACGACGTTGCGGTCGCGCTGTGGCTCAGCGCGATCGCAGGCGGCGTCGGCATCGCAGCCGGCCTGATCGCGGTCCGCCGCGGCGCCCGGCCGTCCGTCAGGATGCTGCTCGTAGCGGCGGCCGTGGTGGTTGCCATCCTCACCGTGCTGCCTCCGGTCGGCTCGACCGACTCCCTTGATTACATGGCCTTCGGGCGCATGATGGCGCTTGGCCACAGTCCGTATGTCATGGTGCCGTGGGACCTGATCCGGATGCATGACCCTGTGGCAAAGTCGATCCCCTGGGAATGGGGCCGTTTCGCAACGCCCTACGGCCCGGCTGCCACCGTCGAGGAGTTCATCGCCGCCAAGCTTGGCGGTACATCCGCCGCGCAGATTGTGTTCTGGCTGAAGCTGGCCAACGCGGTTGCGTTCGGCGCGGTCGCGCTGGTCGCGGATCGGCTGCTGCGACACGATCCAGCCGCGCGACTGCGAGCTCACCTGCTCTGGACCATCAACCCTTTGCTCATCTGGCAGGTGATCGCGGCCGCGCATCTGGACGTACTGGCCGCGGCCGCCGGAATGCTCGGGCTGGTGATCGCCGGCGGGTGGCCGACTATGCCGGGCCTGCCGACCATCGCCTCCACTGGCCATCCGCGGCTGGGCCGCGTACTCGCGGGTGGCGCCCTCATCGGCCTCGCCGCCGACGTGAAGATCAGCTTCGTGCTCTTTGGCCTTGGCCTCGCCTGGTCGCTGCGCCGCTACCCCGGCGCCTGCCTGGTAGCTGGCTTCGGCATGGTCGCGGTGCTACTGCCGACGTATGCGTGGTTTGGGCCACCTGCCGTCCAGGCGGTAGTGGGCCGCGATAACCGTACAACTGCCGACAATTTCTACCAGCTGTTCTCGTCCGCACAGCATGGCTTCCTTATGCAGCACGTTGGCGTCATCGCTGCGATCGCAGTCGTCGGTCTCGCCCTGGTTACGCTCGCCCGCCTGCCCAGTGGAGCGACCACCCAGCCTGCCATCCGTGCCGCGCTCGCGCTCAGCATTGCCTGGCTGTTCGTCTGGCAGTACCAGCTGCCGTCGTACGACGCCATGCTTCTCTGCCTGCTGGTACTTGTGCCCGCCGGCTGGCTGGACTGGCTGGTGATCATCCGCTTGACCGCTGCCACTATCGCACTCATGCCAGGCAACCCGACGCCGCTACAGTCGCACCTGCTCGCCAGAATCGAGCTTGACGACATCACGGTGGCGGTTCCCATCGTGCTACTCGCCGTAGTCGTCGCGCTTATCCTGCTGTGCCTGTTCAGGCCGCGCCGCTCGGTCCTGGCTGCGGCGACTCCCACGACGGTGACTCCCGCGACGGTGACTCCCGCGACCGAGCCGCTTCGGCGACTAACAAGCGGGCTGTGACCGGCTCAGCGCTCGCGACCAGCGCAGCCCGTGCCGTCTCCACGCGGTGACGTGCTTGCGCCTGGCGCACCGCTACGGCCGCGAGCAGTAGGAACACCGCAATTCCGGTCAGCACGAAAAGGTTGCCGGTAATGAGCTGAGAACCGTGCCAGTGGTACTCGGCGTACCAGGGCCGGTCGCCAAGCTGCGCCGACGTGCCGGGATTGGTGTTCGGCGGAATCCAGATCAGGCCTTCCGAGAACCCGCCGAGGTCAAGTGGCTGGCGCCAGAGGAAACCGGGCCAGGCACCGAACAGTCCGGCGAGCAGGGCAGCCCCGGCGAGGTAAGCCCACCGTACTGCCGCGCGCGAGCGGATCCCGTAGACGACTAGGACCGTAACCGCGGGTACGACCCAAACCCAGTGATGATCCCAGCTGACGGGCGAGACCAGCAGGCCGGTCAGCGCGCAGGTCAAGACAGCCACCGTGCGGTGCCCGGCCTTGTCGAGTGCTACCGCCGACGCTATGCCGACCACCAGCGTGACAAAAGCCGCAATCAGCCAGACGGGCTGACCAGCGGCGATGCTTCCAGCGAACCGCGTGATGATGGCCTGCAGCGACTGGTTGCCCTCCCAGCCGATGAACCCGGTGCGACTGCCCTGCAGGAACAGCCCGTGCAGCCACCAGACACGAGAGTCTGCAGGCAGGACGACAAAGCCGAGCACCACCGTCGCCACGAAAGTCGCACCTGCAACCACGGCCTCGCGGAACCGGCGGGTCAGCAGCAGGTACGGGATGAAAACGAGCGGTACCAGCTTGATCCCGGCGGCAAGGCCAACACCGGCACCCTTCCACCATCGCCTGTCGGGCTGACTCATGTCCCAGATGATCAATGCCATCAGCACTAGCTCGATCTGGCCGAGATACAGCGTGCGCTGAACAGGCTCGGTCCAGAACAGGGCAGCGGCGAGCAGCAGCGTACCGCCGAGTCGGGCCATCCCCGCCCGGTAGCCGAGGCCGCCTAGCGTCGCCCAGATCGCTGCGCACATGGCCGCGATGCTCGCGCCGATCGAGAGCTTTAGCAGCAGCGTCCAGGACGGTAGCCACAGCACGGTGAAGACCATTGCGGCAAACGGGGTGTAAGTAAACTTAAGTCCGTCGCCCGGCCAGTCGTAGAGCGGCGCCGCCACGCCGACGTTGTACGTCGGCGCGACTTGCGCAACGACTTTTCCGCCAAGCCGATAGACGTGCAAATCTGCCGGGGACATCCAGCGATCCATCGGATGCGTCACGATGAAGACGCAATAGCAAGCCATCATCACCGAAAAGGCGATGAGCCCGGCCGCAAGCAGCGCTCTGCCCGGCGCCCGCGACGAGGCGCGGGAGACGGCAATGGCAGGGCCGCTGACGTTACCGACTTGCGACGCCATCACGAACCAGCCGTGCGCTGGATCGCCGACGGCTGCCTGCGAGCCGCTACCGAGAGAGTGGGCACGAGCCACATTAACCCGGCCTCTTTGCCTGTCACGGCGGATAGCCGCTCCGTGACGGAGCCATGACACGGAGATTAGCAGTGCGATACTCAGGAGGGTTCAGGCAGGTGATCCGGGTGCGCTGACTCAGCTGCCGCCTCGTCGCCGGCCAGGATCTCAAACCCTTCGCCGGCGTGGGCAATCACGAGCACCCGGCCATGCACATGCAGCACGTCGACGTGATAGCCGTAGAGTCCGCTCAGTACGTCTTCGCGGATGACGTCTTCAGTTGTGCCGCACGCAGCACGACCGCCGGCCAGGTAGACGATCCGATCCATCACCGGCAACAGCGGGTTCATCTCATGTGCGGATATCAGCACTGACACCTGCTGCTGCCTGGTGATCTTCGCCAGGATCGAAATGATCTCCTGGGCGCTGCGGATGTCCAGGTTGGCCAGCGGCTCATCGAGGAGCAGCAGCCGCGGCTGACTGATCAGCGCATGAGCGATCATTATCCGCTGCTGCTCGCCGCCAGAGAGGTTGCCTACCCGCTGGTTCGCGAACGAGCTCGCGTCGACCGCCTCGAGCATCTCATCAACCAGTTCGCGCCGGCGCCGCGACGGTAGCGGGATTCCGGGCCGCTGCCCGTCCAGGCCGAGTCCTACGAGGTCACGAGCCCGCACCGGCATGTCGGGGTCGAGCTGGATCTTCTGGGGAACGTAGCCGACCAGCCCCCGGCCGCTCGGGAGTCCGCAGATGGTTACGCTGCCGGAGGTCTTTTGCTGAAGGCCAAGGAGCACGCGCAGCAGTGTTGTCTTGCCTGCGCCGTTGGATCCGATGAGGCCGACGAACTCACCAGGCCGGATCGTGAAGCTGACATCGGTCAGGATCTGCCGACCAGCTAGCCAGACGCTGACGCCATCGACTGTCAGCACCGGGCCGCCACTGGCATCAGGCAGGGCTTTCTTGTTCGTCGCCAACCTTCACCGCCATCGGAGCCTCTCGGTGCAGACTTTATCGGCTGCCGGCTGGGTCCCGATAATCAGTTGCAACCGGTCCCGCAGTGCTGGTGTACTCCCCTGCTGTACGCGCGGCCAGCTGACAGTGCCGTAGCGCCGGCACACCGAAAGGAGGGAGCCAAGATGCGGGCAGCGCTCATGTTCACCGAGATGGCAGTTTCCGCCTATCAGAAGGACATGACGTGCGCTTGCTCAATCTTGGCATCCTGGCACATGTAGACGCTGGTAAGACAAGCCTGACCGAGCGGCTGCTGTTCGCCGCCGGGGCCATTAGCCGGCTCGGCCGGGTCGATGACGGCAGCACCCAGACCGATTCGCTCGCGCTCGAGCAGGAGCGCGGCATCACGATCAAGGCCGGGGTCGTCTCGTTCGCTGTCGCCGACCTTAAGGTCAACCTCATCGACACGCCCGGCCACCCGGACTTCATCGCGGAGGTCGAGCGTGCGCTCGGCGTTCTGGACGGTGCGGTGCTTGTCATCTCGGCCGTCGAAGGAGTGCAGGCCCAGACCAGGGTGCTGATGCGCGCGCTGCAGCGACTTCGAATTCCCACCGCGTTCTTCGTCAACAAGATCGACCGGTCCGGAGCGGCTTACGACCGAACGCTTGCGGACATCGCGGCACGTCTGAGTCCAGCCATCGTGGCTATGGGTAACGTTCAGGACCTGGGAACGCGCCGAGCCAGGTCGGTGCCGTTTGGTCCAGGTGACACAGCCTTCGCCACCAACCTGGCAGATCTTCTCGCGCTCGGCGACGACGCGCTGCTGGCCGCATTTGTCGCAGATTCCCGTGCGCTGTCATATCCGCGGCTGCGCTCTGCGCTCGCGGCCCAGACCAGGCAGGCGCTCGTGCACCCGGTCTACTTCGGCTCAGCGATTACTGGAGCCGGCGTTGACCGCCTCATCGGCGGCCTGGCGGACCTGCTGCCTGCCGCAGCAGCCAGCAGTGGATCTGCTGCGGGCCGGGTGTTCAAGGTCGAGCGCGGCCCGGCTGGGGAGAAGATCGCTTACGTTCGCATGTTCGCCGGCGCAGTGCGTGCCAGGGAGCACCTTCGCTACGGCCCGGACAAAGTAGCGAAGATCACTGCGGTCAGAGTCTTCGATGGCGGTCCGCCCAGGCCGGCCGAGTCCGTCCTGGCTGGCCAGATCGCGAAGGTCTGGGGGCTGACCGACGTTCGGGTCGGCGACTCAATCGGCGCGGCGGGCGCGACCGAGCCTCGCCACTATTTCGACCCGCCGACGCTCGAGACGGTCGTCGTCCCGGCCCGTGCGGCCGACCGGCCAGCTCTGCACGCTGCGCTCACGCAACTGGCCGAGCAGGATCCGCTGATCAACCTGCGCCAGGATGACGTCCGGCAGGAGCTTCTCGTCTCCCTCTACGGCGAAGTTCAGAAGGAGGTCATTCAGGCGAGTCTGGCCGGGGACTACGGCGTCGATGTCGGCTTCCGGGAGACCACGACCATCTGCATCGAGCGCCTGGCCGGACATGGCGCCGCAGTCGAGTACATGGGCAGCGGCGACAATCCGTTCAAGGCGACGGTCGGGCTGCGAGTCGGGCCGGCTCCTGAGCGCTCGGGCGTCGAATTCCGCCTTGAGATTGAGCGCGGGTCCCTGCCGGCGTCGTTTCTCAAGGCAGTCGAGGAGACTGTGCGGCGGACGCTAGCCGAAGGCCTGTGCGGATGGCCGGTGCCCGACTGCGTCGTCACGATGACGCACTCCGGCTACGTACCACCGCCGCCTCATGGGTGGAGCAAGTACTCCAGTTCGGCCGGCGATTTCAGGCTGCTGACTCCGCTAGTCGTGATGACCGCGCTGGCCCGTGCCCGGACGCTGGTGTGCGAGCCGCTCAGCACCTTTCGGCTGGAGGTTCCGCATGGCAGCCTTTCTCTGGTCCTGGCTGTGCTCGGCCGGCTTGGCGCAGTCAGCCAGTCGCCGAGCGTGCAGCGATCCGCCAGTCTCGTCGAGGGTGAGATTCCGGCCGGCCGGCTTGGTGAACTGCGGCATCAGCTGCCGGGACTGACCGGCGGCGAGGGACTGCTTGAGTCGGAGTTCGCCCGCTACCGCCAGCTGCGAGGGGTGGTCCCGGTACGGCGCCGGACTGACCATAATCCGCTGCGCCGCGAGGAGTACCTGCTGCATGTGCAGCGCGGCGTTCCGGCTCTCTAGGGGCCCTCGCCAGCTGGCCTCCGCCAGCCGTTTCAGCGACTGCTCGCGGCCCCAGTGCCGCTCCGGCGGAAAGCTGCCCGATAAGGGAATCTAACGTCAACGTCAGGGTTATATCAGGGGGAAAACTGAGTGTGGCTGGTGCCGGGCCGGGTCGATACTAGTGACCACGGGTAGAAGCTGGTCTGAGCAGCCGGTCTGCGTCGCAGCGGCGGCGTCGGGGAGACGGAACGGCGGCAGGAGGAGATGGACAAGGCGATCCCGCTCGCGCTCCTGGCGAGCGTCTGCACGGCCACATCCTCGGTGTGCCAGCGACTCGGCGCCCGGGAGAGTCAGCCGTCTGGCATGGACCCATGGCTGCTGTTTCGGCTTGCTCGCCGGCCGATCTGGCTGGTTGGCATCGCGAGCATGATTCTTGGCTTCGTGTTCCAGGTCACGGCTCTGCACTATGGCGCGCTCGCCCTTGTCCAGCCGATCCTGGCCCTGGAGCTGCTGTTCGTCTTTGGCTATATGGCATTCCTCGGCTCGCGGCCGGTCCGACGGCGTGATTGGCTGGCTGCGGCCGCCATGTCAGCCGGGCTCGCCCTGTTCCTTTTCGCGGCGTCGCCAAGCGGCGGCCGCCAGCATGCCCCGGCGTCGCTCTGGTTGCTGGCAGGGTTCCTCACGCTGGCGGTCGTGCTCGCCGGGCTCGCGGTCACAGCCATGCTGCACCGCCGGTCGCGAACGTCCGGGCCGCAGCGTGCGGCGATCCTCGGTGCGCTGACCGGGGTGTCCTGGGGTTTCGTCGCGGCCGTGATCAAGGAATTCAGCTACCACATCGACGGTGGCCTTACCTCGATCTTTTCGAACTGGTCGGTCTATGTCCTGGTGATCGCAGGCGCCGCGAGCCTGCTACTGGCTTCGCACGCACTGGCAGCCGGGCCGCTGGCGGCCTCACAACCCGGCTTCACGATTCTCGATCCGCTGGCCGCGAGCCTCCTCGGCCTGTTCCTGTTCGGCGAGCACTTCCAGGCCGCCACGGAGGACCTGATCATCGAGGCGCTGGCGCTGGCGCTTCTGGTCAGCGGCGTAACCGCACTGAGCCACAGCCATCTGATCGACGGCGAGGAAGACACCCACACCGCCGTAGAGCCGGGTGAAGCCCGCGCCATCCAGAACCCGAGTACCGGCTAGGGCTGAGAGGTTACTGGTCACTATCGCCCGGCTGCGTAAGGGCGCGAAGCTTCTCGCGCGCCCGCTCAAGCGCCGCCTCGCATCGGCTGATCGCGATCTCGGTACGGTCGGGCTCACCGCCGAGTGAGTCGTCCCATTCAGCCCAGCTGCGTGTGCCGTCCTTCAGCCCTTGGCACAGAACCTCGAGCCATGCGACCTCAGCGGCGGCTACCGCCACTTGCTCGTCGTTGCTCAGGTTCCGGCCGGGCGTGACCGGTTCGTGGCTGGCGCCCTGGACGGCGTCCGCCCCGTCTTGCTCCATGATCATGATTCGGATGCCGGGCAGGCCACGTTACGGTCCCGCCGACGGCGCCCTCGCAGGCCCGGCTATGACAACTCACGCACAATGTCGGGCCAGGCGGCCAGCGGCTCTAGCTCGGCGCTCACCAGCTGCCAGCCGCTGAGCGCCTGGACGGTCGCCAGCTGCGCGCAGGCGAGCGCTTCGGTTACGCAGACGATTTCTATCTGCTCGCCGCGGCGGCTGAATGCAATGCGCGCCTGAGTCTCGCCGCTGACAAACCCGCTGATCTGATTCCCGTCTGCTGTCTCTGTCATCACCAGGCGGTCGAATGTCGTAGCTGTCACGACTCGTAATCGTACGACTACTCAATGGCGTTTGACGTTCTTTCCAGGGAATCAGTGCCGCGCGAACCGGGTCGGCGCGCCCCTGCTGCGCCGACCCGGCTCCTCTCGCGGCCGAGTTACTCCCACCTGAAGAACCGCCGGGCCAGGAACCCGAACATCACCGCATAGCCGGCCAGGACAAGGAGCGGTGCAACCGGCGGGAATCCGGTCAGCATCGAGGACTGCATCGCCTGGACTGCCGCGCCGAGCGGGGTGTAGTTGCTGATGTCTCGCAGCAGGGTCGGCATCAGGTCCTGTGGCAGCCACAGCCCGGCGAAGAACATCAGCGGAAAGAACGCCAGCCTGCCAATGATGCTCGCGGCGCTTGCACTCCTCGCCGCGGCCGCCACCATCAGCCCGATCGGAAAGAGCCCGGCGACTGACAAGGCAATCGAGAGCACGAGCCCGCCGGAGCTGACTGGAGCGTGAGCGCCGAACCCCTCGATGCTGACGCCGAAGATGACTGCCAGCGTGATCAGCGCGACGCCAAGCTGGAGCACGCCCTGGGCAGCGAGCAGCCAGGACCGGGGGACCGGGGTGGTCGACAGCCTGCGTAGAAAGCCCAGCTCGCGGTACGAGGCAAGGGGCACCGGCAAGCCGAGCAGCGCGATCATGGCCATCGCAAAGACGGCCAGGATCGGTACGTACACGTCGAACAAGGTGAACCCGCCCACGAGCGCCGACGGCTGCTTGAACGCGGCTATGTTGCCGAAGATGATCATCAGCAGTACCGGAATGCCAACGCCCGCCACTAGCCCGACCGGGCGCCGCCAGGCGAGCCTGGCCTCGTTGCGAACGATCTTGCCGAATGCGGTGCGCCGCGATGCGGTCGGCAGCGACAGTGAGAGCGCGCTCATGACAGTGCTCCTTCGGTGTCTGAGTGCCTTCCGGTGAGCTTCACGAAGGCGTCCTCGAGGTTCAGGGAGACAAGCTCAACGTCGCGGGCGGCAATGCCAGCCGAGGCGAGCGTGAGGATGACGGCGTTGACCAGATCGCCCGTTCCGTCGACGACGACGTGCTGGCCATCGTGGCGGACCACCGACACCTCGGGAAGGTCGGTCAGCAACCTGTCGTCGAAACGGTCTGAAGGCACGAATCGCACCTGCTTGCCGCCTCTGGCCTGGGCGGCGAGCCGGGCCGGCGTGTCGAGTGCAACCAAGCGTCCGCGGTCAATAAGCGCGACGCGGTCACACAGCCGCTCAGCCTCCTCCATGAAGTGGGTGACGAGCACGACCGTGACCCCGCGGTCACGGACGCTCTTGATGAGCTCCCAGGTGTCGCGCCTTGCCTGCGGGTCCAGCCCGGTCGTCATCTCGTCAAGCACGGCGATCTTGGGGTTACCGATCAGCGCCAGCGCGATGGACAGCCGCTGCCGTTGGCCGCCGGAGAGCGTCTTGTAGTAGGAGCCGAGCTTCTCGGTAAGGCCGAGCACCTTCGTCAGCTCATCCATGTCAGCTGGCTGCCGGTAGAACGACCGGAACATGTCCAGGATCTCCACGACCTTGAGCTTGTCCGGAAGCGCTCCTGACTGGAGTTGCACGCCGACGACCTCGTGCACCTCGTCGCGCTGGGTTAGCGGATCCAGGCCGAGTAGCCTGATCATTCCGGCGTCAAATGGCCGAAGACCGATGGCGCACTCCACAGTTGTCGTCTTACCTGCCCCGTTGGGACCAAGGATGCCGAAGATCTCGCCCTCGGCGACGGAGAATGACACGTCGTCGACCGCGGTCAGCGCGCCATAGGTCTTGCGCAGGTGCGATATCTCGACGGCTGGCTGGCTCGACACTGCCTCCGGCCAGCAGGACTGCGTCGCAGCGCTTTCCTTGCTTACTGGGGGTGCGATCACCATGACTGCCTCCCTGCCCGCGTGGCAACCGCAGCGAGATCTCTGGCACTCGGCTTGCCACGTGCTGGATACCCTAAAGTGATATCACAATGATAGGCAGGTGGTATCAAGGGAGTCAACAGCGGGCCGGTCCGGAACCGGATCAGCGTGCCGGGAAGCTACCGTGTATCGGTTCGTAGCCGCCGAAGCCGGGGTCTAGTACACCCTCGCCGCCCGTCAGGCCAGGTAGCTGCTCTTGAAGGCTATGAACCCGCGCTGACGGCAGCAGAGCCGTCAGAACCGAGAGCTCTTCGCCCAGCACTGGCTGCTCGGTAGCGGCACCGAGCCGGGCCAGGGCAGCCAGGACTTCGCCCATCCTCACTGCTGGCAGCTCCAGTCGGACGCGGGCCATCGGCTGGCAGACGACGGTGCCAGCCCGCCGCAAAGCCTGCATCAGGACGAGCGGTGTCAGCTTGCGGAAGTCAGCCGCCGTTGTTCGCGCAGTGGGCAGTACACGCTTGGCAGGCCCGTCGCCGACATAGTAGTTGCATTCGTCCATCGTGATCACGCAGTCGGTGACCCGCCACCCATACAGGCCCTTGTCAAAGGTGCCCAGGATGTACTGCGTCATGGCATCGGTGAAGTGTTCAGCGGTCTTGTAGATATACAGCGGGATGCGGCGCGGATCGAAGTCGAGCTGGAACCTGACGCCAGAGTCGATCGGCCCAGGTACGACGTGCAGCCCGACAGTCGCGGAATAGGGATGGTCATCTGACTGCAGGACCTCAAGTGCGCTCGCGCTCCCGAGGGGACGCTCGATGCAGATCATCGTCGTCTCGCGGAACGTGGCGGCGACATTGAAGTCATCAGCCAGCGTGGACTGGATTACCTCCTTCTGGACGGCGCCGTATAGCGACACATAGATCTCTTGCCGCTCGTCGTCCTGCCGGAGATTGATGAGCGGATCCTGCTCTGCGAGCAGGCCAAGTGCGACCCGCAGCCGACTCCTCTCGCCGGGATCACGCGGCACGACAGCGGATTCCAGCGTTGGCGGAGGGAACTGAAGACCAGCGTCGTTCGCTGCCACCCCGATTCGGTCGCCAACCCTGGCGTTACCAAGACCCCAGAGCTTGCCAATCTGGCCTGCGCTGACAGTCTGCCGCCGTACTGCGGGCCCTCGCTCGAAGACGGCCACCGCGGTCACCTTGTCCTGAAGCCCTGATCCGAGCAAAAGCCGGTCGCGAACGTGAATGGTTCCCGAGAACATACGAACATAGGCGATCTTCTCGGCGCTGCTGCCTCGCTCGATCTTGAAGATAGTGCCGGACAGTGGTCCGTCAGGGTCACCGTCCGAGACCGGCAGTAGCTCAGCAATGCCGGCCATCAGCTGTTCGATGCCGGCTCCGGTGATCGCCGAGCCGAACAAGACCGGATACACCTGCCCGCGCGCCGTCTGCTTCGCAAGCTCCGCGCGGACCTGGTTATACGGAACTGTGCCCTCGCCTTGCACGTACTTGGCCAGCAATCCATCGTTGTGCTCAGCCAGAAGCTCAATCAGGCCAGCGCTGAACTCAGCGTCCGCTCCTGACGGCGTGAACACGGCATCGTGCGTTCCCGCACTCGTCACGCATCCCATGCCGACGGCAGCGACCTTGAGCCGGCTGGCAATCTCTCGCAGTACACTCGCGGGCCTAGCGCCAGGTCGGTCAATCTTGTTCACGAACACGAGGGCTGGTATCGCCAAGCGCTGCAGCGAGCGCATCAGTATCCGCGTCTGGGCTTGCACTCCGTCCACCGCGGAGATGACAAGCACCACTCCGTCGAGCACGTTCAGCACGCGGTCCACTTCGGCGATGAAATCCGGGTGGCCCGGGGTGTCAATCAGGTTGACGGCGACGTCGCCGATCGGGAAGGCCGCCACGGCGGACTTGATCGTGATGCCTCGCCGTTGTTCCAACGGCAGCGAGTCGGTCTGAGTGGTACCAGCATCGACAGCACCGAGCTTGTCAATGACGCCCGAGTCGAACAGCAGCCGCTCGGTAAGAGTCGTCTTACCTGCGTCTACGTGTGCCAGGATCCCCAAGTTGAGCGTTTTCTGCGACACGCGCCACATCCCGTGAGTAGCTCCCAAAGGCCATCTCGATAGACGTGAACGCCTGACGCATCTTCCCTCCTTGACCAATCCGCGCAGTACCTGCTGCTGTCATCATAGATCTTTTAGCCGCTGGGTGCTCGGGCTGCCTGCCGCTCGCCGCACTCGGCAAGTGAGCTTGCCGTAGACGGGTCCTGCCCGTCATGCCACGCTTTGGTCATGGGGGCGCACCGATGGCTGAGGGTCGGGGACGGGCTAGGCACCCTGCTCCCTTATGGTGCCGGCCTGCTTGCCATCTACGTGCTGAGTCCGTTCCCCCGCCAACTCGGTGCATGGTCGATCGTGGCACTCGTCGCGGGACTCAGTGCCGCATTCCTGCTTAGCACCGTGGTTCACGAGCTCGGGCATGTTCTTGCGATCCGGTTCGCCGGGGTGCGGCCGACCGCCATTCACTTGCTGGGTCCGCCGGATCGGGTCACCTTCCACGTCGGAGGGCTGCAGGTCGGACTAGGCATCAAGGTTGGCGGCGAAGTGGAGTACCCAGGCAGGGGTGTGTCGGCCGCGCAGTCCGCCGTCATCGCCGCGGCCGGCCCGGCAGCAGAGTTAGTGATCGCGCCGCTGGTTCTGCTGCTGCCGATCGCGCGCTGGGCGGCTGTCTATCTTGCTGTGATCATGGCTGCCGACGGGCTCAGCAATCTCATTCCGGCGAAAACCGAAGACGGTTCGCTGAGCGACGGCGTCACCCTCATCCGGGCACGGGCCCGCGCTCGGGCGGCCGCGGACATCCGCCAGCTCCTCGCTGCGCCCGACTGGAGCGACCGGCCAGATGCCGGCCAACGGCTGATCAACGGATGGGTGCTCGATGTGCCAGCGGCCGAGGACTATCTCAAGGGCCTACCTGACGACAAAGACGCACTGCTGCGGCTGTATGCACAGCAGTGGTTGTTGCCGGAGCGGCCGGAGACAGAGTTCCTGAACATCGTCCACGCTCTGTCGTGGAAGGTGGTCGCCAAGCCCGACATACCGGCCCGGTTAGCTGACCTTGCCACGGCCCGGGTCGAGTGGGTACTCGGGCATGTCAACAAGCGGGACGACCCGGAGGCCCGGCCGCGGCCGAGGGATGTGCGGCACACGCTCGCCGTTGTGAGGCTCCGGCAGGGCCAGCCAGCAGACGTCAGGCGATTGTGCGCCGACGCGCTTGCCGCCGACCTGGACCCGGACGACCGCGCAACCGTGCTGGCCACTGTGGCAATGGCGAAGCACCAGTTGTACTTGCTGGCCTCGGCTCGTCGGGCCCTCGACGAAGCGCTCGCGCTTGACCCGAGCGCGGATCTGGTACCTGAGGCAGTCAGCATGCTCGGCAGCGGCCCGCCAAGCTTGGCCGCTACGCCACCCGCCAGCGTCGCGGGTAGCTGACTGGCGGCCACGTACTGCTCGGGACACGAACCGGTCCTGCTCGTAGGCACATTCACTTACCGGCATCCGGGCTTGTTGACCGCCGTTCCCACTTGGTCTAAAGTCTTAACGCCTTAGTACTTTGAGGAGGATCGGTGTGATCACCTTCCGGCTCGACGGCCATTCGGTTGTGCCTCCGTACCTGCAGATCGTCCAGCAGGTTCGCCAGGCGCTCCGGATGGGCGTGCTGGACGTGGGCGACAAGCTCCCCACGGTGCGCGAAGTCGTGGCGGCTACGGCGGTCAATCCCAACACCGTGCTCAAGGCCTACCGCGAACTAGAGCGTGATGGCCTGGTCGAGCCGCGGGCCGGGCACGGCACTTTCGTGGTCGCCCGCCCATCCGGTCCGCCTCCCGGCACGCACTCACGGCTGGCTCGCAGCCTTTCGCAATGGGTACGGAGCGCCCGCGAGGCCGGACTGGATGACGAGTCGATCGAGTCGCTGCTGCGCATCACGCTGCGAGCGGCGGACGAGGAGGAGAGCGCATGACTCCGGCGATCGAGACCCGCGGGCTGACGAAGCGCTACCGCAAGGTCACCGCCCTCACCGATTGCACCATCACCGTGCCTGAGGGCCGGATATCGGCGCTGATCGGCCCGAACGGCGCCGGCAAGACCACCCTGCTGCGATTGCTCGGCGGGCTGGCCAGGCCTAGCGGAGGTGAGGTCGCGGTGCTCGGCGGAACTCCGCGCCAGAACCCCGCGTTCCTGGCCGAGATTGGCTTCGTTGCCCAGGAGATACCGCTATACCGGCGCCTGACTGCAGAAGATCACATCGCGGTCGGCGCACACCTCAACCGCCGCTGGGACGGCACGTCCGTGCGCCAGCGGCTGGAAAGCCTGAACATCCGGCTTGACCAGAAGGTGGGCACGCTGTCCGGGGGCCAGCGTGCCCAGGTGGCGCTGGCGCTGACGCTGGCCAAGCGGCCCCGGCTGCTGCTGCTCGACGAGCCCGTCGCGGCTCTGGACCCGCTCGCCCGGCGGCAGTTCCTGGCACACCTGGCCGAGGCCGTGGCCGCCGGCGGCCTCACCGTGGTGCTGTCCTCGCATCTGGTCGCCGACCTGGAGCGAACCTGTGATCACCTCATCCTGCTGGCCGCATCTCGGGTCCAGTTGTGCGGCGACATCGACACCTTGCTTGCCCAGCATCAGGTCCTAGTCGGACCTGCCAAGGACATCACCGCTATCGAGCGCGACCACACGCTGGTGCAGGCCGTGCGCACCGCCCGCCAGCAAACCCTGCTCATCCGCCGGAACGGGCCTGTCATCGACCCGGCCTTCGAGGCCGCCGACGTCGGCCTGGAGGAACTGGTGCTCGGCTATATGGGCCAGGCCGCGCAGCCGGTGCCCGCCCATCTCACCACGGTTGGAGAAGATCAGTGACCTGGCTTGTCTGGCGCCTGTACCGCAACCAGGCCTACCTTGCCGCCGCCGCGCTGGCCGTGTTCGCCGTCCTTGTGGTCATCACCGGCCGGCAGATGGCGTCGCAGTACCAGTCCGCCCTTGCCTCGTGCGCCGTCAGCCATAGCTGCAGCACCCTCGCGAGCAGGCTGACTCTGGGCACACCATTGCTGTCCTTCCTGGTCACGCTCACTGTCGTGGTGCCGTGCCTGCTGGGAGTGTTCTGGGGCGGGCCGCTGGTCGCCAGAGAGTTCGAAACGGGCACCAGCCAGTTCGCCTGGACGCAGAGCATCACCCGCGGTCGCTGGCTGACTGTCAAGATCGGCTGGGCCCTGCTCGCGGCAGCCGCCTGGGGCGGCGCCGTATCGGCTCTCGTCACCTGGTGGTCCAGCCCGGCCAACGCACTCAACCAGCAGAACTTCCAGGCTGGCCAGTTCGACATCCAGGGCATCGTTCCCATCGGCTACGCGCTGTTCGCCGTTGCCCTTGGCGTCTCAGCAGGCGCCCTGCTCCGCCGCACCGTGCCCGCGATGGCCATCACCATCGTTGTCTTCACCTTCCTGCGCCTGGTGATCGGCCAGGACCTCCGCTCGCATTACCTGACTGCGGTCACGATCATCAACCGATTCGGCCACCACATGAGGACACCGACGGGGTCCTACTGGCTGGTCTCGCAGGGCCTCGTCGGCCGGGCCGGCCAGTTGCTGAGTGCCCCGACCCTTGGGTCCGGGCTTGCCGTCAACGGCGTGCCTGTCAGCGAGATGCCGTCCGTGTGCCGGCCGCTCGCGTTCCAGAATCCGATCAAACTGATTCCCTGCCTGGCCTCTCACGGGTACCGCGGGTTCTTCACCACCTACCAGCCGGCCAGCCGGTACTGGGCGTTCCAGGGCATCGAGACCGGCATCTTCGTGCTCCTCGCCGTCGCGCTCATTGCCGTGACAGCGGTCGTCGTCCTCCGCCGCGACGCCTAAGTGGTCGGTAGCGCCGCCCCGAAAACGGCTAGGCCCTCGTCAAGGTAACGGCGGACGGAGCGCACGCTGATGGCGAGCGACGCGGCTATCTCGGTGTCGGTCAGATTCGCGTAATAGCGCAGGACGATCGCCTCGAGGTGCAGGTTCGGCACAGTGGCGAGCGTAGCGATGGCCGCCGCCAGAGCGTGCCCGCCGGCGTCCACGCCGATGCTGTGAGCAACCACCCAGGAGAGTGGGCCGGCGCCGCCCGCACGGCGGGAGCGCGCCCGGATCACCACCCTCCTGCGCAGGTAGGCCAGCTTGCGGTCGGTCCCAAGCCGCGCGCACGCACGGTACGTATCGGCGAATGCGCTTTGGACGATCTGCTCTGCCGTGGCCGTATCACCGGTCAGCAGGGCTGTGACCCGAATCAGCTCGCGGTAATGCGAGTCGTACAGATCATTAAGCAACCCGACTCTGGTCTGAACCGCGCACCCCCGTGCAGGCTTAGAACCCCCGGCCCGGATCCCCCCACGGATCTCAGCCCCGGGCCGGGGGCGACCCGGCTGGGCCTGTATGCTTGTCTGCACCTGCCTGCAACCGGACACGCGCATAAGCTAACAACCGGCATGGCTTTCCGTATACACCCAGGAATGTGTCTTAGGTCACATCAGCGGTATTCCCCAAAGCCGCGAAGCGGACGCCAGCTCGTCAGCACTAGCGGTCATGCAGAGTGATTGACAACCGGTGAACCGAGGTAAAGACTTGCCCACCATGTCGGAACGCCTGCCCCTTCCGCCAGGCCCGTTGCACCCACAAGGTGTCCTGCCCGTGTCGGCGGTGCTTGCAGCCGCTATCCGGTTCAGCATCGTCCAAAACCAATGGCCTATCGGCGGGCAGCTGCCGTCGGAGCCTGAACTGGCCGAGTGGTATGGCGTCAGTCGCGACACTGTGACGCGCGCTTACTCGATGCTCGTTCAGACGGGCGCGGTTGTCACGAAGCGTGGCCTGGGACGCTTTGTCGCCAGGCGACCTGATTTCAAGCGCATCGAGGTCTCGGCAGGAGCGACGATAACTGCCCGCCGTGCGGTCACGGCAGCCGAGCGGGCCGCTCTGGACGAAACAGGCGTTGCTCTGTTTACTCCCGTGGTGATCGTCGAGCGGCCCGGCCAGCCAACCGAGGTGTACGACGCGACCAGCGTAGTTATCGAGTGCCGCTAAGCGGGACGCCTCCGCAGAACCAGCAGTGAGTCTTCCGGAGCCGCCACCATGGCAAAGGCAAATCTGTCGAGCTCAAGACACAGCGCTACATCATCGGGATGGACTCCCTGGAAGCCGCGGCGCGCGTCTTCCGTCAGCCTGACGGCAGCGCGCGACACCGCAGCACGGCGGAGGAACACCGAGGCATCTGTGGCGTCCCCGACGGCCTTGTGCGCTATGTACTGAGCACAGGCAAAGTCTTCGTCCGCTTTCCCGTCCTCACCAGTCACCACGAACGTGACGCTGCCGCTCGCCCAGGAACGCAAGAGCCGGGCAGTCGCCCCGGCCACCACGAAGCTGGCGCACAGGACCAGCTCCGCTTCCCTGGCCGCCAGGGCACCCGCCGTCCCGTACGTGGTCTTCTGCACAACGGTCTGTCCGCCAAGGTCGGCAGCTCGCAGCATGGCCGGAGAGTTGACGGCGTCGAATCCAGGCGCGAGCGGCCCGTCCTTGAGTGTCACCCAGTCCGGGTGGGCGGCCTTGAGCGCAAGTGCCTCATCGAGCGTCCCGGCAAGAACGACCTTTTGCGCCCCTCGGTCAAACGCCCAGGCAGCTACCGTAAACGCACGCATGACGTCGACGACGACGGCGACAGATGGCGCCCCGGTCAACTCGGCGATGCCAATGAAGCGAGCGTCCATCCCGATCATGATCCCGCCGATGACTTCCGTCGGTGACGCCGGCCCTCGGTAACTCCGGCCTACCTAGACTAATATCTTGGTTTCCAGTACATTGATGGCATGCCCGCCAAGCCGATGACCGGACAGGCCTTCTTTGTGCTCACCGCGCTGGCCGATGGCCCGCGGCACGGGTACGGCATCGTGGGCGAGGTCGCCGAGCTGTCGCAGGGCCGCGTGCGGCTGAAGATCGGCAGCCTGTACGGGGTGCTGGACCGGCTCGCCGTGGAGGGGCTGATCGAGCCGGATCGGGAGGAAGCCCACGATGGCAGACTGCGCCGTTATTACCGGCTGACCAGGGACGGGCGGGGCGCGCTGGCTGAGGAGGCCGAGCTTCGTGCCGCTACCGCCCGCGTGGTGCGGGCGAGGCTGGGCCTAACCGGTGCGCAGGCAGCCGGAGCCTCCGGATGAGCGGCAACCTGGAGCGACGGTACCGGCGGGTGCTGCGGCTGCTGCCCGGCTGGTACCGGGCGCAGTGGGAAGAAGACATGGTCGCGGCGTTCCTGGACAGCTGGCTGACCAGTGACCCAGCCGCTGATGAGTACATCACCAAGGCGGCCGGGCCCAGCTCGGCGGAGGTCGCCAGCGTGGTTGGCTTGGCCGTCCGGCTGTACCTGGGCGGAGCGGGCTCTCAGCGCCGGTACGCCTGGGGCCATGCGCTGCGCCGCGCGGTGCTCGCCATGATGCTGGTGCACGCGGTGCTGGCCGTCGACGTGCTGGCGTTCCTGGTATGGAGCCGCCGTCTGGTCGGCTGGCTGCCCGCGCCGCCGGGGAGCCTGCTGGTCGCGCCCAGCGGCGTCTGGGACACGGCGTTTTACCTCGTAAGCGTGACCTGGATCGCGGTTTTCGTAGCGCTGGCCGTCGGGCACTACCGCACGGCCCGGATCCTGGCGGCGCTGGCCATCATCCCCAACCTGGCCGCCTTGCTGCAAGCCCAGCTCACCGGCATCATGCCCGCGCCGTTCGGGTCGTGGGCCTTCTGGTTCCTGTTCGATCTTGTCCCGATCGTGGCCATGACCGCATTCCACCGGGACGCCCCGCCGCTGGCGCCCGGCCGCTGGCTGCTGGCACTGCCCGCCGGCTACGTGCTGGTGTACGGGCCGCTGCTGGCGCTCGGAGCGACCGGCAACTTCGCCTGGGTACCGGACTTCCCAGGGCTGTGCTGCATCCTGCTCAGCCTGGCTTGCCTGGCGCACGCACCTAGGGCCTGGTCCCGCCAGGTCGCCGGCACGGGGTTGTGGTCGCTTGCCCTGGTCCTGCTGGCTGCCGTCGCCGCAGCGAACCGGCTCGTCACCCTCACCGGCTACCTGAATGACCAGCACCTGATTGACGTGAGCCTGGCCGAACTGCTCATTGTGCTGGCTGCCGCCGCGCTGGTCGCCCCCGACGCCGCCCGCGCCCAGGCAGCAACGCCCGCTCCCCCTCATCCCAGCGCCGTAGCAGCCTAGGACCCGGGACATGCCATGCCAGCTGCCGTCCCGCGCGCTGTCCGTCCTGGCCAGCGCACTGGCCGCCGTCGGCCTCGTGCTCGCGGTCGCCGGGTGCAGTAACATCACTCCGCTCGGGCCGGGACCGACGCCGGCGAGCCTGCCGCCCGCACGGCATCTGGGATCACCGATCATCGTGCAAGTCATGCGCACTCAACCCCCCACTCCAACGGGCCGGTGCCCGGCCGGCTACATCGCGCTCTCCACTCCGGGCTCCGGCGGAACCTGCTACCGCCGCCTCGGCACGCCGGTAACGATCACCTCCGCAGCCGTCTCCTCGGTCTCCATGAACCCGTCAGCACCGTCAGCAGGCCAGGCGAAAGGGGCCACCTCATACGGATTCATCGTCGCAGTGCCCGCTGCCGACGTGGCGGCGGTGACGGCTGTCATCAAACAGGCCTATGACGCGCGGGGAGCCCTCGCCCTTAACATCGCGAGCAGGACCTGGGAAGCCCCTCGAGTAGACCAGCCCTTCTCAGGTCAGCAGATCCAGATCTCGCTGCCAAGCAGAACTCAGGCCCTGCAGCTTCACCGCATACTGGTCCCGGCCGACTGATCCTGGCCCGCCGCCGGCAGGAACCGGGCGCCGTACGCGAGCTCGCTGGAATCGCGGGCCGAGCCTGCCGCTGCCGGACTGTCATTACTGCTCATGCTGCCAAGCTGTCCGAAGGTCGGCCAGGGCATGGTGGAAGGCCGGGAAGGTCTTCCTCACGCATCCAGGATCGTCCAGGGTGATGCCTGAGCTGCACAAGCCGGTGATGCTGAATGCCATGGCAATGCGATGATCGCCGTGGCAAGCGATGTGCGCGGGGCGGGGGCGGGATGGGTGGATCTCGATCCAGTCGCGCCCGACCTCGACCGGAACTCCGAGGGCGCGCAGGTTCTCGGCGCAGGCTTCGAGCCGGTCGCATTCCTTGATCCGGGTGTTGTACACGTCCTCGATGCGGACCGGACCGTCGGCGAACGGCGCGATGGCGGCAAGCGTTGGGACGGTGTCGGAGATGTCACGCATGTTCACGGTGATCCCG
>Ga0335075_10004764_pt1 | contig 21124 bp, 15 predicted proteins | sample Lox_Sample_24_FD_206723 | JGI IMG/M metagenome (GOLD analysis project Ga0335075, IMG submission 206723) | Soil microbial communities from Loxahatchee National Wildlife Refuge, Florida, United States - Lox_Sample_2.4 | ecosystem: Environmental > Terrestrial > Soil > Wetlands | place: USA...
CATCCGCCGCGCGATCTGCGCATCTGCCAGTTTCTGGCGATGTGCCGCCCAACGGGGATCATTCGCGATGTACGCCAGTTGTGCAGCCGAAAGTCTGGTGCGTTGCTCGGCACTCATCGGTGCCCGGATGCGGGGCTCTTGAGCGTGTGTCTCTGACATTGACTTCCTCTCCTTCGCCGAAAGGCGTGTTCACGCCTTTCGGCGGACGCCTCGCGGCGAGCGCGGGAGAGGAGGGGGCGAAGTGCGGGCGGGCCCGGCCGGGGTGCGCGGCAAGCGGGGCTTGCCCTGCGAGCGCGCGGCGCTGCCGGCGCCGTAGGCCGCGCTTCGTGAGGGAGGGGAGGGCAGCGCCCTCCTCTCCCGCTAACAGCGCGTCCGCGCGAAATGAGTCTTTGCGGTGTCTGAAGGCGCAGTGCGCTCCGCGTCGCGCACCTCGGCCTGTACAACGCCCCGCGTTCGCCCAACGCAGCTTCTGCGGCCGCTTCGCGCCGCAAGAGCTCTTAATTCGTTTCGTTTCGCACGGATGAGCCTTCCACCCCGATTCGCTGGTCGATTTCCCAACACCGAATCACGGACAATCGAGTTCCGAATGTCTTCTTTCCGACATAGAGTAACTTGCCGCGGCGCTTCCGCTTGCTTGACCCTGGTGCTTTCATGTCTGCTTCGATAACCGCCTCGATGCTCTACGACTTGGTGAACTGCCCGCACCGGGTGACGATGGACCTTTTTGGCGATCCAGCGGAGCGGGACGAGGTAAGCCCCTTCGTGCAGCTCCTGTGGGAACGCGGCGCGGCCCATGAAAAGGCGATGATCGAGGCCTTGAATATCCCCTTCGTGGATCTCTCGCCCTATAGCCTTGAGGACAAGGAAAGGCGAACCCGTCAGGCGATGGCGGCCGGCGCGCCGTTGATCTATGGTGGCCGTGTCCGCGCGGACGACCTTCTGGGCGAACCTGATCTCTTGCGGAGGGAAGGAAACGGGTATGTCGCGGGCGATATCAAATCAGGCGCCGGCGAGGAAGGCGGAGACGACGAGGATGACGGCAGGCCGAAAAAGACCTACGGCGTGCAGCTGGCTCTCTATACCGATGTGCTCGAACGTCTCGGCTTTTCCGCTGGACGGGGCGGCTTCATTTGGGACGTGCACGGAGCAGAGGTGCCGTACGATCTGATCGCCTCATATGGCGTGCGCGCGCCGCGCAGCTTGTGGATGGATTACCAAGAGTGCCTCACGACCGCCCGTGGAATCCTGGACCGCCGAGCCGAGACCCGCGGCGCCTATAGCTCTGGCAAATGCAAGAATTGTGTGTGGTACTCAGCGTGCCTGCGGACGCTGGAGGATGCGGATGATCTGACGCTCTTGCCGTACCTCGGGCGATCCGCACGGGATACCATGATCGACCGCGTCGCCACCGTACGAGAATTGGCGGAGATCAATCCCAGCGCGCTGATTGTCGGCAAGAAGACCGTCTTCCCGGGGATCGGTCCCGATACGCTGCGGAAGATGCACGACCGGGCTAAGCTGGTCACCTCGTCCGATCCCAAGCCGTATCTTCGCGCTCCTATCAGCCTGCCCCTGTCGGAGCGGGAGCTCTTCTTCGACATCGAAGTCGATCCCATGCGGGACATTTGCTACCTGCACGGGTTCGTCGAACGAACGGGCGGCGACAACACGACCGAGCGTTTCGTCGCCTTCTTCGGGGACGATGCGACGCCCGAGGCGGAGGAGCGCGCGTTCAGGGACGCGTGGGAATTCATGCGGGTAAGCGCGCCCTGCACGATCTACTATTACTCGAAATACGAGCGAACGATCTACCGCAAGCTCCGAGCAAAATACCCGCACGTTTGCACGGAAGACGAACTCGAGGCGCTCTTTGATCCGGCGCGTGCCGTCGATCTTTACTATGACGTCGTTTTCAAGGCGACGGAGTGGCCGACGCGGGATTTCTCAATCAAGACGCTCGCGAAGTATCTCGGCTTCACGTGGCGGGACACGCATCCGTCGGGCGCCGCCTCGATCGAATGGTTCGATCACTGGGTTACCGAAGGCGATCCGGCGGTCCGCCAGCGCATCCTCGATTACAACGAAGACGACTGCCGGGCGACACGCGTCTTGTTGGACGGCATTCGGGCGATGGCGGCGTGAACCCACGGAATGTCCCACAAGTGCTGGCACTGCCATGGCCGCCGCGCTCTTCAAAAACTGGGGTTCTCGGCGCCGGCGTGCAGAAAATGACGATAAGAGAGCCCAGGCTTTTCAATGTGTTACGATAGGCCATGTGTCGTAACACATTGAAAAAGCGAGACTCTCAGCTCAGCCGTTTCGATGCCGAACTCGGCTTCGGCATCTCGCTGGTGAGATTCGGGGTTTCATTCGCGTCGATTTCTCACTTTTGACACTTAGCCGGTTGGTCACTGGCACGGCTATCGCCGAAAGCCCCCGGAAAGACCCCTGTGGTGGCGCGGACTTTTGACAGAAAGCGCCGTCAGTAAAGACTTGTGGCTCTTCGGACCCGCAACGATCGGGCGAAGCAGACAAATGTGTTCTTTCAAGTGGTTATGTCTGGGTGTGGTAGTATAACCAATTGAAAAGGCTCGATTGCCTTACCGTCATTTTTAGCACGCTGGGGACGACAACCCCTATTACAAAGAAAGCGCTTGCTTAACCTACGGTTGATAATTGTGTTGTCTCCTGCATGAACGGAATCAGCGGCCGTTCCTCCAGGGACGGTTGACTCGTTCCTGATAGGAATCGTTCGTCTTCGACAAAGAGTCTGCATGAGTGGATCGAATGGTGACGCCAAGCCGCCGCTGACCGGCCTTATGGATATGGGAGACCCGAGCTTCTACGATCAGCCCGGGGTCCTCCCTTCCTTCGACATCTGGAACCTCTACCCCTATCCGGGTTCGTTCGGCGGGATCGTGCTGAACGTTACCTGGGCGCAACTTGAGCCCACGGAGAACGGCCCGCTCGATACCTCCGCCATCGACAGCGCGATCAACGCCGTCCAGTTCTACAATGCCCTTTATGGCACGGATGTCGGCATCGAGCTCAGGGTCTGGGGCGGCTACACGGCGCCCGACTGGGCCAAGAGCATCGACGGGCCGCCTCTCACCGTCACGGGCCCGGGTACGATCGATCCGGGCGACACAGGGCCCGAGACGATCGGTCGGTTCTGGACTGCCGACTACATCAACGCCTGGACCAGCTTCCAGAACCAGCTCGCCGCCACCTACGACAACAACCCGATAATCCGCGGCATCTCCAACACCGCGGGAGCCTCCGCGACCGACGAGCCCTTCTCGCAAGTGTATATGCCCCAGGTGCCCATGTTGCAGGCGGGCGGTTACAACGATGCGGCGGAGGAGCTCACCCTCAGAGCCGGGATCGCCGACTACTCCGCGTGGACGACGACGCCGCTCGATTACACGATGAGCGTGTTCCGCCTGGAAAACGCCAATAATGCCGCCCCGGATCCGAACTTCAGCCTTGCAGTGTTGCAGCAGGCGGAGAATTCGAGCCGTGTGGTCCAGGCCAGCAACCATGCGCTGAACAATCCGCTGCCTTCCTGGGCTCTCTTTCTCTACGCCCAGATCACGGCGGACGCGGCGCTGAACCCGGCAACCGTTCCGGCCAGCTACCAGACCGACTATCCGGCCAATCTTGGGCCCTATGCGAACTGGTCCAACGTGATCAGCAACGGCGCGGCGGCGGACGCCGGCAGCATAGAGCTTTGGGAGACGCCGATCCTGCAAGGATTCGAGAGCAAGAGTCCAAGCTCGATCGCGAATCTCGCGACGATTCTCGCCAACGGCGTCGCCCCGGTGACGGGCGCGCCCGATGACGGTGCGGCGCTCGGCTTCATCGCCCCGAGCGTCGTGACTTCGGCACCCGGAACGATCCCGCTCACGGGCACCAACGCCGTGCTCCTCGAGAGCGCGAAGGCGGAATCCAACTACACGGTGACGGTGACCTCCGCAGCGGGAAACAGGCTCATGGCGACCGACAATCGCCAACTGCTGGCCGACACGACGCTCACCTTCAGCGGCTCGCTCGCAGCGGTGAACACGATCCTTGCGAGCCTCGCCGACCAAGTCGCCTCAGGCACCGACACGCTCAAGATCACCGCAATCGACGGTGCGGGCGATTCGGCCACGCAAACCGTGGGAGTCATCGCGTCGGCCGCGACCGTCTCCACCTCGCCCATTTCCAACCCGGCAATGCCCCCGGCCGCTCCGCCGCCCGCCGGTGGGACGATCCGGTTCAGCGCGAGCCCGGCTCCAATAACCGTGGCGGGCACCGTCGCCGTTGGCGCGGTGATCGTCGATGCCGTCGTAATGCTGAGCGGCGGGAGCTCCGTTGCGGTCGGTGATGCCGGGGTCGGAGACATAGATTCCGTTGCGGTCGGTGATGCCGGGGCCGGAGACATAGATATCGCCGATCAGCCGGCGACCGCAGGCACCGCGGTGGTGGCCGGCGTCGATACGTCGGTCTCCATCGCCGGCAATCTCGACGTCGGCGGCACCGCCACGTCCGCGGGCGGCACGGCCACGCTGCTCGCCGCACTCTCGCCGGACGCGTACAGCACCGCTGACCTCTCGATCGGCGGCACGCTGAATGTCTGGGGCCAGGGCGACGTCCGAATGACCGGCGCGCTCGGCGCCCCAGCGATCGACATCGCAAGCGGCGGCACTATCAGCGGTGACGGCACGCTCACCGCCCAAGCCATGGCGAACGACGGCACGATCGAAGCAGTCGCGGACCAGACGCTGGGCCTCGCCGAGCTGGATGTCGCTGCACCGCTCAGCGGCGCCGGCCAGATCGTGATCGACGCCGGCGCCGCGCTCACCCTGGGGAACGCGGTCGGTGCTGGCCAGACGATCGTCTTCAGCGCGCCGACCATGGCTGAGCTCTCCAACGGCCCCTATTCACCGACGACCCTCGTGATGCAGGCGCCAGGCACGTTCGCCGGAACCATCACCGGGTTTTCCTTTGCCTCGAGCCTCGTGCTGGACGGGGTGGACGCCTCCGCGGCCAGCTATTCGTCCGGCGTGCTGGCCGTCACCCCGGCAAACGGCGGAACGCCCCTGAGCTTCGCCCTCTCCGGCAACCTCGCGGGGCTGCAGCCGGAGGCCACGGTAAGCGGCTCGGGCAGCGGCGCCGCAACCACCATCACCTTCGCCGCGCCCAGCAGCGGCGAAGCGCCCGGCGTCGTCGCACCCGCCACGCTCGAGGCCGCGCCGGGCATCGCGGTGCCGGTGCCGGATATCGTGCTGCAAACGCCCTTTCCGCCTTCCTCCCCTACCGACACGACGATTGACGTCACGATCACCGCCGGGAGCGGGACTCTGGCAGCCGGAACGTCGGCCGATGACGCGACGCTCACCCAGAACAGCCCCCAGTCGCTCACGCTCACCGGCACGATCGATGCGGTCGAGCGCAGCCTGCAGACGCTGACATACCAGGGTGCCGCGGCGGGGACGGACAGCATCACGATCTCCGTCTCCGACTACGCCGGAACCTCGGCACCCGCGACGATCGGCGTCACCAACGATAGCGCGGGGGCCGTCTACGCGTGGGGCTCATCGGCGACCGGCAGCTTCGGCGACCCGACGCAATGGACGGTGAACGGCGGCCGGGCCACCGGCGCGCCGGGCGGTGCGGACATCGCCTCCTTCGGGCCCGGCGTTGAGACGGTAACGGGAGATGGCGCGGTGGCCGAGATCACCGATGCCGGCACGCTTACGCTGACCGGAAGCGTCTCCGCCCGAGGCCTCTCGGGCGGCACAGCCTTGAGCGTGGATTCCGGCGGCGCGCTGACGCTCGCCGGCGGCGCCCAGTTGACGGCCGTGGGGACCGCCGCGGTGGGGGTCGCCGGCTACGGGCAGATGACGGTGATGGGCGGCGCACTCGACCTGACCGGCGGCAGCACCACGGATGCCCTCGTGATCGGCGAGAACGCTGGCAGCGCGGGAGCGGTGCTTGATCTCGAAGAAATCACCGCGGCCGGTTCGGCGGTCATCGGCGCGGCCGGCAGCGGCACGCTGCAACTCCTCGGCGTCGCCGCCAGCGCTTCCGACGGCGGGGCGGATATCGGCCAGGCGGCCGGAGGAAGGGGGACCGTCGTCGTGAACGGCGGGGAGTGGTCGACTGCAGGTTCGCTCACGGTCGGCGACGCCGGTACCGGCTCACTCACGATTGACGGCGCCGCGAACGGCATCACCGGCCAGGCAACGGCGTTCGACGCCACGATTGGCGCAAATGCCGGGAGCACGGGCACGGTGAGCCTCTCCGGCGGCGACCTCCTGGTCGCGAATGCCGACGCCTCGTCCAGCACGCTCACCGTGGGCAGCGGCGGCACGGGCACGCTCGCGGTAAGCGACGCCGGCAACGTGACCGTCGGCGTTGCCCTGGCGACGGTGAACAATTCGACGATGGTGTTCAATACCGGAAGCCTGATCGTCGGCGCCGGCGGGTCCGGTCAGATCAGCATCACGACCGGCGCGTTGCTCGAGGTGGATGGCAACACCACGGTCGGCCAGTCCGGCGGCACCGGCACCGTGACAGTCGGAGAAAGCGCCGCCGACACCGGCCTCTTCGCGATGACGGGGACGCTCGCAATCGGCAGCGCCGGTACGGTCACGCTGGGCGGCCCCGAAGCGCTCGCTCGCGCCAGCGCCGTGCAGGTCGCCGCGGGCGGCATACTCGACGGCGCGGGCACGCTTTCCGGAGTGGGCGGCGGCAACGCCACCGTCACGCTCGCAAGCATCACCAATGACGGCACGATCGCCGCGAGCAACGGCACGCTCCTGGTCTACGGATCCGTCGCCGGCACCGGCACCTTGCAGGTGACGGCCGGCTCCTCCCTCACGCTGCAGGCCGCCGTCGCCGCGGGCCAGACCCTCGCGTTCGGTCAGAACGCGAGCGTGACGCTCAATGATGCGGGCGCTTTCCACGGCACCATCGAGGGATTTTCCCCGGGCGACACCATCAATATCGGATCCCTGCCGGCCTCCGCCACGAATATGGTCGCAATGGCCGCGAACAACGTGCTCACGATCACCGAGGGAAGCCAGACGTACCACCTCCAGTTCGACCCGACACAGAATTTCTCAAACGACACATTCGCGCTCTCCCCAGACGGTTCCTGGGGAACGTCAGTGACGATGGAGGATCCGACCGAGGGGCCGCCATTTGCGGCGGCCTCGGGACCAAGCGCGCTGCTCGCGATGTTCGGGCAGGAAAGCTGGGGCACCGAGGGGCCGCCACTTGCGGCAGCCTCGGGACCAAGCGCGCTGTTCGCGATGTTCGGGCAGGAAAGCTGGGGCACCGAGGGGCCGCCACTTGCGGCGGCCTCGGGACCAAGCGCGCTGTTCGGGCAGGAAAGCTCGCCACGATTCCTGGGGGGGAGCGACAAAACCGGTCCCGCCGCCGAGGCCAACAGAGAACCGGACCCCTCGTGGTCCGCAGGCGAGGATTCCGCCGGCGGCGAAGCGAGCTTCTGGGGGTTCATTCCGGCCGGGTTCTCGCCCCTTTGGGGCGCCGGGAACAGTGGGGCAGGAAACGGGGGTCTCCCGCCCGGATCCACGAGCCCGAGCGACTACGTCGGCTTTGCGAATCCCATCACCGCTAACGGCATCGGCGTTGCAACCGGTCTCCTCGGCGGCCAGCAGTATCTTTCTGCCCACATACCCTGACGATGCCAGAGAGGGCTGGAAGGCCCAACTGTGCGGTTTCGTACGGCAAGAAACGAGAACACCGGGCAGATTTCAGGCATTTCGAAAAGTTGCGAGCTGGTTCTGTTCTCATACCGGTACGAAGTGGCAGATTATTGCGTGCGGAAAGGACGCCATCTCGTCCTCTGGCCCGGCGTATTGCACGCAGTAATTCGGGGGTCTAACGCAGGGGATGATATTGCGCGCAACACAAGCGGCCAACGCAATCGCGCACGACCCCGTACGCCCCGCGATGATCGTCGATGAACGCGATCATGGCCTGAACCGGCGGTCGAGCTCCGCCTGGGCAAAATACGCCGAGGCCTTCCGAAGAATCTCGTTCGCCTGGCGCAATTCGCGGTTCTCGCGTTCCAGTGCCTTGATCCGCTCCTGATCCCCAGTCGTCCGGCCGCCCCGAAGGCCCTGGTCACGCTCCGCTGGCCGAACCCAGCTGCGCAACGTCTCGCTTGTGCAGCCGATCTCGGCCGCAATCGAGTTGATCGCCGCCCATTGCGAGGGGTGCTCCGCCTGATGCTCCAACTCCATGCGAGTGGCCCGGGACCGAACCTCGGCAGAAAACCTGTTCGTCGTTGGCTTGCTCATAGCTCCATCCTCTCAAGGATCGGAGCCTCCAGCAAACCCGGCGCGCTTCAGTAGCGTGATTGCCCCTAAAATTTTCGTGCTCCCCTCGGCGGCGCGGTCATGAGTAAAGCAGCGCTGGCGGCGATCCCCGGGGGTGGTCATGGTCGAAGACTACCCAGGCATGATGGTGCTGAGCCATATTGGTCTGCTCGCCCATCTCGAACCACAGAATCCGTCGGGTCAGGATGATCGTGGCCGCAAATGGCCCGCTGGTCAGCAGCTCGGCAGCTCGTTGCCCTGCCATCCACTGTAGACGGACCAGCAACGCGAGTTGCCCCCGAACCATTGCGGTCAGGGTCAAAGCATGGGCGACGAAGTTGAGCATCGCCAAAGACGACTTTGCGTGTCCTTTGTGCGAACCAGTGTCCCCGTAAGGAGGATTGGTCGCGATGCTGCAGCAGCCCGACGGCATGCTGCGGCAGGCGAGAAAGTCGACCCCTGGCGTGCCAAATCCGTGGTCAGCGATGTCTGTTGAGACCACCTCGTAGCGATGTGCCGCGAGCACAGTGGACATCGCACCAGTGCCACAGCATGATTCCCACACTGGCCCGCGAAAGCGAACGTGCCGCAGCAACGCCTCGGTGACCCAGCTCGGGGTGGCATAGAAATCGCGTCCCTTCCGCTCGTAGCCCGAGATATGGACGGCGTGGTGTTCTGCTGCTTCGGCCGGTGTCGCGCGGGGAGCGCTGAGCTAACTCCTCCCGACATCCGGGAGGGGCAAGCCCTGCTGGTAGGGCTTCAGTTCGGGGGCAATCGCGAATCGAGTCATGCCGCCTCAGGAAACACACCGCCTGGAAAGGCCGCAAGTCCGATTAGTCTCATAATTCTTGCGAATCGGGGTTTGGCTGACGTTGTTTATGTGACTGGCCGCGTGACGGTTCGTGAGGCGCGCCGGCTAGGCGGCCGGGTTGTCACGCGCTCGACCGTCTACGGAGCGAATGGCAGTTCGGCCGCATCCTTGCCTGGCGCCGCAGTTGACGCCCGTACGATCACCTGGACGAGCCCCGAGGCGATCAATTACCGCTCAAAGAATTCGATCGAATAATTCTCAAAGTGACACACCTGTGCGAACAGAAATCACGGATTTCATCCCCTTCTTTTGCCGGATCGGGATAGGGCGCGTTGGTCATTACGCCCACATCCTGCGCGCGATGTCCTTCTCTTCGGCGCCGACGGCGTCGGCGTAGATGGCGGTGGTGGTGAGCTGGGCGTGGCCGAGCCATTTCTGCACCAGGTTGAGCGGGATCCCGGCTGACACCGCGGCCACCCCGAATCCGTGCCGGAGGCCCTTGGGTGAGGCCTGTGGTCCCTCGAGCCCGACGGCTTTCATCACCCCGTGCACAGCGCGCCAGCCGGTCATGCGTGACCACGGCCAAAGCCGCTCCCGGCGGCCCTTGTCGCGGCGGGCTTGCAGCTCGCGGATGCCGTGCACTAGGTCGAGGGCCTCGAGCAGGGCGGGGGGCACCGGTACGGCGCGGTAGATGTTGACACGGCGCTTCTTCAGGCTCTCGAACACCACGACGCCAGCGGCGAGATCGATGCGATTAGCGGTGAGCGCCAGCGCCTCGGAGAGCCGGCAGCCGGCATAGACAAGAGTCATGCAAAGGGTCCGGACTTGGCGGTCGGCGCGCTCGGCGGCCGCGAGGAAGGATGCACGCTCGCCGGAGGTGACGTATTTGCGCGCCCCCTCGGCTGTGTAGAGCCGGAGACCTGCAGTGGGAGTCGGGTCGGGTCCAGGGCCGGCGCGGCCCTGGCGGGGGCGCGGGGGCAGAGCCCCCGCTCTTATCTTACCTTTGGTGCTGTGGGTGCGCTGGGCTGGCGCAAGGCGGCGGGTCATGCGGCCCGGTCCTGATAGCCGCGGCGGCGTTTGGTGCGAGCGAGCCGGGCGAGGGCGTTGATCGCGGCGCTGGCGTCGGAGTGCGGGTCGAGCCGGATTCGGCCGGGGGTGCCGATGCGCCCCCAGTGCCGGGCGAGCAGGGCACGGCCGAAGAGGTCCGGCCAGACGGCGAGGCGGTAGTAGCGCCACTCGTTCCGCTCGGGGCGGACGCGCACCAGGGAAGCCTCCTCCGGGAACAGCGGGAGCTGGACCGGAGCCGGCACGCCGGGGCGGGAGTTCCGGGGATTGGGCATAATCTCGGAAGAAGTGTATCAGAACAGGCGGGCGTCGTACAGCGGCGAGCGGAGGTCTGATGGCGGTCCGGCGGGTCGTGACAAACATCCCGGCGGATCGCCTGGCGGAAGCGGAAACCTTCTATAGCGGCGTTCTCGACATGCGGACGGTCCTCGACCTGGTTTGGATCGTGACGTTCGCGGCAGCGGGCGTGGCCGCGCCGCAGCTCAGCGTAACCCGCCAGGACGGCTCAGGGGTTTCTGTTCCCGATCTTTCCATCGAGGTCGACAATTTCGACGAGGTGCATCGGCGGGCCGTCGCCGCCGGTTTCGTCATCGAATATGGGCCGGTGGTCGAGCCCTGGGGCATACGGCGGTTCTATGTCCGGGATCCGCTCGGGCGGCTGGTCGGCATCCTTGCGCTTACGACATGATAGTCAAATCTGATACACTATTAGTCATAGTGTATCGCCACTTCAGTGTTGGCACTACTACTCACAGTGCGAGCGGAGGATCTACCGCAAGCTACAACAGAAATACCCCGATGTCTGCACCACCGAAGAGATCGAAGAGCTGTTCGATCTGGCGCACGTCATCGCTCTTTGCTGTGACGTGGTGAAGAGCACCACCGAGTGGCCGACATGGGACCATCCCACCAAGGCCCTCGCCAAGTATCTCGGCTTTGCCTGGCGCGACACGCACCCTTCTGGCGCGGCGCCTATCGAATGGTCTGATCGATGGATTACAATGGGCGATCCCGGCATCCGCTAGGGCATTCTCGATTACAATGAAGGCGACTCTCGTACCACCCGCGTTCTCCTCGATGACCTTAGACGCCTTCCGATTGAAACACAGAGAGGTTTAACCTGATGCCTCCCCATGATGGTCATTCCAACACGAACGAGCCGACGATTATCTGCCCCAACTGCAAGACCGCGATCAAGCTCACGGAGTCGCTTGCGGCTCCCCTTATCGAGGCGACCAAGCGGCAGTACGAGCAGAAGATCGCCCAGAAGGAGGCCGCTGTTGCCAGCCGCGAAGCGGCAATCCGCGACCAGCAGGAAGAGATTACCAGGGCGCGGCATTCCATTGACGAGCAAGTCACTGAAAAGCTCAAAACTGAACGGGAGAAGATCGCGGCGGAGGAGTCCAGGAAGGCCAGGCTACTTATTGGCGTCGATCTCGAACAGAAGGCCCAGGAACTCGCGGACCTGCAAGAAGTCCTCAAGGACCGGAACGGCAAGTTGGCGGAAGCGCAGAAGGCCCAGGCCGACCTTATCCGCAAGCAGCGGGAGCTTGACGACGCAAAGCGCGAAATAGAGCTGACCATCGAAAAGAGAGTTCAAGACTCTCTGCTGGTGGTTCGGGAAAAGGCCAAGAGCGAAGCGGAGGAAGGGCTGAAGCTCAAGGTGTCGGAGAAGGAAGAGCAGATCGCCTCGATGCAGCGCCAGATCGAAGAGCTGAAGCGCAAAGCTGAGCAAGGATCACAACAGCTCCAGGGGGAAGTTCAGGAACTCGAATTAGAGTCTCTTCTTCGCCACAAATTTCCCCACGATACGATCGCGCCCGTCCCGAAGGGCGAATTCGGCGGCGATGTGCTGCACCGCGTCTGTGGCCCGCAGGGACAGCATTGCGGCACGATCTTGTGGGAATCCAAGCGGACCAAGAACTGGAGCGACTCTTGGCTGTCGAAGCTTCGGGACGACCGGCGCACCGCGAAAGCAGAAATCGCACTAATCGTCTCGCACGCTCTTCCGAAAGGCGTGGAGACATTCGATTTTATCGAGGGCGTGTGGGTCACGGACTCTCGCTGCGCTATCCCTGTCGCCATGGCCCTTCGGCAGTCCTTGATTGATCTTTCAGCCGCCCGCCATGCCGGCGAGGGGCAGCAGACCAAGATGCAGATGGTCTACCAGTATCTGATCGGCCCCGGGTTTCGCCACCGTGTTGAAGCGATCGTTGAAAAATTTTCCGACATGCAATCCGACCTCGACCGGGAACGGAAAACAATGACGCGGCTCTGGGCAAAACGTGAGGAGCAGATACGAGGCGTCATCGAGTCGACGGCTGGCATGTATGGTGACCTTCAGGGAATAGCCGGAAAGACGTTGCAGGAGATCGAGGGTCTGGACCTCCCGTTGCTCAATGCCCCCGACAGCGATTCGGAAGGGGGGATCTGATGAAAGAAACAAAAGTCAATGCCAGCGCACCTGATACCACTGCGGCGGCAGCCCAGCCGCCGACAGGTGCCGCAGCCTCCGTACCCGGCGCCCCGGCACCGACCGGGCCGGTGCATTGTCCCTATCGCCGCACCATTGACCTCTTGCAGCGCCTTGCACCGAACAAGATGCGTATTGGCTTCTTCATCGGCGCCGGTTGTTCATTGTCTATTCGCGACGTTGACGGCAATCCGCTAATCCCGGACATTGCCGGCCTCACGAGGCAGGTGAAAGAGGCTCTGGATAAAGACGAAACACTAAAAGGCGCCGCACAGACGGCTTGGGATCGCGTGATCGCGCGCGGTATCCGAACCCCGACGGCTGAGGACGTGCTCAGCCACATTCGGACGCTGAAGTCGCTTTGCGGCAAAGACGAGAAAAGCGCGATTGACGGCTTTACCGGCGATATTCTGCGCAAACTCGACCTCGCTATCTGCGATCAGGTACGCACGATCGTCAACAAGCCGCTGCCAAGGAGCGATTCGCCTTATCATGTGCTCGCGAGCTGGATACAGGCAATTCCGCGCGAAAAGCCGGTGGAACTTTTCACCACCAACTACGACCTCTCGCTGGAACAGGCACTCGAAGAGCAACTCGTCCCTTACTTCGACGGATTTGTCGGTTCCGATAGTGCGTTCCTGGATCTTGATTCGATGGCGGAAGATGACCTGCCCCCACGCTGGGCACGCCTCTGGAAGATACACGGCTCTATAAACTGGTGGATGACGGCAAAACAGAAAATTCGAAGGAGCCGCGACAAAGTAGAGGGAGAGCAGCTCCTGATTTATCCCTCTCACCTCAAATACGATCAGAGCCGGCAGATGCCGTATTACGCCATGCTTGACCGCCTGCGCGTGTTCCTCCGCACGGATCAATGTGTCCTTCTCACGTGCGGGTATTCCTTCGGCGACGAACACATCAACGCTGTTATCGCTCAGGGACTTTCCGGAAACTCCAACGCTGCCTGTATCGGAATGATTTTCAATGATCGCGAGAATGCTCCCAAAGGCGTCGAACTTGCCAGGCGGCACGCCAATCTAACTCTGCTGGCGGCCGATGGCGGAATTATCGGGACAGTCGATCGTGCGTGGGACACCGTCGTAAAGGAAGACAACCCCGCCTACCCGATTGCGGTAGCGACAGCGATGGCGGCAGGACGCACCTCGGCCCCCGAGGATCGTTGCAAGTGGCTCCTCGGCGATTTTGCGGCGCTTGGCCGTTTGTTGGCCCACCAGCTTTCCAGCCGCGATATCGAACAACGAGGTAAGAATGAGAAGTGATCCGACTCTCATCGGGACTGTACAGGACGTGGCCGGTACTTCCGTCAGCGTCTCGCTGGTGAGTGAGACAGTCACCGGATTGAGTTTCTACAGGGGCGAATCATATCGGATTGGTCAGGTCGGAAGCTTTGTCCGTATTCCGCTCGGTTACACATCGTTGTTCGGAATAGTCTCCCAGGTTGGAGCGGGAGCCGCTCCAAAGATGGAAGGCGACCTTTACTCATGGGGCAACCAGTGGATCAAAGTGCAACTGGTTGGAGAAAGAGGCCGCGCGGGGAAATTCGAACGCGGTGTCTCGCAGCACCCTACCATCAATGATGCAGTCCATATCGTCACTGAAGACGACCTTCGGGAAATATATGGGCCGGGCGATCCCGTCGATTTTGTCACCGTCGGACATCTGGCCAGCGCGGAATCAATTCCGGCGCTCGTCAACATCAACAAGCTTGTCAGCAGGCATTCGGCAGTTGTCGGGACCACAGGCGCCGGCAAATCAACAACTGTTGCCGGTCTTCTTTCAGCTCTCTCGGACCCGACCCGCTATCCCTCCGCCCGCATCGTCGTGCTGGACATTCACGGCGAGTATGCAAAGGCACTGGCCGATCGATCTTCCGTGTTCCGGGTCTCGCCGGATGCCAACGCAGAAAAGGGGGAGAAGCCGCTCCAGATTCCTTTCTGGGCGCTGAACTTCGATGAGTTGGTAAAGCTCTCTTTCGGTGATTTGAGCGACGAAGCGGCGGCGGTCGTCTCCGACGCTATTGTCGCGCTCAAACGCGAGTCGCTGGGAGAACAACCGCGCGACGGGGTTACTGCGGCGCGCCTAACCGTAGATTCACCCGTACCTTTCTGCATCCACAAGCTCTGGTTTGAGCTTCACCAGCGAGAACATCGCACGATCATCCCAAAGCCCGGCGGCGCTCCGGACGAGGTCGTGTCCGCCTACGTCCTCAACGCCGCTGGAAACCCGGTGCAGCCTGGCGACGCCATGTCAGTGACTCCGCCGCTCTACCGAACTGTCAAAACCACCGGACCAGCGCAGGAACGCGTAAATTGGGGTCGGGACCCGATCAACATCCGGCGGCAACTGGCGGTCCTCGCCTCCAAGCTCCGAGACCCGCAGTTCGCATTCCTTTTCAATCCCGGCGAATGGCGTCCCGAAGAAGACGGCGCCGTGACCAAGGATTTGGACGAACTTCTCAAGGATTGGCTGGGGAGTCCCGCGCCCATCTCGATTTTGGATTTGTCTGGCATACTCCCCGCCGTGCTAAGCGACCTCATCGGTGCTCTGCTTCGCATTCTTTATGATGCTCTTTTCTGGGGACGGAACCTGCCAGAGGGCGGCCGGTTACGTCCTCTCATGCTGGTTCTCGAAGAGGCCCATGCCTACTTGGGAAAGGAGTATGTCGGCACAGCACCCGGCGCTGTAAGGCGGATCGTGAAGGAGGGCCGTAAGTATGGCGTAGGCGTCATGATCGTCAGCCAACGCCCATCGGAGATCGACCCCACCATCCTTTCACAGTGCGGCACGATATTCGCAATGCGGCTTGCCAACGACATCGATCGCGGACAGGTAACTGGCGCGGCATCCGACAATCTCAAAGGCTTATTCGATATGCTTCCGATACTCAGGACGGGCGAGGCCATCATCGTCGGTGAGGCCGTGAGTCTTCCTATGCGAACCCTTGTTGACCCGCCGGGCGAGAACCGCTGGCCCGACAGCAGGGACCCAAATGTCGCCGTTCACGGTGATGCCACGAAGGGTTACGAAGATGAGGGCGGGTGGGCGGTCCCAAGACAGACGGAAGACTATTCAATAGTTATGAGACAATGGCGGAAGCAAAACCCCTATTACGAGCACAACAAAGTTAAACCAGCCGTTCCCAATTCTAACAGCAAGCCGAAAGGAGAGAGTTCATGAGCTGGATAGAAACGCCGGACTCTTCGAACATCGCTCGTTATAAGTACGACGACAAAGCGTGTGTTTTAACCGTCGAATTTAAGAATGGTGGAACGTATAACTATTACGATGTGCCGCAAGCAGTGTTTGAGCAAATGAAGGCCGCCTCCTCCAAGGGAGAGTTTCTGGCCAGAAACATCAAGGGCGTCTATCGGTACGCGCGCGTATAGGGGGTCATGCACGATCATGGACAAATCGTGCAGTGACCCCTATTTGTCATTGTGCCTAACCGCGCCCGCTCGCGCAGCCCAGTACCTCGATCCTCACGTGTCGTCTTCCCCTTTTCGGACGGTCATACCACCGACCTACGCGGCAGGGTGAGCGTGCCGACCCGTTCCCTCGGCATACCCCACAGCTCCGCAACCGCTTCGTCGATTTGCACCTCTAGTTGTAGCCGCTCGCAATCATCGGCGCACGTGCTCGCAAACAGAGCGGATTCCTGCTCGGATTAGCTGACAATGGAGCGGCGGGTCTGCTCACATTATCTGCCACGGTGCTCGCCATCATCGGGTCGTGCTCGCCAACGGAGGCTTGTGCTCACATTCCGTGCCAATGAGCCGGAGTGCCGGTAGGGAGCGGGTTTGACCTCTCGAAAACCGAGGTTTTTGCCGAGCCCGGCGTGCGGTGCCGGAACCATCCTTTTGAGGCCTATTCTTCTTCTCAAAACCGTTCTTGATTGCTTTGTTCCGGAAGGCTACAGATTCGCTGAGTTTTGAGAACATGGGGCAGGCATGCGGGTCGGCTACGCCAGGGTCAGCACGGCCGACCAATCACCCGAGCTGCAGCTCGAGGCGCTCCACCGTGCCGGTTGCGAAAAAGTGTTTACCGAGAAGGCGTCCGGCGCGAAGGCGGATCGGCCCGAACTGGCACGCGTCCTGCGGGACGTACTACGCCAAGGCGACGTGCTGGTGGTGTGGAAACTCGATCGGCTTGCCCGGTCGCTGAAGAAGCTGATCACGACGGCGGAGGAACTCGAAGAACGCGGCATCGGCCTGGTGTCGCTGACCGAGAGCATCGACACGACGACGCCTGGGGGCGTGCTCGTGTTCCAGGTATTCGGGGCGATCGCGCAGTTCGAGCGCGCCCTGATTCGCGAACGAACGGTCGCCGGCCTTGCCGAGGCGCGCCGCCGGGGTCGCAAGGGAGGACGTCCATCGGCATTCAAGGCCGGTGACGTCACCGCGGCCCGCGCCCTGATGAAGGAGGGCAAGCTGCCGGTCCGCGACGTGGCGAAGCGCATGGGCGTGTCGGTTGCCACGCTTTACCGCCATGTCGGCAAGCGTGGTGCTGGCAATGCTGGCGCAGACGCCGCGGCGCATGGCTGACCACTCGAAGCGCCCGCCGGGCGAGGCGCTGGTCGATCTGCGCCGGCGCTTGGCGTTGCTGTCGCCGCGCGACCCCGCCCGGTCCGAGGTGATCGCGCGTGCCGCCGAGGCGTATGGCGTGTCGGTCTGGACGATCTATCGGGCGCTGCGCGAACTGACCCGACCGAAATCGGTGCGGCGCTCCGATCATGGCTCGACCCGCGCGGCGCCCGCACCCACGATGGAGTGGTACGCCGAGATCGTCGCCGCGCTCAAGATCAGGACCTCGAACAAGAAAGGGCGCCACCTCTCGACGGCGCGGGCGATTCGTCTGCTCGAGGAGGACGGTGTCGAAACGCCGGAAGGTTTGGTACGCGCGCCTTTTGGGTTGTTGAAGCGCGCCACCGTCGATCGCGTGCTGCGTGCTTCGGGCCTCGACCATGCGCGCGTCATGCGTCCGGTGGCGGCGGTACGCTTCCAGGCAAAGCGCTCCAACGAGCTCTGGCAGTTCGATATGAGCCCGTCCGACCTCAAGCAGGTTGAAGCCCCGCTCTGGATCGAGCATGGCCGCGGTGCGCCGACCTTGATGCTGTTCTCGGTGGTCGACGACCGATCCGGGGTTGCCTACGACGAATATCGCTGCGTCTACGGCGAGGACGCCGAGTCCGCGCTGCGGTTCCTGTTCAACGCCATGGCCCCCAAGCCGGAGGCCGAGTTGCCATTCCAGGGCATTCCGACCGTCGTCTACATGGACAACGGCCCGGTCAGCCGCTCGAAGGTATTCCAGTCGGTGATGGGTAGCCTCGGCGTGCGCGTACTGCACCACATGCCGCCGTCGCAGGCCGAGCGCCGCACGGCCGCGCGTTCGAAGGGCAAGGTCGAGCGTCCGTTCCGGACCATCAAGGAAGTGCACGAGACGCTGTACCACTTCCACAAGCCGAAGGACGAGGCAGAAGCCAATCTCTGGCTGCGCCGCGCGCTCATCACCTACAACAACGGGGACCATCGCAGCGAGCCGCACAGCCGGATCGAGGACTGGTTGAAGCACCTATCGCCCACCGGCGTGCGAGTGATGTGTTCGTGGGAACGGTTCTGCGCCTTCGCGCGGGAGCCGGAGCGTCGCAGTGTCGCCGGCGACGCGACCGTCTCTGTGGAGGGTGCATCCTACGAAATCGAGCCTGAGCTTGCTGGTGAAACGGTAACGCTCTGGTGGGGGCTGTTCGACCAGGACCTGTATGTCGAGTTCGAGGGTAAGCGCTTCGGGCCGTACCAGCCCTCACGCGGCGCGATTCCGCTCTATCGCTATCGCAAGTACCAGAAGAGCCGGGCCGAAGAGCGGCTCGACAAGGTCGTGCGACTCGCCGACCAGCTCGGACTTCCGCGCGCCGCGGTCAGCGGCGCAGACAGACCTTTGCCATCTCTGCCGCTTGGCGCGTCACCCGTCGAAGTGCGACGCATCCCGTTTCCCGAGCCAGGGGTCGGCGACACCACCTTCCCGACGCCGTTGGCTGCCAAACTTGCGATCTCCGTTCAGCTTTCCAAGCCGCTCGGCAGCCTGCCTGACGCCGACCGCGCGTTCATCGACGCGCTGCTGGCAGAAACGCTCGATCGACAAACCGTCGGCGTGCGCGTGCGCGAGCACTTCAACACCACAAGGAGAGGCTGATGCTCGCTGATGTGCAGGCGAAGTTCGGGTTGGCGCGACCCTTTCAGCGGGTCGGCAACTACGAGACCGAGCATCAGCGCGCCCTGATCCGCGAGGTATGCGCGGTCGTGCAAACGGGCCGGCTGGTCGTCGTCGCAGGGCTGGTCGGTTCCGGAAAGACGCACCTCCTGACACGCATCGAGGAAGAACTGGTGCGCTCCAACAAGATCGCGGTCACGAAATCGCTGGCGGTCGACAAGCGTCGCACGTCCCTGCCGTCCCTCATCGAGGCAATGTTCTATGACCTGACGCCCGGCGACCGCAGTCAGATCAAGATTCCGAAGCAGCCCGAGCGACGGGAGCGCGACTTGCGCGACCTCATGCGCAAGAACAAGCGTCCGGTCGTGCTGATCGTCGACGAAGCTCACGAACTGCACCACAAAACGCTGACGGGGTTCAAGCGCCTGATGGAGTTGGCCGCTGGTGCCGGCGTAATCCTGTCGGTACTACTGATCGGGCACCCCAAGCTGCGCAACGACCTCCGTCGCCCGCAAATGGAGGAGATCGGCTACCGCACCGCCACCTTCGAATTCGAGGGCATATCCGACTGCCGCCGCGAATTCATCGGCTGGCTCCTGAAAAACTGTGCGCGGGACGGCGTCGAACCGAGCGATCTGATGGACGCAGAGGCGATTGATCTGCTGGCCGAGCGGCTGCGCACCGCGCTGCAGATCGAGATGCACCTGACATTGGCGTTCGAGCACGCATTCCGCCTGGGCGAGAAACGCGTTTCCGCCGAAGTCGTCGACCAGGTGCTGTCACGTGCCATCGACGAGCTCGAGCCGACCCTGACCCGCAACGGCTATGACGCGCCCGCGCTGACCGTGCTGCTCAAGGCCAAGCCCGCCGAAGTGCGCGACTTCCTCGCCGGCACGCTCCCCAGCGACCGCACCCGCGAGTTCACCGAGCAGCTCCGCATGGCTGGCGTGCCGGTATGAACCGCCCAGCACCATCCGGGCGCTCGTTGGCAGGGATTGTGAGCACAAGCCTCCGTTGGCGAGCACGAGCCGATGATGGCGAGCCCATTGGCAGATAATGTGAGCAGACCCGCCGCTCCATTGTCAGCTAATCCGAGCAGGAATCCGCTCTGTTTGCGAGCACGAGCGCCGATGATTGCGAGCGGCTACAGGTAGCGGCGCAGGCCTCGCGATATATGACGCTCGCGAGCTCCGCGATCATATGGGCGACGGGCGCGCCCGGGCTGTTCCAGTCCTGCATGAAGCAGACGTGCCAGCCGTCCTGCTGATCGACGGTGATGAGCGTCCGCACGCCGGTCCCGCGGGCGTATCGCCCGGGATAGAGCTCGCTCGGATCGAAGTGCCTCCAGAACCGCATCAGGCCTGGTGAGGCGGGATCGGCGAAGGCCTTCAGCCCCTGGGGCTGGCCGATCGGCAGGCCCGCCCGCTTTTCATACGCAGAATTCTTGATCGCCGTACGAAGGCGCTGCCAGGTCGCGTCCACCTCGTCGACCGTCCGAAGCTCTTCAAAGTCCACTTCGGGAACCGGAATCCCAGCCCCGAAATCCTCCGAATCCACGCGAAACTCTCGGAAAAGCCACTCGGCATACTCCTGTGTCAATCGGCGTCCAAAAGGGACCCCGGATCGGCATCCAAAAAGGGCTCTGACTCACTTTCGATGCAATTGAGGTTGAGGGTGGCGTTGGTTTCGCGGAGGAGGAATCAACGGGATGGGACATGTCCTGCGATCGTCATCGCTGGTCCCGCGGGGGTTTGCCGTAGATAGCATCAGCAGCGATGGTTCGGGCTTGGTGATCACCCTTCGGTCGGCGAGCAGCCGCAGCACCTGCCCGGGGTGTGGGAGGAAGTCGGGACGGATGCACAGCCGCTATCGTCGGCGGCTGGCGGATCTTCCTGTGGCCGGAAGGCCGGTGCGGTTAGTGATCATTGCGCGACGATTTCGCTGTGATGCTGCAAATTGTGAGCGCCGTATCTTCGCCGAGCGCTTCGACGCGGAGGTGCTGGCGCCACGGGCGCGCCGAACCGCTCGCCTCGATCACATTGTCCACCATCTGGGCTTGGCCTTGGGCGGCCGCCCAGCGGCGAGCTTCGCCCGCCGGCTGATGCTGCCGGTGAGCAATGACACGCTGCTGCGGGTCGTACGCCGGCGCGGTACTCCCCCGTTTAAGCCACCGACGGTGATCGGGATCGATGACTGGGCGTGGCGGCGCAATCAGCG
>Ga0335075_10004765_pt1 | contig 21124 bp, 16 predicted proteins | sample Lox_Sample_24_FD_206723 | JGI IMG/M metagenome (GOLD analysis project Ga0335075, IMG submission 206723) | Soil microbial communities from Loxahatchee National Wildlife Refuge, Florida, United States - Lox_Sample_2.4 | ecosystem: Environmental > Terrestrial > Soil > Wetlands | place: USA...
CCCCGGCCATCGGCGCGGGTGTCAATCTAGGCAAGGAGATCGTGGGAAGCGAGGATCTGGACGGCACCGCAAGATGCGTCAACGGAAAGATCGACTTGGGATGCTACGAGATGCGCTAGAGGATTTCCCCTGTGGCAGAATCAACGCGAGCTTTGATGCCTCGCGCTCACTTTCACTATGCTCGTTTCCTGTTTCGAGATCCCCTATGCTTTCGATAGTTCTGTTTCGATAGCTTTGACCAACGCAGGATCATCCGGCGCAGTATTCGGAGCAAACCGAGCGACTACATTGCCGTGACGGTCGACGACAAATTTTTCGAAATTCCAAAGGATTTCCGGCTCGGGATTCGGATCGATTCCATATTTCTTCAAGTTTTCCCCGAACGGTACTTCGGAGGTGCTGATCGCCTTGGGCTGAACCGCGATCAGCTGTTTGTACAGCGGATGCTTTGCTTCACCGACCACCGTGATCTTTTCAAACATGGGAAAATCGACGCCGTAGTTGGTCGTGCAAAAGCTCTGAATGTCGGCGTTGGAGCCGGGTTCCTGACTCTTGAAGTCGTTGGCAGGAAACCCGGCGACTACCAAGCCGCGATCGCGATAGGTTCGATATAGCTTCTCGAGACCTTCGTACTGCGGCGTCAGTCCGCACTTGGATGCGACATTGACGACGAGAAGGACTTTGCCGGCATAGTCGCGGAGGGTGGTGGCTTCGCCGGTAATGCGGCGCACAGGGATTTCCTGGATAGGTGTATTCATAATACCTTCCAGTTTATAGCAGTCGCACCATAGCAGAGGCACCCAAAATGCTCTTTACATGATTGCGAACATCACTTCCCGGGCGAAATTTTGGTTCCCTGGGCGCTTGAATTATTTCGCTACTTGAGAGCCAGCGATCACTGATATTTCATCTGGCTTTGCGCTGCGAAACAAACCATATCGTTTCAGCATCACGAACCACAGGACGACACCGCCGATAAAGAGAGCGAGAAACAGCGGGAACACAGACCACTGGGTGTGAACGATGAACTTCTCCGGATGATAGTAGGGCTTCAGGTAAGCATCTCGAAGGATGTCTCGCATGACGCACATCGTAAGGATTACGACGGCGATGAGAGCTGGCGCATAATAGGCGGCGATGCGGATATTCTCTTTCCGCACGGCGTAGGACATCATCAATATGGCCGCACTTGCGCTGAATACGCCCACCAGCAGCAGCGCAGTCGCCACAAGATTCTCGCCCGTAAACAGCATGATCATTTCTCGTGGAAGACTGACCAGGAACCAGACTCCCACGAGAAATTGTGCCATGGTGGCATACATAAAAGCCTTGCCACCAAGCTGCAACACCTGACGGGCATATTCGCGATCTCGTTTCCAATTTGCCAGAGCTACGAAGACGAGAAGAAGTCCGCCCACGGCCACGGCGGCGATAAAGAAATGCAGGAAGCGAGGGACCAATGTCGGCTCGGACAGATTGAGGTGCCAGCCGGAAGGATTGGCAAAGTACTTGGCGCCCCACCGTGACGGCACCAGGCTAAGAGTGAGATTGTTGCTATACACGAAACCGATGACGCAAACGAGAATCACGCTGAACAGCATCACGAAACCGGCTCCGCCAGGTCGCTTTCGGCTGTGGAATGAAACGTAATAAAAGCCATAGTAGGCAACGGTTAGGAGCACCAGGACCAAGAACCACGGCCACGCCATGATGATGGACGAGGTATAGAAGAATTGTCCATATAGGACCTGCACAAATAAAAGAGGAGCGATCCCAAGAGTGATTGTGGCAGGCAGAAACACCGGCAGTTTTTTGGCGATGTCAAAGAAGACGCGGTTTCCGTTGACTTGCTTTCTCGAGTGCCACTTGGACACCAGCGCCAAAACCGCGCCGCCCAAAAGGAAATTCATGGCCAATATATGAAGGAAGAAGGTCACGATAAGGAGGAGCTTGAAGACCCAATAGGGTGCAGGCAGCGGATTGGGGTCTAACACTGGAATCAGGTTGGGCTGCAGCATGATCAATTGCCTCCTTGCTTGGCCGTGCCAGCGGTCTCTGCGCTGCGCTGCGAGTTCGCCCATTGCACCAGCGCGCTGCGCTCCTGGTCGGTCAGTTTCAGATCCGGCATCAGGGGAAACAGTCCGGGCAAGTCCTTCAGGGCTTCGCGCTCTGCCTTGGGATCGTGCGGCAAACCGTTGATCAGCACATCACGCATGGCGCCTTCGTGACACATGCCACAATTCTGCTGGAACACGATCTTGCCATCCGTCACCGCCGGGCGATCGGGAGAGATCGGCTGAATCGAGCTCAGGAACGCCGCAAGCGCAGCCCGCTCGGCGTCGGTGCCAGCAAACGGTGGCATCACGCCGTTATGCATCAACTGAAGATCGCCAATCATGACTTGAATTTTGTCGCGATCCCACTGTCGCAGCGCAATGTAGTGCTTGAGCCCCCGATAGGCGTTGACTGTATGGCAACTTTGGCATTCCACACGAAAAATCTCGGCTCCGATCGGGATCTGATTGCCGGCCATGAGTTCGCGATTGTCAATCCATTTCGCGGACTTCAGAACGCCAGCCGCATTCACCTCATCGACGCTGAATCCGCCGTCTCCGGGTATCTGCGTCGCGTACAGAGAATTCGCGTAGAGATAGTTGCTGATGACGAACGGTTTGCGAATCGACTCGCGTACAAACTCGAATGAGCCCATCGCGCCCAGCGCAACCAGGGCGACCACCAGGCTGAAAGTCAAGTGCATATAGGCTGGTCGGACCAGGGTGAGAAGCGTCAGCAAGAGCATTACGGTGAACAGCACGACGGCGAATGACGCGAAGAATGTGCCGGTCGGCATGGGGCCGCGAGCACTCGCCCAGGTTTCGGGGGGAATCTGGTGGATATACCACCATCCAAATACAGGTAGAACAGCGAGAGAGGGTACGATCCAGAGAGCACTCCATCGAACGATGCGAGCCTTCAGCACAGCGTCTTTCTGCACGCTGGCGGTGATCAACGCGTACACTCCCGCAAGCGCCAGCGCGATGGCGAAGCGGAAGAACAGCGATGGGAAATACGTCGGATTGAAGAGACCACTCCAGAACTGGTGATTTTGAACCCAAGCCCCGGAGGTCAGCATAAACGTGATGATGCCGTTGATAATGACCATGCTGGCAAACGCAGCGATGAAATAGACCCATCCATACCATTCGTGAAGAGCGGGCTCCAGCTTGTCCCAACCATAGAGGTATAGCAACGCGGCAGTGATCTCTACGAAGAAAAATATCCACTCGATCGCCCATCCCCAGACATAGGCGTGAATCAGGTTGCTGGTGGCCATCGGGCTGATCAGGCCGATGGTGAACCAGATGCCTACGCCGCTAACCACGCCGAACACGACCGTGACCAGCACGAAAAACCTGGTATGTTTTTTGAGCCACGCAAGCAGCGCCGAGTCCTGATCGCGCCTAGCCTTGCGTTCAGTCAGAACCAGAAAGAGGCCGCCTCCCACGGCGAAGTGAGATACGAATACGTGAAGGATCGCCAGCACTGCCATCAACAGTCCTGCACCAAAAGCGACGTTCCAAACCGGATAGTTCATGCGGCCTCTCCTGTCCCGTCGCTGGAACCAAACGGGCACACTACGGTATGATTTCGCCGCACGTGGCCTCGCGGAGTTCCAAACGATCCATTGATCCTCTCTTTAAGAGCTGTTTGCGGTGACAGGGATCACAACAGTTGGTGATCAGATTCACACCCCGCTGCAGGGGAATCGCGACGTGAAGTGGGCCTGATCGGGCAGCTAACCAGCGAAACGGCGGAAAGTCCCACTAACCTTCTGCGAATCGACGCTGCCGGATGCTATAACCAAAACGTATGGTTCGCTTGAAAAGACTCTCTGCCGCGCTACATTCCGCCAGTACTGACATGGATGCGATGCTGGTGACTCACCCAGTGGATGTGCGATATTTGACAGGATTTACAGGGTCGAATGCGGCCATTGTTTTGCCTTTGCAGCATCCCGGCAAGACGCGGCGACATTCACGGCTAAACAAACCGGTACTGTTTACCGATGGCCGTTACATTCAACAAGCCAAACAGGAAACCGAACATGCGGGCGTGGTAATCGCGCAGGGCCCAATCCTGCGGGAGGCGTGCGCTCACATGGTTTCCGGCGGCGTACGCCGCTGTGCGATTGATGCGGAACACACCACCGTTTCCACATTGGACGCGATGCGCCAGTGGATTCCCTCCAAACTGCGGCGAAGCTTCTTCCAACCCGTGCCCCCTATCACTGCAGGTTTGCGCGAGATCAAGAACACCGAGGAAATTGGACGAATTCGGGCAGCGGCGCAGTTGGGCTGCCGGCTCTTCGAAAACTCGCTGACGCAAATTGAACCCGGCAAGCGAGAGGTCGCGATCGCAGCCCATCTTGAATTTGGGGCACGTATGGCGGGCGCGGAAGGCATGTCGTTCGAAACCATTGTTGCTAGCGGACCACGCTCTGCCCTGCCGCACGGCCATGCAACGCCGCAGCGAATGCCTCGGCGGGGATTTGTCGTACTCGATTTTGGTGTGTTGCTGCATGGATATTGTTCCGACATGACGCGCACTATACATCTGGGTCCGGCGACCGCTGCCGAGCGCCATGCGTATGAAGCTGTTTTGGAGGCGCAGCTCGCCGCAATTGCCGTCGTCAGGCCGGGAGTTTCATGCGGAGACGTGGACGAAGCGGCGCGAAGCGTTCTTCGGCGCGCAAAACTGGCCGATTTCTTTACCCATTCGACTGGTCACGGTGTGGGGATGGAGATTCACGAAAATCCGCGCATCGCCGCCAAACAGCGGCAAACGCTGAAAACTGGAATGGTGATTACAATTGAACCCGGTGTCTATTTGCCTGGCCGTTTTGGTATCCGGATTGAGGATATGGTGCTGGTGACTCGAAGCGGTGCGGAAATCATTACCCCGGCGACAAAAGCGTGGATTGAGCTGTAGAGTTTGCGGTGACCATAATTTTACCCTGGGCGGTTGCTATTTCGGAGTCCTGGACGCGACCATCGCTCGCCGAAACCACTATACTTGCAAGGACGCTACAGAATTGTAGGAGTGCCTGTTAAGGAGCACGTGAAACGTATGAATGCCGGACAGTTGCAATCGTTAAAAGACCTTATCGAATTTCTCAAACAGCAGGAAGTGGGGGAATTCGACCTGGAACAGGACGGTCTGAAAGTTCATCTTAGCTTTGCCGGCCACGGCCGCTCTGCAGGCAATGTGGATTTAAGCCAACTGACCCATCTGCTGCAGCACGCGCCCTCAGCCCAGACACACGCGGCGGCTGCGCCCGTCCATCTTCCCAACGTAGCCGCCGGAGCGCCCGCGGCCCACCACGCACCCGCCGTGAGCGACGAAGATGGCCTGCATATCATCAAGTCCCCGATTGTCGGGACGTTTTACGAAGCCTCCGCACCGGGTGCCGAACCTTATATTAAGGTGGGCGATCAGGTGGAATCCGGACAAGTCGTATGCATCGTGGAAGCGATGAAGCTAATGAATGAAATTGAGTCGGATATCGCTGGAGAAGTGGTGAAACGCATGGTCGCAAGTGGGCAGCCCGTGGAATACGGCCAGCCTCTTTTCGCTATTCGTCCGCGCTAAGCTGTGATCGGCGCGCGGGTCTATTGATTTCGCAAACTCCCCCGAGTTCAACACCTTCACTGAGTTGAGGTCTATGTTCCGAAAAGTTCTTATCGCCAATCGCGGCGAAATCGCGCTGCGCATCATCAGTGCCTGCAAGGAAATGGGCATTCGTACAGTCGCGATTTATAGCGAGGCGGATCGAAATTCTCTTCATGTACGCTTTGCGGACGAAGCCATCTGCATTGGGCCGCCGCGATCCGCGGATAGTTATCTGAACGTTCCTGCCGTGATCAGCGCCGCAGAGATTGCCGACGTGGATGCCATCCATCCTGGCTATGGCTTGTTGAGCGAGAACGCGAATTTCGCGGAAGTTTGTCGCGCCTCTAATATCAAATTCATCGGCCCCCCGCCGGAAGTCACGCGCCTGATGGGCGAAAAAGAAAAAGCACGGATGTCGATGAAGCGGGCCAAGGTTCCAATTCTTCCCGGCTCCGAAGGAGTGATCCAGAGCGAAGAAGATGCATTGGAATGGGCCAAACAGATTGGCTATCCGGTCATTTTGAAAGCTTCCGCGGGCGGCGGCGGCCGCGGCATGCGCGTCGTACGCAGTTCCGAAGAACTACCAAACTTCTTTCGCGCAGCTCGCACCGAAGCGCAAAATGCGTTTGGCAACGGCGATCTTTACATGGAGAAATTCATCGAGAGGCCGCGCCACATCGAATTTCAGGTGCTCGCCGACGAGCACGGAAATGTGATGTCACTGGGTGAAAGAGAATGCTCCATTCAAAGGCGCCATCAAAAGCTGATTGAAGAGTCGCCTTCGCTGCAAGTCACTCCGAAAATGCGCGAAGAGATCGGTGCGACGCTGAAGCGATGCCTGGAAACCATCGGCTACATGAACGCCGGCACGGTTGAATTTCTGATGGATGAAGATGGCAAGCTGTACTTCATCGAAATGAACACGCGAATTCAGGTTGAACATCCAGTCACTGAATTGGTGACAGGCGTGGACCTGGTGAAGGCACAATTTCGTATCGCATCTGGAGAAAAGATTAGCGAGATTATTACAAGACCGATCGAGATGCGCGGACACGCCATCGAATGCCGCATCAACGCGGAACATCCCGAAAAATTCACTCCATCGGCGGGAAAGATCACCGTATTTAATCTGCCTGGCGGCAACGGCGTGCGCGTCGACACCGCACAATATGCGGAAGGTGTCGTGCCGCCGTATTACGATTCGCTGATCGCGAAACTGATTGTGCACGGAACGGACCGCGCGGAAGCGGTAGCTCGCATGGAGCGCGCGCTGAGCATGTTTGTCGTAGAAGGCATCTATACCACGATTCCCCTGCATCAGCGCATTTTTGCGGATGCAGATTTCCGGGCCGGAGAATTCGATACCAAGTTTATGGAACGCTTCTTTGAGCGCGAGAAATTACGCACGGAATCGTCGCAGTAACGGACATGCTGGCGCCCCTCTACCCCATCCTGGATATTGGCCTGTTAACTGCGCGCTCGCTGGATTTGGCATCCATTGCAACGGCTTGGCATGCCACCGGAGTCACGCTGGTGCAGTATCGCAATAAGCAGGGCAGTGCCCGTGACATGCTGCGCGATGCTGCCCGTCTCCGTGAGATATTTCCCGCAAATAACAAGGCACGCCTGATTTTCAATGATCGCGTTGACTTGGCTTTGCTCGCAGGTTTCGATGGCGTCCACGTTGGCCAGGGAGATATATCGGCCGAAGATGCGCGCAGGATCGTCGGCGCGACACGATGGGTTGGCGTGTCCACGAACTCCGCGGAACAAGTCATCGAAGCCGACAGGAGAAGCTGCGATTACATTGCCTATGGTCCGATCTTTCCAACTGCATCGAAAGCCAATCCTGATCCGACAGTAGGACTCGCAGGACTGAGCGCTGCGCGTGCCCTGACAGCCAAGCCGCTGGTCGCGATCGGTGGAATTACAAGGAAGAATTGCCGCAGCGTGCTCGACGCAGGGGCGGATTCCCTGGCTGTGATTTCAGACTTGTTGCCCGCTGGTGACATGAAGGGAGATCTCTACGGGTCGGCGCGTCGGATTGCAGAAGAATTTCTCCTACTAGTGTCGTGAGGTTACGACATATCGCTTGTCTTCGCACTAGCCGTGACATCCTTGGAAGCTACGGACATTTTTTCTTGTGGCGCGAACGATGTTTCACCAACATGGGCCGAACAACCGGCAATACATTCTGTGCAACCTGGGCATTGCCTTCAGCAGTGGCATGCACCTGATCATCCTGCAGCATTCCGGGTATGCCAGTCAGATCGTGATACAAATCGTTATCAAGCGGAACGTTATATTGTTTCGCCAGCGACAGGAACATCGCATGAAACTCCTGGATATAGCCCGCGCCATAATCTTTGGAGAGCGTCAGCTCCCCGAGGATGACTTTGCTGCCGGTTCGCTGCAATGAAGACACAATCGCGCTGAGATTGGCCGTTGTCTGCGCAATCGGTAATCCGTCCAGCATGTCGTTGGCCCCCAAGATTACGACTACCAACGCTGGCTTCTTCTTTTCAATCGCAGTGACTTGCTTCAAGCCGTCTCCGCTGCTAGCGCCGTTACGACCAAAGTTCAGCACGTTATAGTAATACCCTGAATTGTTGAGATACTCTTCGAGGTAATCTGGGTAGCTCTTTCCGGCAGGAGCGCCATAGCCTGCCGTAAAGCTATCGCCCAATGCGACGACAACATTAGAGTCAGAATTGTCCGCCACCTCAACCGGGCATGGGCTGGAGTCAGAATTGCTCAATGGCTCTACACCGCGCAGCGAAGCAGCGACTGCGAATCCAAAAGCCGCTGCAACAACTACGATAAAAACACCAGATGGAATGAACCGGAACCGTTTCGTATTTTCGATAGGAGATTTCATTCCACTCCTCCCAAACAGCTTCTCGCGGCTCGGCACCTACATCAATTCATTCCCATGGCGCAACGGATAGCATCGCCTCGCGCACGCGAGGGTAGAGAGTTCTGACGCAAACAATTTTGCTATATCGTGGCGTTCGACTGCAATTCTCGCGCCTCTACCATCACGTTCGCGGCCGCCCTCGGGGGTTCATGCAGAGGATGCGACTAGCTCCACTCGAAGGACTTTGGAGAAGTGATTACGATTCTGGGCTGTTGTCGATCATCTTTTCGCGAAGTACTATGGTTAAGCCATGAAGAGTTCTAGGAAAAAAATGTGGCTCGGGCTCGTCATGACCTCTGTCCTTATAGGATTCCTGCTGTTCATCGCTGCTGGGACTCTCGACTATTTGCGAGCGTGGATATATCTCGGGGTCAACGCCGCATCGAGCTTGTGTCTCACGCTCGCCATAATAAGAGACCCAATACTTCTTGAAAATAGGACGAAGTACGGGCCGACGGCAGAGAAGCGAACTATTCAAAAGATCATCGTGTTATGCGTGCAGTTCTCGGCCATCGCGGCCTTCCTTGTTCCCGCGCTTGACCGCAGATTCGGCTGGTCAAATGTGCCCTTTGGGCTTTCCATAGCGGGCGACATTTTAATACTGGTCGGCATGTGGATGGTATTCCGCGTGTTCAAAGCGAATTCGTTCGGCTCTGCAACCGTCAAGATCGCCAAAGATCAAAAAGTGATTTCTACGGGTCCGTACGCCATCGTGCGGAATCCGATGTATGCAAGCGCGGCAGTCTACTTCATTGGAATGTCTTTGGCGCTAGGTTCCTATTGGGGGCTTATCCCCTCCGGTTTAACGATTCTCGGTTTCGTCTGGCGCCTCTTCGACGAAGAAAAGTTCCTCTCCAAAAATCTGCCCGGCTATACGGAGTATTGTGCCAAGGTGCGTTGGCATCTGATACCAGGGCTTCTTTAATGACAGGAAGTGCTCTCATATATAGTTCCGCAGCTCCGGGTGAATTCCTGAGCCCAGCTTCGGCGGCGGGCGCGATCCGTTGCGTCATCCAGGATCAGGGATTGATGAGATCAGTTCTAGGAAGTCGCTGCTTACGATACTATCGAGCTACGCAAACATTGCAGGCAAAACCGACGTCCTTACGGACTTTATAGAGAAGACCGGGAGAAACCTCTCAACATGGCAAAACTCGGGGCGATCAAGCCCATGTCCACGCTTCTGCAGGAGGCGCATCAAGAAGGCGAACACGAGCTGAAGCGGGCGCTCGGTCCTCTTAACCTCATCACTCTTGGAATCGGCGCGATTATCGGGACCGGCATTTTTGTGCTCATCGGACCGGCCGCTGCCGTATTCGCTGGCCCTGCGGTCGCGCTCAGTTTCGTCGTCGCTGGCGTCACCTGCGCATTCGCAGCTCTGTGCTACTCGGAGTTCGCGTCCCTGATACCTATCGCCGGTTCGGCGTACACCTACGGCTATGCCACCTTAGGCGAGTTCATCGCGTGGATCATCGGCTGGGACCTGGTCCTGGAGTATGCCTTCGGCGCTTCGACCGTCGCCTCCGGTTGGAGCGGATACTTTGTCAGCCTGCTCGACGACCTTCATATTCACATCCCGCCTGAGATCATAGCTACGCCTGGCACGGTCCTCTATCACTACGCAGGCCACTGGGTGCCATTCATGTCGCTGCCAGACAGCGTCAGTATTCACGCCTCATCGCTTCCTCACGTCACTGCGATTGCGAATCTAGTGGCGTTTGCCGCAATTGCGGTCGTGACCACTGTGCTCGTCATTGGCATTCAAGAGTCCGCCAACTTAAACTCGGCGATCGTATTCATCAAACTTGCCGTCGTCGCGATATTCATCGTGGTGGGCGCGATTTTTCTCATGAACCATCCCCAGATTGCGCATGCCCATTGGCATCCGTTTATCCCGCCGGCACAACCCAACGGGCACTACGGCATCCACGGAATCATGGCCGGCGCCGCTTCGGTGTTCTTCGCTTACATCGGTTTCGATGCAGTTTCTACGGCCGCGCAAGAGGCGAAAAACCCCAGCCGAGATATGCCCATCGGCATCATCGGCTCGCTCGTGATCTGCACCATCCTCTACATCATCGTTGCCCTGATTCTGACCGGCCTGGTCAGCTACAAGATGCTCAACGTCGGCTCCCCGATTGCCACCGGGATTGACGTCACAGGACATCGCTGGGGCACGTTGCTGGTCAAATTCGGTGCCGTGTGCGGACTCGGCACCACCATGCTTGTCATGCTGTTCGGGCAATCCCGCGTCTTCTTTTCCATGTCGCGCGACGGCCTGCTGTGGAAGTGGGCCAGCGCCGTCCATCCTAAGTTCCGTACTCCTTGGCGCTCCAACATTGTCGTCGGGTTCGTCGCTGCATGCCTGCCTGCTCTGCTTCCGGTCGATCGCCTCAGCGAACTGACGAACATGGGCACATTGCTCGCCTTCGCCATCGTCTGCGCTGGAGTTTGGATTCTGCGCCGCCGCATGCCGGATCTGCCGCGGCCGTTCAAAACCCCGTGGGTGCCGGTGGTACCCATTCTCGGTATTTTGACCTCGCTCTACCTGGTCTGGACACTACCCGCGCTGACGAAAGAAGTGGTTCTGGCGTGGCTGATTATAGGATTGATAATTTACTTTACCTACAGCGTGAAGCATAGCAAGGTGCAAAAGGCTTTAGGCACAGAACGCAAATGAGTCGCGCGCCACGCCACCGGTCAGGCCAGTTGGGCGGCGCGCGCTCTGGTATGTAGAATTCCTTGCATGACGGATACCGCTACGACGGCCACGGCCGGCGACCATGATCGCCTGAGCTTTCAGCAAGGAATACGAACAGCATTAGCTGCCGTGCTGGCATACTGGATCACCAGCATGCTTCGTCTGCCCGGCGGCTACTGGGCCTCTATCAGCGCGATCGTAGTCATGCAGTCAGAAGTCGGAGCCACAGTCACGGCTTCACGTGACCGCCTCGCCGGAACAGCCATGGGCGCGGTGGTGGGACTGCTGACATCGTTAGTTTGGCACCATTCTCTTTCCGTGTTTGGTTTGGCAGTTCTAGTTGTGATGATGTTATGCACTGCGCTCAATTACAAAAATGCCGGCCGCCTGGGTGGTGTCACTGTCGCGATCATTGTTCTGGTTCCTTATCCAGGCGCACTATGGCACATCGCCCTGCAGCGCTTTCTTGAAGTCTCTTTTGGAATTGTGATATCGCTGGGCGTTGCAATCGCATGGACCAACCTGGGCAACTGGATGAGCCGTAACCACGCGTAGCAGCTGCCTCATGAACTCATTGTCGCTCGATAGAGGCTTAGGGGGCGTCCATCGCCTCATCTTGCTCCGGTGGTCTATGGTGTTCGGCATGTTCCATGTGCAACCCGCACGCCGCAGGCGGATTGGTCATTTGCCTCATAAAATTGCGATAGCCGAGGGTTCCCGGACGCAGCGTGGCCCAATATGAATCACTCCATAACAGCGGCCGGTGCAGGTCGATCAGTTGATTCTTCAGGATCGCGACTCCGCAGATAAGATTGTTCTTCGGTTGAAGGATAGTTCGCGCGGGATCATCCGGGGGCAGCCCTCTGTCTGCTTCTTCATCGAAGGGGCAACCGTATCGCTGACGGTCTGCGTACGTCAATTGCAGCAGCCCCTCTGTGCGCACCTTGGTGACGGGCACGTGTTCCTCATGCGCGAGTTTCGGCTCCGTGTGGCGAGCGGTGGCATCCGGATTGAGACCGGCCTCGGCGCCCGCGAGCGCCTGAAAAAAATAGGCCCAGAATGTGCGCTTTTGCGCTTTGGTCATGACGTAGAATCGCGGGCAGAATAAGCGCACATCGCGTGGGACCCGGTTCGACAGCAGCACAGGCGGCAAGGCTTGCGCCACAATATGATTCCAGGCTGGATTCCACGTGGTTTCGCCCAGCTCCGCTGCCTTCTTATCGATCGGAGTCGGCGGTACACGCTTGATAGGTTTCGACGGGTCTGCGGCTGGGTTGTGAGGAGGAATTTGCTGCTCCCGTGTCCCGCAGCCAAAGAATGCCATTCCGAGACAAGTGACGACTGCGCATCTTTTCAAGGACGACAGAGACACTCGCACCACAACCTTCCCCGCCAACATACAGGACAGCCTTTCGTGGCTGTCCCGCATGTTTGGACGCGAATGGCGCGAATGCCGTTGCCAATCTTCGGCTGTTTCGAGCGGTCGTTTATTTCACGCTGGTTGGACTGCTTAGGTCCAGATTGCCTCGCAATACAACAATGGAAGCCGGCGGGATCTCGTACTCCGTTGACTTATCGCCATGTATGGTCGATTCCAGAATCGGCCCATCTGGATCTGCGAACCCATCGGTGTATAACAAGGGAATCTTATCCAGGGTTGCCGGGATGTGCGATGTATCTGCATGTCGAAATGCCGGATGCCACTTATATTGTTCGCGGCCAAACGTAGAAACGTGGACGTCTCCAGAGAAATAACTGGCAGTTTTATTTTGCAAATTATCGAAAACAACCTGGACCTTATGCGCCTGCTCCTGATCACGATTCACTAACATGACCGACCATTCGTGATCTGGCCGCAACACTGAGTATGCTGTGACCATCGTGTGGTGCGCTCCATCCTCGTAAGTTCCGGTAGCTGGGTAGATTGTGTGTTCCCCGCCATCGTGCTGCAGCCACTCGAAGTTGATCATGCGGCTGGCAAAGTACTGCGATAAAGGCTGCTGAATTTGATAGTCCGCGTTCACAGTAAACATCCCAAATGTTCCCGGGGAATTGTTGCAGCCGTTTTCCATTTGCAATGGCAGATAGTGGAAATAATAGAGACCCTTACCTCCCGCATTCAAAAAAGACCCGACGTAGTCGGCAAGCCAAACGCTGGCGAAGATGTCCATGTAGGTTTCAGACGCGGCGGAGGAAAGGTTAGACTCCGTGATTAACATGGGCACGTTCGCGGGTAAGCCGTCGTTGCGCCACGTCTTCATAATATTGGTGACTAACTGGGGCTCGTCATACAGGTTGCTCCACGCCATTTCGCAAGGACCCAGGGGATAATGCTCGAAGGAAAAGAACGCTAGATCCTGTAAGTGGCCATGTTGCCGTAAGTAGTCGAGAAATCGCCCGAGCCACGAAGCCTTTCCATCCGCGTTGGGCCAGTACAGGATGTCGCGATTCACACCTTCAAACGAAGGACCTCCGAGTTTTATGTTGGGATCGACGCGGTGAATCGCAATCGCAAACTGGATGTACAAAGCCGCAACGTCTTCCGGCGCGATGTACTGTCCATCCGCTTCCTCTCCCATTTCTACATAGGAGATGGGATAATGACGTGCCTCAAGATACTTGATTTCAGCAGCCGCATTGTCTGGGTTGTCATAGATCAGAGCGATGGGAATAATCGCGGGCAGACCCTGAGTGACACCGCTGGTGTAGAACAAATCGAATCCCATCTGAGATTCATTGGTCGTCAAAAGATCCTTTGCCGTATGCCACGAATCGACGGATGAGGCCTCGGTGACCGTCTGTTGTTGATCCGCCGTGTGACGCACCACGTCATGAAACGTTCCATCCGGGCTGGAGGTTCCCGCATAGAGCTCATCGATCGCATATCCAACGCAGTTACGCGGGTCAGATGAACCGTGCGTATCGCAGGTATTGGAGGAGTGCGTCATCACAATCCGTAGATATCTTGCGGGAATCAGTTGGTCCGAAAGATGCACCGTTTCAACTCCGCCCTTTCCAGAGTTGACGACTCCATGGGGAAATGTTTGCCAGACTCCGTTGGTCGGGAAGTCGAGGGGGCTGTCGTAGGGAATGGTCCCAGTCCAATACTGAACCGTGTATTGGGTTGCGTAAGGATTCGTCCAGGCAATTTTGATGCTGTCGATCAACTGCACGCTGCTAAGATCCATCATCACCCACTGGGGATGGAGTGCATCATCTTCACCGGTATAGCGACTGGTGAGATACGGATTACTTTTCCAGTAGGTCGAAATATCGCCGTCCGTCAATCGCGAGTAGCCAGTCACTGAACCGCCATCGCGAGTAATTCCGCGATGCGGCAACGCATACCCGAACGAATGTCGGATGAATCCGGTCGGTTCAGATGATCCAGTGAAATAACCCTGTTGATCTTTCGGATCGCTCCATGTTCCGACAGGATTCCAGTGCCAGGCCTCGATGGCTAGCTCGGTATTCTGGCGATAGGTCACGGGCTGCCAGCCTGCTTTGAACACTTGGTCGAAAATGGTCTTGTTCATTAACTTATCGATGGCTACCGTCTGAATGCGATCGATTCCGGCGCCCAGCGTTTGCTTTGGAATAAAGTGATTGGTGGCGTGGGAGGGCGTTATATCCACCTTCACGACCTGCGCAGTCAACGGCAGCGCAGTCAGGCAGCAACCAACGAGCAGCAATGATGCGCATTTCAATGTAGTCACGATATTTCCTCCTCAGCCACGGCACAAGTCTGTAACTGATGTCGGCGTTCTGATTATTCTGCTCCCGTGCCAGCATTAGGCATGAGCTTCGCGCCCACCGTGAGCGTATTCGTATTCCAACCGCTGACGATCACCGAGGCTTGACCGGCAGGCGTATCTTTGGGAAGCTCGGCCGTCAGGTCGCGATGCTCGCCCGGCATCAATTCCACAAAATCGTCGCTCCAGAGCAGAGGGAGAATCGGCTTTCCATTCGCGGTGAAACCTCGCACCTCCACTTGAAATGCCAGCGCATGCGATGGATTTTCAATATGGACATGAAGGGTGTGGTTGGCGGTAGTTAGAGTTGCGCGGATTTCACTCTTGGGAAGTGAGCGCAGAGCCTGCATGTTGGGATAGCTGAACGCGGGAGTATAGGTGTACTCCGTCTTCGCCCAGTCAAACACAGTAAGTTTCGAAGGGATCCAATAAAAATTTCGGCTGACGAGTTTGCCCGCTGCATCCTTCATTTCCAGGCGGACAAAATGCGTGGATTGCTCCGGCTGGAAAATACTAGCTGGAATATCCAGTACACGTTGGGAGCCGTCTGCGGCGAGGTTCACCGTCTTTGTCTGATGGAACACCTGCTTCAGGTCGAGATCGTAGACGTCTACCTGAACGTGCAGCGACGGCGTTGCGACCGGGAGACTACTGACTGCGTAAATACTGTGATCGTCATACGAATACTGCACGTGCAGCGGCTCGCAGGCTTTCTTCGTGCCGAAATACCCTCCCCCGGTTTGCAGATAGTAATCGTATAAGTGCCAGATGACAGACGGCCACGCGTTGTTCAGCATCCATTGGATTACTCCAGTGGATGTGTACTTATTCCGCGTGTACGCCTCAAACATGGCGCGCTCACCGTCGTAGGTCATGGTCTGCGCCAGCTTGGAATATGCGTCCATTGAATCGGGCCAGCCATAGGTGGCGCGCATGGCCGTGTTGAACACGTCGACGTTCATAAAGTCGCCGCCGCCCGCGTGATAGTCCCAAACTTTTCCAATGGGCCAGCGATCCTCTGGAGGCAGAAACTTCACAAGGCTGTCTGGCTGCGGAATAGCGGGTCCGGGACTAGTTTCTGTATTGAAGGCGAATGCCCCGCCATGCTTGGTGTCGACATACCAATATGAAGGAGAAACATAGTTGTATGGACCTGACATTTTGACGCCGCTGGGCCCGGTGACCGTGCTCGGAGTTCCGGAGGCCGAGGAAAGGGTCGGATTCGGCCATCCCGTTTCCTTTTCGATATTCAGATACGCTTGCTCCACATCGGCTGTCGGGTGATGATCGCTGCCGTTCAACCAAACAAGCAACGACGCATGATGCCGCAGCCGCAGCATCTGCGATCGCAGAGATGCATTCGCTACCTGGTGATTTTCCGGCGTCCAATTCTTCCAGTTTTCCCATTGGTCGCAACAGCACCAGCCGGCCATCACCAGGATGCCGTTCTCATCCGTCAGCCGATAGAATTCGTCGCCTTCCAGTTTGGCTTCCTGACGAATCGTATTCAGGCGCAGGTCCTTCACCATGCGAATTTGCTCTGGAAGATTTTCATGGTCCTCGCGCATCAGCATGTCCTGCGACCAACCGCCGCCGCGAATCAGGATCGGCTTGCCATTTACCCGGAATAGTCGCGCTCCCTTCGCGGTTAATTCCGAAGTCATTTCGCGAATGCCGACGCGAGCCGAAGCGCTATCAGATGTCTGGCCGCCGACTACAAACCGGACGCTCAAAGTTTTCAGCGGATGCGCACCCATTTCCGCCGGCCACCAGATAGCAGGATGCTTGAGTTTCAACTGCGGAAACTGCTCTGGGGAAAAGCTGACACTTTTCGATTCGCCCGCCGCCAGCTCAACTGGCTGCTGAAAGCGCTTGCCGACAAAGGTGCCGACCAACGTTCCCTTTACCGGATGGTCCGTCGCATTTTGCAATTCGGCGGTCACCGTAATATCGGCGATTTTCAGGCTTGCATCTTCAAAATGAGTGGCAATGAATGGATATCGAACCGCAACCGGGCCGGTTGTTGCCAGATTCACAGGTCCCCACAAGCCCATATCCTTATCGGGCGGAGAGGGATTCCAATCGACCCAGTTGATGCCAAGGTCTTGCGGGCCCGGAGCAAATGTTTCCACGGCAATCGTCGCAGGTTTGCCGGGAGTGACCGCCTTGGTGATGTCGAGGTTGTAGACGCGATAGGCTCCGGCAATCTGTTGATCGTTGGCCACCAACTGCCCATTCACCCAAACATTGGCGCGGTAGTTAATGCCGCCAAAATGCAGCCAGGTTGTTTTGCCGCGAGAAGCAGCCGGGATACGAACTTGCGTGCGATACCACCAGGCGCAGCGATAAGGGCTATCCTCCGGCATCGGCAGACGGGAGAAAGTCGCGCCTATTTTGTAGTCGCTGCCGGGAATTTTGCGCAGGTTCATTCCGTAGTACGGGTCGGGATAAATTCCGGCTGCCACCTGGGCCGCGAGGACCGTGGTTGGAACCGTGGCCTTAATCCAGCCTTGGGGTTGATACTTTGCAGAAGACAGCTTGGCTCCGTCCGCCTGTATCTTGCAACCCGACTGAATCTCCCAGCCCTCGCGAAGCGGAATGGTATTGGCCTCTCGGGCTTTGGGTACGCTTTGTGCGAAACCGGGCAATGCGGGTGCAAGACTCAGAACCGCGATGAGAAAGACGGATTGCGTTTCCAGACGAAATTTCATTGCAACAAGTCCTCCGGATAGATCTTATGACGTGTGGGGCGGCTGATCGCTGGGTATGGCATTCGCGGCCTATCAATATCGAATCGTTTGAATATCAGTCTTTTTAAGCATTTATCGTCAAGCTGTCAAGGGAGTCGCTTTTTCCCATGGTTTTTGGGCGAATTCTTGCCTGGCTGGCCAACCGAGGCGGTCGATTCGCGCTGCACGACTTCCGGCGGCAACAGGTCGACTCTGCCTTTGCTTCGGGCGATTTCGCCGGCCTGCTGAATCTCATGAAGGATACGTTCGACAGCAATCGATCCCATTTTCTCCATCGGCTGGCGCACCGTAGAAAGGCTTGGGTTGTAGAGCGCTGCATAAGGAACATCGTCAAAACCCAAAACGGAGCAGTCGTCCGGAACGCGCCGTCCGAAAGTGCGTAAAGCTCGAATTGCGCCAAATGCGGTCAGATCGTCAAATGCCAGCAGCGCAGTAAAATCCGGATCTCGCTCCAACATGGCACGCGTGAGCGTTCTACCCTCGTCAAAACTTGAGTTGGACTCCGACGACCCCGTCAGCTCTACAACCCACTTCTTCGGCATCTTCAGTCCAACCTCGCTCGCAAACCGGAGCACTCCGTCCCAACGGCGACTACTATCCCACAACGGACGAGGTCCGCGAATAAAAGCAATTTTTCTATGGCCCAGAGAATACAGGTGCTGCAGCGCAAGATAACCACCCTGCTCATTGTTGACCAGCACAGAACCGAGCGGACCACTGCGCATCTCCGACCCAACCAAAACCGTCGGCACTCGATGCCTCTCCAGCTCCGAGAGAGTCTCGATGTCGATGAACAGCCAATTCGCCACAACAATCAAGCCTTCCACCCGATATTCCAACAGCATGGCCAGGTAGCGCTCGAACTGCTCGCGCTGATTATGAGCGTCAACAATGAACGGTAGAAACTCTGTGGGATGAAGATGTTTTTCGATGCCCTGCAGAATCAGGGTGCAGAAGGGATCGGAGATATCGAAGATCATTACCCCGATGGTGTGACTGCGCCGTTTACGCAATGATCGCCCGAACGCATCCGGTCGATAGTCTAAACGCTTTGCGACCGCGCGAATGTGTTCTTTCGTCTTCGCCGCTACATATTTTGAAATGGGGGCTTCATTCAGAACGATCGAGATCGTTGAGGGAGAAAATCCACTTTCGCGTGCAACATCCGCCAGAGTGGTGCGCGAAAAGCTGTTCTTACCTTCTTTTGGTATCGCCATACTCCACGTGCATCACCAAGGAATATCTTTTACGTGCGCCGATCCAGAATTCGATTCTCTCTAATTCAATGCGGTCTCAGCGGACATCAACCCGCCGAAGAGCGATCCAACGATCTCACTTTTCGTGATTCGACAACTTCCGATACTCTACGCCGGAAATCGGTGTCTATAAAATACACCATCTTTCAAACGATTCAATAGGAAAGATTCGAGCTCTTACTAGTGAACGAACTCCGCGGGTTCCGACGTCGTATCCAGATTCGACTTCGACAAGCAGCCAGCAACAGGATCAGGAAAGTCCCCAGTGAAAGATAGTCGGCAGTAGTCAAGTCTATATGCAACCCAGCTACTATAGAGGCAGTCTCGCTGGCCGGAATCAATCCCGATCCCGGATGAAAGGACGTCTGCCATGCCATGGTACTTTTACCTGCTCCAGTTTGTCAGCGGGTTATTTCTCGCCAATGGAGTTCCACATTTCGTGCAGGGTGTCAGCGGGAATCGATTTCAGTCTCCCTTCGCAACTCCGCCAGGAGTGGGCGAATCCTCACCCCTGATTAACGCACTTTGGGGATATGCCAATCTCGCGGTCGGGGCGGCACTTCTTTGGTTCTTCCAGCCTCGTGGAGACGGCGCCTGCCTGGGCTGGATTTTGGTAGGACTGGGCGTTCTGCTGATGGCTGTCATGCTGTCGACTCACTTCGGCAAAGTGCGATCGCGATCGTCGTAGCTGAAAAAAGAGAGAGCTCGAATCCTCGACGCGAGTTCAGAGTTCGCCATACAGACCGAACGACATTCACAGAATCACCCGAGAGAATTGCGCTCGATCGAGGTACAGGCCCTCCAGTGTCAGCCCAGGACACATCTTTCCTGACCGCCATCTGCTCCAGATCGACCTCTACTCTATGCGAGCCGGGCGTATTCTGATTATTACGTTTCGACCGCTGTGAAAGAATGCAGTTACAAATGCGGTATCCATTCCCACTGTGAAGGTCAACCATGCTGGATATTCGAATCAAGATCGTCTGCCTGCTTCTTCTCCTCTGCTTGTTGATTCACCCGTCGCATGCGCAAGGCACCGTGCCGACCTTCACACGAGCCATTGGAGGGAGTTCCTATACACTGGCCGGCCGCAACCCTGCTAATAGCGGAACAACTACCATCCCCACAGTCCTCGTCCCCATTACGCTGACCTTTAAAGGCTCGAAGCCCGAGCAAATGAACGCGACCGCGGATGTGCCGCGCATTCTAAAGTCTCCGATCTTCACTCGATTCGCGTTTGTTCCCGGCGACAAAACGCAATATGCTGATGGACTGCTCCATGCTACATTTCCGTCAGACGCGAGTGGACATACTTACCTGGGCAAACCGGAAATCAAGCCCATATCCATCACGATTCCGGCGGGCTACGGGTACATTCTGCGATCGAAGAAAACTGGCGCCACGTTTGCCGTCGTTGATGTTGTGTACCTCGAGAAGCAGATCTTTCAGCAAATACCGCGGCAGGATGGAAAGCTCGTCATTGCCGTAACGCATAACACTACTTACTACACCGATAGCGATGCGACTGTTTGTTGCTCCTGGGGAATGCACGGCGTCGACGCTGCCACAGGAAACTCCTTCGTGCTTGGTTCATATCTCCACGCCGCGCCTGCGATCGTCGAAGACCGTGACATTCAGCCGCTCACTCAGCAGCTGGCGGAGTTTATCAATGATCCACTGCATGACCCGCAGGCATATTTCCGCACGCCCTCTGCCACTGGAAATTTCTTCCCCGCATGGATGCGTCCCGGAGAAGATCGCGGTTGCGCTGGCGCAGGCATCGGCTCCAATTATTTCCTTCTGGAACCAACCAACACAAATCCCACGAACAATTTTCCTGTCTCGACACCTTTTGCAGCCCACACCGCAGGCTTCACCTATCACCTTGCCAACGTAGCTACCTTGCACTGGTATATGGGAAGCACCGGGGACGCCGAGCATAATTTCAGCTTCCCGGACTCTCACGCACTCACTGAACCCGCCCGCCCATGCCCGAATCGCAGACTTCGCGCGACCAAAAACTCTGAACCCACCGTTGCCCCAATTCCATCGACAGGATCAACGAACGGTCATGCGTT
>Ga0335075_10004766_pt1 | contig 21123 bp, 17 predicted proteins | sample Lox_Sample_24_FD_206723 | JGI IMG/M metagenome (GOLD analysis project Ga0335075, IMG submission 206723) | Soil microbial communities from Loxahatchee National Wildlife Refuge, Florida, United States - Lox_Sample_2.4 | ecosystem: Environmental > Terrestrial > Soil > Wetlands | place: USA...
ATGCCGGAGCCCCAAGACCGCAATTCCTGGCTCGCCCCGGTCGAGTCTTGAGATGAGAAGGGCCAGCGACCCGTTAGACGTGAGGTGTACCTGCACAATTCACGTTCACGATGGCGACGAGGGCGACAGCGTCTTCGTTGTCGCGGCGAGCGGTGAGAGCGTTAACGGGGCCGGGCTTCGGCGCTGTGCTCTAGCGTGGCCTCATGCCGTCGATTTCTGGAATATCGCTGTCGCAGTGGCGGCGCGAAATGCTGCGAACCAATTTCTGGCTGATGCCGTCGCTGGAGGTGCTCGCTTCGATCGCCCTGTTTGCGGCCACCTTGGAGGTCGACCGTGCCGTCTACCACGGCACCCTCAGACTGCCCGCGTGGGTGGAGGCCGGTAGCGCCGACACGGCACGGGAGATTCTGCTGGCGGTCGCCGCAGCGATCATGACGGTGATCGGCATCAACTTCTCGGTCACGATCGTCACGCTGACACTGGCATCAACCCAATTCGGTCCCCGAATGCTGCGCAACTTCATCCGTGATCGCGGCACCCAGCTGACGCTGGGCACCTTCGTGGCGACGGCCGTGTACTGCGTCTTGGTACTGATAGCGATCGGTCCGGCAGAACGTGGGGTGTTCGTACCCCATGTGTCGGTCGACGTCGTCTTCTTGCTGGTGCTAGTCGATCTGGCCGTGCTTATTTACTTCCTGCACCATATCGCGATCCAGATCCAGCTCCCCTTCGTAATCGCCAGCATCGCAAACGATTTGACCCGCTACCTTCGGGTGCGAAAGCCCGACATCCGGATGTCCACCGGCGCTAGCCACGACAACCCAGAAGACATTGCCGCACTGATCGACACGGTCAAGTCGTCCGGCGCGGTCATTCCGAACCCGAAGGGCGGCTATCTACAAGCGGTCAAGTACAACGTCCTGGTCCGGAAAGCGGCGGCCGTTGACGCAGTTGTTTACCTGCCCTATCGCCCCGGAAATTTCTTGGTGGAAGGTCGCGAACTGGCGATGGTGTGGCCGCCCGAAAAGGCTGACCGCATCGCGGGTTCCCTCAAACGCGCACAGGTCACTGGGCCGGTGCGCACCCTCGCCCAGGACCCCGCGTTCGCCATCGACCAACTCGTCGAGATCGCCATTCGCGCATTGTCTCCCGCAGTGAATGACACCTACACCGCGCTGACGTGCGTGGACTGGCTCGGCAACAGCCTGTGCAAGCTCGCACGGGTGTGGACTCCGGCACAGGCGTACCACGACCGCAACGGAGCAGTGCGGATCATCTGCGAGCAGGTCAGTTACGAAAACCTGGTGCAACGGTCATTCGACAAGATCCGCCAGGCAAGCCGTGGCATGCCCGCGTTGCTGATACGCGAGCTCGACGCGCTCACAGCAATTTTGGAGCAGACGACCGACGCCGACCATGCCCGCGTCCTGATGGACCAAGCGGCAATGATCCAGCGCGCCAACCTCGAGTCGGTACCCGAAGAATCCGACCGCGCCGACGTCGAAAGTCGTTACAGCGCAGCGGCTAAGGCCTACGCACAACTAACCGACGATGCCGTAATCTAGGCGGCCGCGGGGCCGACCATCAGTTCACCGCGCCGCGGGTAACCTGCGGCGCCGATGTCGCTCGGTGTCGCGACAGCAGGCGGGCGGCCTGACCGGGCGCACCGAGTTGGAGCATCGCCGCCAACGCTGTTTCCAGGATCACCTCCTGCTGCACCCGACTACCGCCGATGGACGGAAGCCCGGGAAGCGATTCAAGGAGATAGTCGAGCGCGGCGCGCGGTTCACCCGCGGTCAGCGCGATCAGCCCTTCGCCGATGAGACGCAGCGTCGTTGACTGCGCATCGGTGGCGCCCGGAACGTCGATCGCGCGGATCGCGGCCGGATCATTCGCGGCGGCCAGCACCAACAGCGCATGAAACGCGATAAACGGCGTTTGCGGCGAATACGCCAGCGAGCCGACCTCGGCGATCACCGCCATCGGATCCGGTGGAGTCACCCAGTCCGGATGCAGCCGCGCCCGCCATGCCAGCGAACCGGCGTCGACGAGGCAACGCACGTCCTTCGAGTGCGGCGGCGCAAGAAACGCGTTGTACCGCCGAGCAGCGGCAGCCGCGTCGCCCATCGCCAGTTCGTGCAGTGCGGCGTGCCACTGAAAGTGCGGGAGATACCGCTGCGTGCTGCCGTCGCCCGGGATCCAATCCTCCAGCCATTTCAAACCGGCCCGGTGGGCGTCGGTCTCATAGTGCACGTGCGAAATCGCATGCGCGGCATTGCCATTGCCCGGATCCAGTTCCAGCGCGGCATCAGCCAAGTCGGCTGCGTCGTACCATAGGCCCTGCTCGGTTCGGCCGTATGCGCGCAAGCCGAGATACCACGGCGCCTCGCCGTGCACGCCGGTGAACCGTTCGACGTACTGCCACGCGTCCGGCAACGCGTCGCCGGCGCCCGCGAACGCGATCGACGGCGCGAGCACCAGCAATGCGACGGCGTCGTCCGGGATGCGGTCGAGATGGTCGATCAGTGCGTCGGTGCCGGCCGCGTTTCCCTTCTCGCACCACGTCGCGATGGCTTCGACGTGGCTGCGGTCTTCGTCGCTGCCGTGCGCCAACGCCGCTCGCGCTCGGGCGAGGTGGCCGCTCACCGCTTCCGGGCCGCCCGCGCGGTCGGGCCGTTCGGTGGCGATCATCGCGAGCGCGACGTGAGCTCGGGCATGCTGCGGATCTTCGGCTACCGCAGCGGAAAAGCAGGCCGCTGCGCCGTCCTGGACCGAGAGTAGGCGACGCACTCCCTCGGCGTACGACGCCGGGGCACCGGTCAATTCGGGCCGGGCCGTGATCAGACTGGGTGCCCGCATCGGCTGGTCATGGGTGTCTGCGGCGAGCAGTTCGGCGATAGCAGCTGCCTGGGCGCGGATTTCGGGGATCGCGGTGGTCTCCCACTCCTCACCCTGACGAATTGAGCCGAGACACAGGATGTTTGGAGTCGTGCCTCCGGACCCGTCGATGAGATGGCCGTCCGCCGTGAGCCGCACGCCGACGCCGCACGGATGCGGCGACGCGACACCGGTGGACAACAAGTTCGACCACAACGCGGAGCGTTGCAGCGACCGCCGGTCCCACGCCGCGCCGGTAGCGACGACCACCGCGTCGCCGCGCCGCCGCACGGAGCGGTCGCTGGTGGTCACCACCAGCTCAACGCCCTTGCCGCGCAACAACACATCGGCGACCTCGCCCGACTCGATGATCAGCTGGCCATCGTCGATCGCGACGTAGACCGCATCGGCGACCGTCGGCGGCATCCGGTGCCGAAGCACCTCCCACTGGCGTAGGTCCTCGCGCAGAAACCGGCGCTGGTCCTCCCATCCCAACGACCGCCACAAGGTGGCGGTGCGCGGTCGCACCGCGTCGATCACCCGTCGCCAATCCACACCGGCGACGCGCGCGTGCACGAGATCCGCCGCAAGCGCGGTGCGCAACTGCTCGAGCGAGAATTCGGCAGGCAGCGCATCGAGATTGGGCAATTCGGCCGGCGGACCTGTGGCACGGAACCGGCGCGGCAGTGCGCCGCCACGAGACACCAGCGTGACCGTGGCGCCGCGGGCGATCAGATGCAGCGCGACGTCAACGCCGGTGAGTCCCGAGCCGATCACCAAGACGCTGGCGGGTCGGCGCGCACCGAGGGCCGCGAGCGCGCCGGGCGCCCACGGATCCAGCACGACTCTGGCGTCGGCGCCTGCGGCCAACACCGGAGCGAAGGCGCGTTCCAGCGAGTCGGGCATGCCGCCGTCGGGGCGCCCGGACGCGAGCACGACGGCGTCCGCCGACAACGAGCGGCCGTCGTTGAGTGCTATCCGCACCGGTTCACCCGGCGTCAATCCCACGACCTCGGCAGTCTCGGTCCGCACGTCGGCAGCCAGTAGCTGATCGCGAAGGTAGCGGCCGTACGCCAGCCGCGGCGCGAAGCTCTCGACCGGCGCGACTGCCCGTTCGTCGAGCCAGCGGCAGAAGTGGTCGGGATCGTCGGGCCAGGCAGACATGCGCTGCGCCGGAACGTTCAGCAGGTGCGTCGGGTCGTTGGTGCCGTACGCGGCGCCGGTACCCGGACGACCGGACGCATCGATCAGCGTGATCTGCGCGTCCGGTTTCGTTCGGCGCAGATGCACGGCGGCGAGCACCCCCGCGGCCCCACCGCCCACAATCGCGACGCGCATCATGGCGGAAGGCTATCCCTCAAGGGCGGGTTGAGCTGCCCGATTGCGCCGTTACAGGCTGCCAAGGTCGTCGGGAACATCGACGGCATATTCCTGCAGGACGTCGAACGGCACGACCTGCAGGGTGCGTTCGTGAGTGGACGCCAGCACCACCGGGGCGGCGAACCCATCACGGTGCGCCAGCAGCCAGTTGCCCGCGGTGACACACCATCGGTCACCCGGCACCAACCCGGGAAATCGGAACTGCGGCATCGGCGTTGACAGATCGTTGCCGATCAAGCGCTGGTGCTCCAGGAATTCCGCCGTCACGACGGCGCAAATCGTGTGCAGGCCCAGATCCTCCGGCCCGGTCGAGCAGCAGCCGTCGCGGTAGAACCCGGTGAGCGGGTCGCCACTGCACGGTTCCAGCGGGCCGCCCAACACGTTGCGCTCAGACATTTTCCCAGTATCGCCTACCGATATGAGTGGCCGCGCCGGCTCAGATCGCCTCCGCCAGTACGGCCACGCGTCGGATTTGACCGAGGTCGGAACTGGTTGGGATGAGCTGAATTTCGTCGGTTCCGACCGCTTCGAACGTACGCAGCACCGCGACCAGGTCATCCTCGCTGCCGGCGAAGCCGGTGGTCGGCGCCATCGCATCGATGTACTCCGCGGGTATCCAGTTCATGTAGCGCCGCAGATGCCGATGCACCTGATCGCGGGCTTCCTCGACCGGACCGAGCGCGAACCAGAACGACGTGGCCAGGTGCGGCCTCGGTTTGCCGGCCTCGGCCCAGGAAGCGCGCGCGACGTCGAACAGCTCGTTCTGCTTGGCGACGTCGAGGTCCAAGGTGGTGCCGGCCAGGCCGTCGGCCCACGCGGCGGCGCTGCGCAGCGTCTTGGGCCCGATGGTCCCGATCAGCAGCGGCGGCCCACCGGGCTGCGCCGGCGGCGGACCGACCGGCAGTCGCAGATCGGCGGTCTTCTCCCCCGCCCACACCCGTTTCATCACCGCGATCCGCTCGGCCATGCCGCGCATCGTCTGCGTTGAAGGATCGGCGCCGACAGCGTGGTAGTCCTCGACCCGCCCGCCGATGCCGATGCCGACCGTCAACCGCCCGCCGCACAGCATGTCGCCGGTCGCCAGCGCCTTGGCCAGCATGACCGGGTCGTGCAGCTGCGGCACGATCACGGTCGTCACCAGCCGGACCCGATGCGTCCACGCGGACAGCGCGCCCATCAGCGTCAACGTTTCCGGGTTGTCGAAGGCCATCCGCTCGCCCCAACACAGCGACGAGAACGGGCCGTCGTCGATCGCACGCGCCCAGTCCCGTAGCAGGCCCGCATTCAGGTCCGGCTCCATGACGGGCATGGTCATCGCTATCTGCACGACGGCGATTCTGGCATGCAGCAGGTCCTATGCCCGCTCGTTTCGAAGTGGCAGCATGACCGGGATGGGAATCAGCGCCAATTCGATTGCGCATGTGCGGCTCACCGTCACCGACATCGAGCGTTCGCGACGGTTCTACGAGAGCGTCTTCGGGTGGCCAATTCTGATCGAGATCCCCGACAACGCCGACGAGGCGACGCGCCAGCAGCTGGCGTTCCTGTTCGGCGGTGTCATCTACGACATGGGCGGAGGGCTGATCGCGCTGCGGCCGGTTGCCACCGACTCCTTCCACGAGGACCGCTGCGGCCTGGACCACATCGCGTTCAGGGCCGCCGACAAGGCCGAAATAGATGCTGCGGCAAAGTATCTCGATGAGCTAGGCATCGACCACGAGCCGGTCAAAGACATCGGGCCGTCGTACATCCTGGAGTTCCGCGACCCGGACAACATCGCCCTGGAGCTCACCGCGCCCAAGTAGACTGGCAGGCACGATGCCTATCGAGTTCAACCACACCATCGTCGGCGCCCGCGACAAGCGAGAGTCCGCCGAATTCATCAGCGAATTGTTCGGGTTGCCCAGCCCCCAGCCGTTCGGCCGCTTCCTGGCCGTCAGGCTCGAACACGGCGCGACGCTGGACTATGCCGAGACGGCTGACGAGATCCGGCCGCAGCATTACGCGTTCCTGGTGTCCGAGGAGGACTTCGACGCGATCTACGGCAAGATCCAGTCGCGCGGCCTAGAGCACTGGGCCGACCCGGGCAGCAATCGGCCCGGTCAGATCAACACGAACGACGGCGGCCGCGGCGTCTACTTCCGCGACCCGGCCGGCCACTTCCTGGAGATCCTCACCCGGCCCTACGGCTCCGGCGGCTGAACGGCGAGCAGACGCAAAAGCTCGTCACGCCTCGGCGTGTTTGGGGCTTTTGCGTCTGCTCGCGCGACGGGCGGCTAGCTGGCACTTCGCGGGCCGTGCCGCCTGCTCTCCTGGTCGCGGTAGTCGTTGGCCATCCGACTGACATGCTTCGGCAGGGCGTTGGCCGCGACGTCGGCCACCGTCGTCTCCTCGAGCACCGAACGCATGCTGGCCCGCAGCGCCCGCCAGACGTCGGTCAGCGCCACGGTCGGGCCCGAGTAGGGCAGATCGCCCAACCCGACGTCGCGGACGCTGGCCAGCGGGCCGTCGATGCTGCGTAGCACGTCGGCGATGCTGATTTGGCTAGCGGGGCGGGCCAATTCGTATCCGCCGTCGCGGCCGCGATGGCTGCGCACCAGCCGATCGGTGCGCAGGTCGGACAGGATGTCGACGAGAAACTGCGGCGGGATGCCCTGCGCGTTCGCCAACTCGTCGGTGGTGACCCGCACACCGTCATCGACGGTGGCCAACTGGACCATCGCGCGCACCGCGTACTCCGCCTTGGCCGACATCCGCATGGACACGATCCTGCCACCGCGCGCGGCTCAGGCGGTGACCGCCAGCACCGCGTCGGCGTATTCCGGACGGCACACCACCAGGTCCGGCAGCAGCGGATCGGGCCGGTTGTATTCCAACGGCGAACCGTCGATGCGCGAGGTGTGCAGGCCGGCGGCGCGGGCCACCGCCACCGGGGCCGCCGAATCCCATTCGTATTGCCCGCCCGCGTGCACGTAGACGTCGGCTAACCCCTGGATGACCGCGGCGACCTTCGCGCCGGCCGATCCCATCTCCACCAGTGTGCCGTTCAGATGGTCGCGGACCTGCAGCGCGATCGCCGGCGGTCGGGTGCGCGAGACGATGATCCGGGGCTCTCCGGTGTGTGCCGGCGGTGCGGCGGGATCGGGCGTGGCCAACGTGACGCCCTGCGCCGGAAGGGCAACCGCGCCGGCAACCAGTTCACCGGATTGCCACAGCGCGACGTGCACGGCCCAGTCCGTTCGGCCGAGTTCGGAGAACTCCCGGGTGCCGTCCAACGGGTCGACGATCCATACCCGCTCGGCGCTCAACCGCACCGGGTTGTCGACGCCCTCTTCGGACAGCACCGCGTCGTCGGGGCGTTCGGCCGCCAGCGCCTCCATCAGGTAGTCGTGGGACCGCTTGTCCCCCGCCGCTTTTCGTTCGGCACCTGTGGCGTCGGCGAGTTCCTCGCGGACTGTGAGCAGCAGCCGGCCGGCTTCGGTCGCCAGCCGCGCCGCCACTTCGTGGTCGCTCAACGTCGCGACTCGATCAGCTCGATGACTAGATCCGCGAGCTCGTCGCAGCTGCGGTCCGGGGTGAGCCGCAGGTCGGGATTCTTCGGCCGCTGGTATGGGCTGTCGATGCCGGTGAAATGCGTGATCTCGCCCGCGCGCGCCTTGGCATAGAGGCCCTTGGGGTCTCGTCGCTCGCAATCCGCGAGCGGCGTGTCGCAGAACACCTCGACAAAGTCGAGGCCGGCCTCGGCGTGTACCCGGCGGGCCAGCTCGCGATGCTCCTCCAGTGGGCTGATCGCCGGAACCAGCACGGTGTGACCGGAATCGGCGATCAACGCCGCCACGTGCGCCAGTCGACGAAGGTTCTCGGCTCGATCGGCCATGCTGAAGCCCAGGTCGGCGTTCAGACCGTGCCGCAGGTTGTCGCCGTCGAGAACATAGGCGGGGACGCCCTTTTCGAGCAGCTTCTGCTCGACCAGCATCGCCACCGACGACTTGCCCGACGCCGAGAGCCCAGTGAACCACAGGGTGCGGCCTCGCGACATCCGGTCCTCGGCGGTCACGAGCGACTTGTGCACCACGGTGTTGGGGCTCGCGGTGCGGGTCGAAGCCTCCCGCAACACCATGCCGGCACCCACAGTCCCGTTGGTGTCGGGGTCGATCAGGATGAACGATCCGGTGCTCGCGTTGCGGGTGTACTCGTCGAGCAGCAGCGGCACCTGGGTGCGCAGCGAGATCCGGCCAAGCTCGTTGAGCTGCAACGCCTCCGCGGCCTTGTCCCGGTGCAGGGTGTTGACATCGAGGCGGTAGTCCAGCGCGGTGATCTTGGCCCGGGTGGTCCTGGTTGTGTGCTTGATCAGGTACTCACGACCGGGCTCCAGTGCCGAAGCATCGGCCATCCAACACACGGTCGCCTCAAACTCCTGAGCGACTCTTGGTTCGTTGGTGGGCCGGGCGATCATGTCGCCGCGGGAGATGTCGATGTCGTCGGCGAGGCTGATCGAGACCGCCATCGGCGGAAACGCTTCTGCCACTGGGCCGGTCGGGCCTTCGATCCCGGTGATACGGCTCGGCTTGCCGGTCGGAAGCACCACCACTTCGTCGCCAGGACGCATGACGCCGCTAGCCACCGTGCCGGCGTAGCTACGGTGGTCGGCGTGGTCGTGGCTCTGCGGCCGGATCACGTACTGCACCGGGAACCGGACGTCGACGAGGTTACGGTCGGCGCCGATGTAGACCTCTTCGAGGTGCGACAGCAGCGCCGGCCCGTCGTACCACGGGGTGTGGTCGGACTTGGTGACGACGTTGTCGCCGTGCAGCGCCGACATCGGGATGGTCAGCACGTCCTGCACGTCGAGACGCGTTGCGAACGCGTGGAATTCGTCGCGGATTGCCTCGAAAGCGGCCTTGTCCCAGTCGATGAGGTCCATCTTGTTGACGGCCAGCACGATGTGCTCGATGCCCAGCAGCGACGCCAGGAACGTGTGCCGGCGGGACTGCTCGAGCAGGCCGTGCCGGGCGTCGACGAGCACGATGGCCAGCTGGGCGGTCGACGCCCCGGTCACCATGTTGCGGGTGTACTGAATGTGGCCGGGTGTGTCGGCGATGATGAATTTCCGCTTGGGAGTGGCGAAGTAGCGGTAGGCGACGTCGATGGTGATGCCCTGCTCCCGCTCGGCGCGCAGCCCGTCGGTGACCAGCGACAGGTCGGTGTATTCGTGGCCGCGGTCTTTCGAAGTGCGCTCCACCGAGGCCCACTGGTCGTCCATCACGGCCTTCGAGTCGTACAGCAGCCGGCCGATCAACGTGGACTTGCCGTCGTCGACGGACCCGGCCGTCGCGATCCGCAGCAATGTGGTCGCCATCAGAAGTACCCCTGCCTCTTGCGGTCTTCCATGCCGGCCTCGGAGATCCGGTCGTCTGCTCGGGTAGCGCCGCGCTCGGTCAGGCGTGACACCGCCGTCTCGGCGACGACCTCGGCGACGGTGGCCGCTTCTGATTCCACGCAGCCGGTGCAGGTGACGTCGCCGACCGTGCGGAACCGGACCGTCTTCTCCACCACCTTCTCGTCGGCGCGCGGCTGCAGGTGGCGGTCGACCGCGAGCAGCATGCCGTCGCGCTCGAATACCTTCCGTTTATGCGCGTAGTAGATCGACGGCAGCTTGATCTTCTCGGCGCCGATGTACGACCAGATGTCGAACTCGGTCCAGTTCGACAGCGGGAAGACGCGGATGTGCTCGCCCTTGTGGTGTCGGCCGTTGTAGATGTTCCACAGCTCGGGGCGCTGGGCCTTCGGGTCCCACTGGCCGAACTCGTCGCGGAAGCTGAACACCCGCTCCTTGGCGCGCGCCTTCTCCTCGTCGCGGCGGGCGCCGCCGAATGCGGCGTCGAACTTGTTCTCCCGGATCGCGCGTAACAGCGTCACGGTCTGCAGCGGGTTGCGCGACGGGATGGTCTCGACGACCCGGCCCGCGTCGATGTCGTCTTGCACCTTGGCGATCACCAGCCGCACTCCGGTCTCCGCCACCAGCTCGTCGCGGGTGGCGATGACCTCGTCGAAGTTATGACCGGTGTCGACGTGCATCACCGGGAACGGCAGTCGGCCCGGCCGAAAAGCCTTGAGCGCCAAGTGCAGCATCACGATCGAGTCCTTGCCGCCGGAGAACAGCAGCACCGGGCGCTCGAACTCGGCGGCCACCTCGCGGATGATGTGGATGGCTTCGGCCTCCAGTAAGCGCAGATGGCTTAGCTCGTATTGCCCGGCAGCGGGCGCCTCTTGGGTGGTCATCAGCCTCCCCGATTCTCGGTAAAGTTGGTAGATTTGGTCAACATTATCGGCATTACCGAATATGAAACCAGGCTGCGAGGGCGCTGTCAATGGTTAAAGGCATCCCCCAGGCGCTGAACGTGAAGCTGTTGCGAGAACTCGCGTGATCTGTCGCGACAGCTTCACACGCGGCGGTCCCAGGCCGCCGATACCCGAGCGATCACGCCACCTTCCGTGTCCTCTGCCGTCACCCGAACGGAGATCCAGCCAAGTTCGGTCAGGGCTTCGGCCCGCCTGATGTCTTTATTGAATTGTCGACGGTCGGTTCTGTGGTGGTCACCCTCGTACTCGACCGCCAATTTGATGTCTTCCCAGCCCATATCGAGTACCGCGACGAGTTGTCCGTAATAGTCGTAAACGGGAATCTGTGTCTGCGGCGCAGGAAGGCCGGCGCGGATGAGGATCAGCCGCAACCAACTTTCTCGGGGCGACTCAGCACCTGCATCCACCAGACTCAAAGCGACACGCGCACGCCGGATGCCCCGACGGCCCTTGTATCGGCCTGCGAGAAGTTCGACGTCAGCCATCTTCAGATCAGTCGCGCGAGCGAGTGCATCAATCGCCGCGACAGCCCTCGGGATCGGATAACGACAGGCAAGGTCGAGGGCCGTCCGCGCCGGATTAGTCATCTTCAGGCTGCCGGATGAGGTTGCCTCGTCGTCTTCGAGCCGGTCAGACCATGTCCGGATCATCGGCGGGGCATGACGATTGTCGTAGATGAGTTCGGCAGGGCGATCGTCCGCAACCCATCTGGCGCCGTGCAACACCGAGGCGGAATGGCCGGCAACCACGCCGCGTCGCTGAGACCACAGCCAGGCAGCATGGACTCGCACGAGGGCCGTGACTTCAAAGCCGCGGGCAACGTAGACATCGCGATAAATCGCCCGGAACCTGGTCCGCAGCTCATAGGGCGTCACCGCGCCCGCGGTGACCGCCTCGCTGCCGAGGAATGGTCCCTCCATGGTAGCGAGTGTGCTGGAGACGACCGACAACTCGCCGAACGTGAAGCCGTTGTGGAATTTCGGTGCATTTCTCGCAGCAGTTTCACGCTCAGCGCTTCAGACGGCTAGGACGTGACCTCGGTGAGCTTGCCGCTGGCGACGTCGAAGATGAACCCACGCACCGACGTGTGCTTGGTGACGAACGGGCTGTTTTCGATGCGGTGCAGGGACTGCTTTACGTCCTCGGCCAGATCGGGGAAGGCCTCGGCGGACCAGGGCGGTTTGACCCCGGTCTCGTCCTGTATGGCGCGCTTGAAGTCGTCGTCGGTGAAAGTCAGCATGCCGCAGTCGGTGTGATGGATCAGGATGATCTCGGTGGTGCCCAACAGTCGCTGGCTGATGGCCAGTGACCGAATCGCGTCGTCGGTAACCACACCGCCGGCGTTGCGGATGACGTGCGCTTCGCCCTCCTTGATGCCCAGCAGGCTGTGCACATCGAGCCGGGCGTCCATGCACGCCACCACGGCGACGTGCTTGCTCGGGGGCAGTGGCAGCGGACCGTGGAAGGACTTCGCATATTCGGCGTTGTTGGCTAGGTAGTCGTCGGTGACTGTCACGGCCCTCTCCTCTTTTGTTTGCTGACTGCACAATTCGAGCAGACAACCTTAACAATCCGGCGCCGTTGTTTCACCGGTCCAAATCAACCGGATCGCAACGGCATACCTGCAGGTGAAGCCGTCGGGATCGGGCCACTTCGCGGTTGCTCAGACTGAGCGAGGGTGCTTCTCCTAGTCTGGGCCAATGCGACAGGGGTGGGGCCGGTAACTGATGACCCGCTTCCTGGCACGCCGCATCCTGAACTACATCGTGCTGTTGGCGCTGGCGTCTTTTCTGACCTTTTGTCTGACTTCGGTGGCGTTCTCGCCGCTGGAAAGCCTGATGCAGCGCAGTCCGCGACCGCCGCAAGCGGTGATCGACGCCAAGGCCGCCGAGCTGGGCCTAAATAAGCCGATTCCGCTGCGCTATGCGCAGTGGGCGTCGCATGCGGTTCGCGGCGACTTCGGGGTGACCACCGCGGGTCAACCCGTGTCGGGCGAGTTGTGGCGCCGGATCGGCGTCAGCCTCCGGTTGCTGGTCATCGGTTCGGTGGTCGGCACGATCGTCGGGGTGGTCCTCGGCGCGTGGGGGGCGATTCGCCAATACCGGCTCAGCGACCGCGTCATCACGATGCTGTCGCTGTTGGTGTTGTCGACTCCGACCTTCGTGATCGCCAACCTGCTGATTTTGAGTGCGCTGAGGGTGAACTGGGCGGTGGGCGCGCAGGTGTTCCAGTACACCGGCGAGACGTCGCCGGCACTGATCGACGGCGCGTGGCCGCAGTTCGTGGATCGCCTGCAGCACTTGGTATTACCCACACTCACGCTGGCGCTGGGCACCGCCGCGGGGTTCAGCCGATATCAGCGCAACGCGATGCTCGACGTGCTCGGCCAGGATTTCATCCGCACCGCACGGGCCAAGGGGCTGAGCCGTCGCCGCGCCCTGATCAAGCACGGGCTGCGCACCGCCCTGATCCCGCTGGCCACGCTGTTCGCCTACGGCGTCGCCGGTCTGGTGACCGGCGCGGTGTTCGTCGAGAAGATCTTCGGCTGGCACGGCATGGGCGAATGGATGGTGCAGGGCGTCGCGACACAGGACACCAACATCGTCGCGGCGATCACGGTGTTCGCCGGCGCGGTCGTGTTGCTGGCCGGCCTGCTCTCCGATTTCATCTACGCCGCACTCGATCCCAGGGTGCGCGTGTCATGACCCGCGCCGGTGACAATGCAGAGCGCAGCGATGCTGAGGAGCGGCGCAAATGACTGAGGCCGCCGCCCTGCACGCCAAATCGGGTTTAGAGGCACCGGAATTCGCCTCGCGCCGCACGCTGGTGGTGCGTCGCTTCCTGCGCCGTCCGTCCGCGGTGGCATCGCTGGTTGTATTGGCGTTGCTGTTCGTCGGCTGCTACGCGGTGCCGTCGTTTCTGCCCTACTCCTACACCGACCTCGACTTCAATGCGTTGCTGCAGCCGCCGAACACCCGACATTGGTTGGGCACCAACGCGCTTGGCCAGGATCTGCTGGCCCAGATCCTGCGGGGCATGCAGAAGTCGATGCTGATCGGGCTGTGCGTGGCGATCATCTCCACCGGCATCGCGGCGACGGTCGGCTCGATCGCCGGCTACTTCGGTGGTTGGCGCGATCGGGCGCTGATGTGGCTCGTCGACCTGCTGTTGGTGGTGCCCAGCTTCATCCTGATCATGATCCTTACCCCGCGGACCAAGAGCTCCGGCAACGTCATCGTGTTGGTTCTGCTGTTGTCGGGCTTCGGCTGGATGGTCAGCTCGCGGATGGTCCGCGGCATGACGATGAGCCTGCGTGAACGGGAATTCATCAGAGCCGCGCGGTATATGGGGGTGTCGAATCGGCGGATCATCACCCATCACGTCGTGCCCAACGTGGCGTCGATCTTGATCATCGACACGGCGCTGAATGTCGCGATGGCGATCCTGGCCGAAACCGGCTTGAGCTTCCTCGGTTTCGGCATCCAGCCTCCGGACGTGTCGCTGGGCACGCTGATCGCCGACGGTACCCAGTCGGCGACGACCTTTCCCTGGGTGTTCCTGTTCCCCGCCGGGGTCCTGGTGCTGATCCTGGTGTGCGCCAACCTGACCGGCGACGGACTGCGGGACGCGCTCGATCCAACCAGCGGCGCACTGCGGGGTGGTCGCCGATGAGCAGGCTACTCGAGGTCGCCAACCTCAGCGTCAGCTTCCCCACCGAGGGTTCACCGCTGAAAGCGGTGCGCGGCATTGACTTTCACGTCGACGCGGGCGAGGTCGTCGCGATCGTCGGCGAATCCGGTTCGGGCAAGTCGACGGCGGCGATGGCGGTGGTGGGTCTGCTGCCGGAGTATGCCGACGTCCACGGGTCGGTGCAATTAGAGGGCAGCGAGTTGGTCGGGCTGCGTGACGACGCGATGTCGCGGTTCCGCGGCAGCAAGATCGGCACGGTCTTCCAGGATCCGATGTCGGCGCTGACCCCGGTCTACACCGTCGGCGACCAGATCGCCGAGGCCATCGAAGTGCATCAGCCGCACACTGCGAAGCGGGCCGCACGTCAGCGCGCGGTCGAGTTGCTCGAACTGGTCGGCATCGCCCAGCCCGAGCGGCGCGCCCGCGCGTTCCCGCACGAGTTGTCCGGTGGCGAACGCCAGCGCGTGGTCATCGCGATCGCGATCGCCAATGATCCCGACCTCTTGATCTGCGACGAGCCCACCACCGCCCTGGACGTCACCGTGCAGGCGCAGATCCTCGAGGTGCTCAAGACCGCGCGGGACGTCACGGGGGCCGGGGTGCTGATCATCACCCACGACCTGGGTGTAGTCGGCGAGTTCGCCGATCGCGCGCTGGTGATGTACGCCGGAGCGATCGTCGAGTCGGCCGCGGTCGGCGATGTCTACCGCGATCGCCGGATGCCGTACACCGTAGGCCTTTTGGGCTCGGTGCCACGGTTGGACGCCCCGCAGGGCACCCGGCTCGTGCCGATCCCGGGCGCTCCCCCGTCGCTGTCGGCCCTGGAACCGGGCTGCCCGTTCGCGCCACGCTGCCCGCTCGTCGTCGACGAGTGCCGCACGCAGGAGCCGGCATTGGTGCCGGTTGCGCCCGACCACCAGGCGGCCTGCATCCGTACCGAACACGTCGTCGGGCGTAGTGCCGCCGATATTTACGGCGTCAACACCGAGGCCACCGCCGCCGGGACCGGCGAGCAGCCCGTCGTGGTGAGGGTCCGCGATCTCGCCAGGACATACCGGCTGACGAAGGGCCTGGTGTTTCGTCGCAACATCGGCGAAGTCCGCGCGGTCGACGGCATCAGCTTCGAGCTGCAGCAAGGTCGCACGTTGGCCATCGTGGGCGAGTCGGGTTCGGGCAAATCGACTACCCTGCACGAGATCCTCGAGCTGGTTGCGCCGCAATCGGGTTCGATCGAAGTGCTAGGCGCCGACGTCGCGACGCTGAACTCGGCGAGCCGCCGGGCGCTGCGCCGCGACATCCAGGTCATCTTTCAGGATCCAGCGGCCTCGCTGGATCCGCGGCTGCCGGTATTCGAACTGCTCGCGGAGCCGTTGCACGCCAACGGATTCAGCAAGGCCGACACCAGCAAGCGGGTTGCCGAACTGCTGGACACCGTCGGGCTGCCGCACACAGACGCGAGCCGCTACCCGGGCGAATTCTCCGGCGGCCAGAAGCAGCGGATCGGGATAGCGCGCGCGTTGGCGCTGCAGCCCAGGATCCTGGCGCTCGACGAACCCGTGTCCGCGCTTGACGTGTCGATCCAGGCCGGCATCATCAACCTGCTGCTCGATCTGCAAGACCGATTCGGGTTGTCGTACTTGTTTGTCTCGCACAATCTTTCGGTGGTCAAGCACCTGGCGCATCAGGTCGCCGTGATGCTGCACGGTGCCATCGTCGAGCAGGGCGACAGCGATCAGATCTTCAGCCGGCCACAACACGACTACACGCGGCGTCTGCTGGCCGCGGTCCCGCAACCGGACGCGGCCCGTGACTAACCTGACGCGGCAATTGGCCGCGACCATGCTGGCGGCCTGCTTGATCGTGAGTGGGTGTTCGGCGGGCGCCGACTATCAGCCGCCCGGCGCGGCCACCGCCGTGGGCGCCACCAGCGACGTCAATCCGCAGAACCCGGCGGCGCTGCGCGACGGCGGCACCCTGCGGCTTGCGCTCACCGAATTCCCTTCCAACTTCAACATTTTGCACATCGACGGCAACTCCGCCGACGTCGGCGGCATGATGAAGGCCACGCTGCCGCGGGCGTTCGTGATCGGGCCGGACGGCTCCACCACGGTCGACACCGACTACTTCAGCAGCGTCGAACTGACCGGGACTAACCCGCAGGTGGTCACCTACACCATCAATCCCAACGCGGTGTGGTCGGACGGCACGCCGCTCACATGGGAAGACATCGCGAGCCAGATCCATGCCACCAGCGGGGTCGACAAGAGCTTCGCGATCGCGGGCACCAACGGCAGCGAGCGGGTGAAGTCGGTGACCCGGGGCATCGACGACCGCCAAGCCGTGATGACGTTCGCCCAGCCCTACGCCGAGTGGCGCGGCATGTTCGCCGGCAACGCGATGCTGCTGCCGAAGAGCATGACGGCCACCGCCGACGCGTTCAATAAGGGTCAGCTGTCCGGTCCCGGACCGTCGGCCGGGCCGTTCGTCGTCTCGTCGCTGGATCGGACCAGGCAGCGGATTACGTTGACCCGCAACCCCAAATGGTGGGGCGAACGCGCGCGGTTGGACGGCATCACCTACCTCGTTCTCGACGACGCGGCGCGCATACCGGCCCTGCAGAACAAGGCCATCGACGCCACCGGCGTGGCCAGCCTCGACCAGTTGACCATTGCCCGGCGCACCAAAGGCATCTCGATCCGGCGGGCACCGACACCGAGCTGGTACCACTTCACCTTCAACGGCGCGAAGGGCTCGATACTGTCGGACCCGGCGTTGCGCCGCGCCGTCGCCGAGGGCATCGACCGGCCAAGCATCGCCGCCGTCACCCAGCATGGACTCAGCAGCGACCCTGCTGCACTGAACAACCACATCTTTGTGCAGGGCCAGCAGGGCTACCAGGACAACAGCGGCGTCGTCGCGTACAACCCGGAGAAGGCCAAGCGGGAACTCGACGCGCTGGGTTGGAAACCCAACGGCCAGTTCCGCGAAAAGGACGGCAGGCAGCTGGTTGTCCGCGATTTGTTCTACGACGCGCAGACCAGTCGGCAGTTCGGTTTGATCGCGCAGCACAGCCTCGCGCAGATCGGTGTCAAGCTCGAACTCAGCGCCAAGGCCGGCAGCGGGTTCTTCACCAACTACATCAACGTCGGCGCGTTCGACATGGCGCAATTCGGGTGGATGGGCGACGCGTTTCCATTGTCCGCGCTGACACAGATTTACGCGTCCGACGGCGAAAGCAACTTCGGCAAGATCGGCAGCGCCGCGATCGATGCGAAGATCGAGCAGACGCTGGAAGAGCTCGATCCCGCCAAGGCGAGGGCCTTGGCCAACGAGGTCGACAAGTTGATCTGGGCCGAGGGATTCAGCCTGCCGTTGATCCAGTCCCCCGGCAACGTCGCGGTCAACAGTTCACTGGCCAATTTCGGCGCGACCGGGCTGGCGGATCTGGACTACACCGCGATCGGATTCATGCGCTAGCCGATCGCTACGCGCACAGCTCAATACGTTGCGCGCCCTTGACGCCGTCGTATCGGGCCGGCGTGCAGGTCAATACGATGACCTGGCCGCTTTCGCCCAAGGTGTCGAACACCTCGGCCATCTTGACCAGCCGCTCCGGATCGGTGAAGCCAAGCGCGTCGTCGATCAGCACCGGGACGGCGTCCTCCTTGGCGACCAGCGCCGCCCCGGCCAGCCGGGCCAGGATGCCGAGTTGCTCCTTGGCTCCGCCCGAAAGTGATTCGTAGGGCACGGTGCAACCGTCCACGGTGCGGTTGAGGATGCACAAGTCCCGGTCCACCTCGACCTCGAAGGTCGGGCCGAACACGGGGCGTCCGAGTCGCTGCAGTTCGGCGCGGAACGGCTCGACGTAACGCAGCCGGGTGGTGTCGCGGTGGCGCACCATCACCTCGCGCAGCAGTTGGACCGCGCGGGCCCGACCACCGACCCGGTCATACTCGCTTTGCGCGTGCTCACGCCGAATCTCGGCGGCGTCGAGCTTGCCTTTGCGGCCCTCGGTGCCGAATACCGTGAGCTCGACACGGATCTCATTCAGGGTGAGGGCGATCCCGTCGTGGCGATCGCGCAGTCTCTTGGCCGCGGCGACGGCATCGGCCAGCTCGGCGGCGACGGAGTCGGGTGTGGCGGCGGCAAGTTGCGCGGACAGCTCCGCGACCCGGCCGTCAGCGTTTTGCGCCGCCAACAGGTCGGCGTCGACGCTTGCGGTCAGCTTCTCGTCGGCGACCACCGCCCGCTGCCCGGCCAGCCGGTCGGCGACCACGGCCAACTCGGCACGCTGGGTCACCAGCTTGTCGTGTAAAAGCGTTGCCTGCGTGGAGACCTCGGTCAACTTGCTCATCGCCAGCGTGGCGACTTTGCGATGGGTCTCGCAGTCGACCTCAGCCTGGGCCCGGGCCGCGACCGCTTCGAGGAGCTCGGCGCGAGCGGCTGCCCCGTCGATCGTGACGCCGTCGGTGAGTTCGGGCAGCGCACGCAGTTCCGCGAGCCGGGAACGCAATTGCTCGACCTCGTCGTCGCCGGACAGCCCGGCCAGGGTCGCGGTCAGCCGGTCGCGGTCGCTCTGCAGTTCGCGGCGTCGCTGATCGGCCAGGCGCGCCGCGGCGACATCGGCGACCTGCGCCGCTGCCAGGGTCGCTGTCAGATTTTCTCGCGCTACCGCGTATTCCGTTTGTATGTCGAGCGCGGACGTGCCCGGAACGAACCGTGCGGTCACGACACCGGGCACCTCGACCTCGGTAGCGGCGTTCGCGACGGTCGACCAGCTCTGGCCGGACCGCAGCGACACTCGCTGGCCGCCGACGACCAGCTCGATGTCGGCGGCAGCCACGAATTCGACTGTCGCCGAGACCAATGCGAGTTTGCCCTCGGCGCGCTCGACGGCCGCTGCTGCCCGTTCGATCCGCTGTAACAGGTCGTCGGTCAGTGCGATTGTCAACAGCTCTTTGTCCACCGCCTCGCGATCGCGAAGCGCCGAATCGATTTTCGCGAGCCTGGCCGCCAACCGTTGCGTCTCCTCACGACGGGCCAGCTCGTCGACTATGCGGCGGGCGGTGTCGGCGCGCTGCTGGGCAGCGGCGGCGAGCTGGTTGGCCTGTTCGACGACCGCGTCGGCCGCCACGGTGACGTCGCGCGCGGTCGCCTGCGCTTCGGCGGCCTCGCGGGCTTCGGCTTCCAGGCTCGCGACGGCGGCTGTGCGCCTGTCGGTTTCGGCTCGCAGCCGCAGCCGCTCGGTGTGCGCAGTAGTCGAGGTGGTGCTGGTCGCGGTGGCGGCGGCGGCGATCAGTTCGGCGTGCCGCAATTGTTCGGTCAGCTGCGCGATCTTGTCGGCGGCGGCCTGGGCCTCGGTCTGCCGGATCGCGGCCGCCTGCTGCTGCGGCGACAGCTCGGCCAGCTCGGCGGTCAACAGGGCGTGCCGGTTTACCCGCTCGTCGACCTCGGCGACCGCGTCGGCGCATCGCCGTACCTCGGCGTCGGCCTCCTCAAGTGCCTTGATGGCAACTGTCCATTCCCCGGTCGGGCGGCCAGTCGGGGTGAAATAGCGGCCGTACTCGGCGTCGATCCGCTCGATCAGCAGCGGCTCGGTGCCCGACATCGCGGCAGCGTCACCCGCTGCGACGTCGAGCGCGCGGGTCAGCGCGTCGCAACCGGACAGGTTCACCGCCGCCGTCGACGATGCCTGTAGCACCCGCTGGGCATGCCAGAGTTCCGTATCGACCGTCTCGGTCAGCATGGCCTGCACGCGGTCGTGCGCCTCGTCACCGCTGTGCTGTTCACGGCGGGGCTCGAGGACGGTCAGCTGCGTCTCGCACTTCTTGTGGAAGCGTTTGTGGTAGACGAAACGATAAGGGCCCGCGCTGATTTCGGCGGTGACCTCGGATCCGACGTCGGCGTGGGTCGGCTTGACCTGCTTGACTTCCTTCTTGGTCGACCGGTCCCTAGACTCCAGCAACAGGTCGAGCGCCTCGATCATCGACGACTTGCCGATCTCGTTGGCGCCGGACACCACGACAACGCCGTGGTCGGGGAAGTCGATTTCGCGGTAGTCGATGCCGCGGTAATTCTTCAGTACCAGCCGATGTAACTTCATGCCGCACCCCGACTTTGGTGGCCGCGATCGGTCAGCCGAAGCAACAACGCCAGCGCCGCCTGCGCATCGCCGGCGGTCTCGGCGTCCCCGGCACGCGCCGTCTCGACGAGTTCGTCGACTGCGGCGGCGGCGAACCCGCCGATCCCGAGGTCGGTGAACTCACCGTCGGCCGGTACCACCGCCAGGTCGCTGTGGCTGTCCCAGACTCGCAGCGACGCGAAGAGCCGCGCGTACTTGTCCAGGCACGCGTCCAGGTCGGCGCGATCGGTCACCGTCAGCGAGCCAATCAGGGCCAGCCGCAACACGGTTCGATCCTTGTCGGGCATCAGATCCAGGTTCAGGTCCAGATCGGCGATGTCGCGGCTGTTGTCCACCTGACGGCGCAGGGTCACGAAACGCCAGCGCCCGACCTTCTTCGCGTCGACGGTGACCGGGCGCCGCGGATCCGTCTCGTCGATGTCGACGACCAACACGTGGCCGGGATCGGGCTCGACGTCGTCGTAGTTGGTGACTTCCGGCGAGCCGGAGTACCAGACGCGGCCGCTGCCGCCGACGTCGGTGACCGAATGCTTGTCGCCGAGTGCCACGTAGTGCACCGCGCCGCGGGCCACCGCGTCCTCGAGGCCGGTCAGCCGGATCAGCGAGGGCTTGGTGGGATCGGGGTCCAGCACGTCGACGCCGCCATGCGCGACGAGCACCCGGGTGACCCC
>Ga0335075_10004767_pt1 | contig 21122 bp, 18 predicted proteins | sample Lox_Sample_24_FD_206723 | JGI IMG/M metagenome (GOLD analysis project Ga0335075, IMG submission 206723) | Soil microbial communities from Loxahatchee National Wildlife Refuge, Florida, United States - Lox_Sample_2.4 | ecosystem: Environmental > Terrestrial > Soil > Wetlands | place: USA...
CAGCGCGACCAGCAGGCCGATCGTGCCCGGGCCGAGGACCAGGACCCGCTCCCCCGGCTCGACCGCCGCGCCCCAGAGCGCACGCAGCGCGCTGCCGCCCGGCTCGACCAGGGCCCCCGCGGCCTCGTTCACGGCATCGGGCAGCGGGTGCAGCGCGGTGACCGGCACGGCCATCTGCTCGGCGAGCGCACCGGGGAAGCCGCCCCGGATGCCGATCTCATGCCGGTCCTCGCAGACGTGCGCCCGCCCGCTCCGGCAGCGATCGCAGGTGCCGCAGCCCAGCATGGTGTCGCCGGTCACCCGCCGGCCCAGCCAGCCCGGGCCGACGCCGTCACCGGCCGCGCTGACGGTCCCGCACCACTCGTGGCCGAGCCGCATCGGGTACCCGGCGTGCCCCTCACGCAGGTAGGCCATCTCGCCGGTGAAGAGCTCGACGTCGGTGCCGCACACGCCAACCCGCTGGACGTCGACGACCACCTGCCCGGGCCCCGGCACCGGCCCGGGGACCTCGGCGACCTCAGACCGGCCCGGGCCGGTGACGACAAACGCCCTCATGTCCTCGCCGCCACATTCGCCAGAGCCAGCTCACGAGTAAGTTGTGTTGACATTTCCTGATGCTAGATCCCCGGCCCGGAGAGGCGGAAGAGCGCCGATGCCCGAGCAGCGCAGCTCGCAGTGGTACGCCGGAAACCACCGGAATGCCTACATTCACCGCGCGTGGATGCGCCGGGGCCTGCCCGCCCACGCCTTCGACGGCCGGCCGCACATCGCGATCGCGAACACGGCCTCCGACCTGACGCCGTGCAACTCGCACCTCAACGAGCTGGCCGAGAGCGTCAAGCAAGGAGTCTGGGAAGCGGGCGGCGTCCCGATGAACCTCCCGGTGGTTTCGCTGGGCGAGACGCTGGTGCGCCCCACGGCCATGCTGTGGCGGAACATGGCGGCGATGGCGGCCGAGGAGATGATCCGGGCCAACCCGATCGACGGCGTCGTGCTGCTGGGGGGCTGCGACAAGACGATCCCGTCCCTGCTGATGGCCGCGGCATCGGTCGACCTGCCCGCGGTCGTGCTGCCCGGCGGGCCGATGCTGACCGGCACGTTCCGGGGCATGGCCCTCGGCTGCGGGACCGACGTCTGGAAGCTCAGCGAGGAGGTACGCGCCGGGAACCTGTCCGAGCAGGAATTCCTGACGTCCGAGTCCTCGATGATCCGCAGCCGGGGCCACTGCAACACGATGGGCACCGCCTCGACCATGGCGTGCATGGCCGAGGCACTGGGAACGACGATCCCGGGCATCGCCGGAACTCCCGCGCCGGACAGCAGGCTGCTCGAGGCCGCTCACGACACTGGGCGGCTCGCGGTGTCCATGGTGGCGCAGGAGCTGACCCCGAGCCGCCTGCTCAGCCGGGGATCTTTCCTGAACGCTATCGTCGCGCTGGCTGCCACCGGCGGCTCGACCAACGCCGTGGTGCACCTGCTGGCTATCGCCGGGCGGCTCGGGATCGACCTGTCGCTCGGGGACTTCGACGCCACCGGGGCTGGCGTGCCGCTGCTGGTCGACCTGCAGCCGGCCGGGCGCCACCTGATGGAGGACTTCCACCGGGCTGGCGGGCTGCTCGCCGTGCTGCAGGAGGTGCGCGACCTGCTCGACCCGGCCGCGCTCACCGTGACCGGCCGCCCGCTCGTCGATCACCTGGCCGACGCGCGGATCTGGGATGAGACGGTCATCAGGCCGCGCGGCAACCCGCTGCAGGCCGAGGCAGGCATCGCCGTGCTGCGCGGCAACCTCGCGCCCGACGGCGCGGTGATCAAGCCAGCGGCCGCGTCGCCCGGGCTGCTGCGCCACCGCGGACGGGCGGTCGTGTTCGACAGCATCGAGGACTTCTACCAGCGGATCGACGACCCGGGCCTGGACGTCGACGCCGACTCGGTGCTCGTGCTGCGCGGCTGCGGGCCCAAGGGCTACCCGGGGATGCCCGAGGTGGCCAACCTGCCGCTGCCGGCCAAGCTCCTGGAGGCGGGCGTGCGGGACATGGTGCGGATCTGCGACGGCCGGATGAGCGGCACCGCGTACGGCACCGTCGTGCTGCACGTCGCGCCGGAGGCCGCCGCCGGGGGGCCGCTCGGCCTGATCCGGACCGGCGACGTCATCGAACTCGACGTGGCCGCGAGGCGGCTGGACGTGGACATCGAGCCGGAAGAACTGCGGCGGCGGGAGCCGCCGGCCACGGCGGTGGCCGGCTACGCGGCCCCGGCCCGCGGCTGGCAGCGCCTGTACGTCGACCACGTCATGCAGGCCGACCAGGGTGCGGACCTCGACTTCCTGCTGGGAGCCAGCGGCCACCAGGTGACCCGTGAGTCGCATTAACCGCGCTCCGAGCGCAGTTTCAGCCGCCCCCCGACTCTGACGTTGACGTCAAGGTCGTCTAGAATGGCCGGGCACGATCGTCGACGACAGTGGGGATGGCACATGGCAGCGGCGGGGCAGGGCCAGGCGGCGGTCGAGGAGCGTGGCAGGGGCGTCCACTACAAGTGGATAGCGCTGTCGAACACCACGCTCGGGATCTTGATGGTCACCATCAACCAGTCGATCCTGCTGATCTCGCTGCCAGACTTGTTCCGCGGTATCAACCTCAACCCGCTGGTGCCGTCGAACACGTCCTACTTCCTCTGGGTCTTCATGGGGTTCCTGCTGGTCACCGCGGTGCTGGTGGTCAGCTTCGGCCGGGTCGGCGATATCTACGGCCGGGTCCGCATGTACAACCTGGGCTTCGCCGTCTTCACGCTGTTCTCGATCATGCTCTCGGTCACCTGGCTGACCGGGCCGGCCGGGGCCATCTGGATCATCGTCATGCGGGTGTTCCAGGGCGTCGGCGGCGCGTTCCTGTTCGCCAACTCGAGCGCGATCCTGACCGACGCATTCCCGCCGGACGAGCGGGGCAAGGCAATGGGGATCAACGGCATCGCCGCCGTGGCCGGCTCGTTCCTGGGGCTGATCCTGGGCGGCGTGCTCGCCCCGATCGAGTGGCGGCTGGTCTTCCTGGTGTCGGTTCCGTTCGGCCTGTTCGGCACCATCTGGGCTTATCTGATGCTGCGTGACAACGGGGTCCGCATCCAGGCCAAGATCGACTGGCTGGGCAACACGCTGTTCGCGGTCGGGCTCATCGCGGTGCTGACCGGCATCGTGTACTCGCTGCTCCCCTACGGCGGGCACCCGACCGGGTGGACCAACCCCTGGGTGCTGACCGGCATCTTCGGCGGGATCGCCGTGCTGATCCTGTTCGCCTGGGTGGAGACCAAGGTGGCGGCGCCGATGTTCCGGCTCGGGCTGTTCAAGATCCGCGCGTTCACGGCCGGCAACATCGCCGGGCTGCTCGGCGCGCTCGGCCGCGGCGGCATCCAGTTCATGCTGATCATCTGGCTGCAGGGCATCTGGCTGCCGCAGCACGGCAAGAGCTTCGCCGAGACCCCGCTGTGGGCCGGCATCGCCATGGTCCCGCTCACGGTCGGGTTCCTGATCGTCGGCCCGGTGGCCGGGGCGCTGTCCGACCGGTTCGGGGCCAGGCTGTTCGCCACCACCGGCCTGGTCGTCTCCGGGTCAGCCTTCCTGCTCCTCGAACTGCTGCCGATCAACTTCAGCTACATCTGGTTCGCGTTGCTGATCTTCATGTTCGCGGTCGGCATGGGCCTGTTCTTCGCCCCCAACCAGGCCTCGGTCATGAACAGCCTCCCGCCCGACCAGCGGGGCGCGGGCGCCGGGATGCTCAACACGTTCCAGAACTCGGCCACCGTGCTGTCCATGGGCCTGTTCTTCACGATCGTCACCCTGGGCCTGGCCTCGCGGCTGCCGTCCCAGCTCTACCGCGGCCTGGTCGGCCAGGGCGTGAACCCGGCGGCGGCGCACCTGGTCGCCAGCGAGCCGCCGATCGGCAGCCTGTTCTCGGCGTTCCTGGGTTACAACCCCATCAAGGAACTGCTCGGGCCGACCGGTGCGCTGCAGCACATGCCGGCCAGCAAGGTCGCCTACATCACCGGCCGGTCGTTCTTCCCGCACCTGATCGAGGAGCCGTTCGCCGGCGGCCTGCACCTGGCCTTCACGTTCGCCGCCATCGCCACCGGCGTCGCCCTCATCGCCTCGGCTGCCCGCGGCAAGACCTACGTCCACCGGGCCGAGCCGGTGATCGAGGAACTGGCCGAGGGCGCGGCCGAGTCGGGCGACGCGCTCGGCCTGAACGAGGCGGCCGGGGTGGCCAACCTGGACGGCGCGGCTCCGGCCGGGTCCAACGGTGCGGCTCACGCCGGGCCCCGGGCCAACGGCGCGACCAATGGGAGGGTCACCACGTCGGGCAGTTCCGGCGACGAATTCGACACGTCCCGCGGAGGCGGCTGAGCGGTGAAGAAGGAAGCGGAGGTGGGCTGGTTATGCCGGCAGCGGCCGCAACCCAGCGGGCCGCCCAAGGCCAGAACGGGCAGGAAGAACTGCTCGGCATCGGTGCTGCCGCGGCGCAGGCCGGCGTTTCCGAGCGGGCCTTGCGCTACTACCAGCAACTGGGCCTGATCGTCCCGGCCTGCACCCCCGGCGGGCTGCGCCGTTATTCAGCGGACGACCTGGCCCGGGTGGCCCGCATCCGCGAGCTGCAGACCCTGCTCGGCCTGAACCTCGACGAGATCGCGATCGTGCTGCGCAACGAGGACCGGCTGGCCCAGATCCGCCTGGCCTACCGGGACACCCGCACCAGCGAGGAGGAGCGGTCTCAGCTGGGCCGGGAGTGCCTGACCCTGCTGGAGAGCCTGCGCGAGACCGTCGAGGCCAAGCGGTCCGCCCTGGACAACTTCCTGTCCGATCTTGACGCCCGCATCGGCCGCTGCAAGGACTTCCTCGGCCAAAAAGGTCCCCGCTAGGCGGAGCATGCCGCTGTTACGCCAGCGCGCGGGACCCACCTGACCAGCAGCCCGACGACCCGGCCCCCCACCACGGCATTCGGCCGCCGTCACCCCTCGGGATAGATGTTCCCTGAAATTAAAAGTCAGGGAACGAGTTTCCCGATGTTCATGTCGCGGCAACCAGGCGTTCGTCGCCCCTGCTTAGCGTTCCTCGCATGACGGATGTCGCAGCCCCGACGGGCACCGCGTTCGAGCGCCTACGCGCCCTGGTTCCCAGGCTCAGGCCGAGCGAGGCACGGGTCGTCAACACACTGCTGGACTTCGGGCCGGACGTTCTCGACCGTTCCGTTACCGAGATTGCGACCGCCGCTGGCGTCGGCGTAGCCACGGTGGTGCGCGCCTGCCAGAGCGCGGGCTTCGCCGGCTTCCAGGCCGCAAAGGTCGCGCTGGTCCGGGACACGGCGGTAGTCGCCGAGACGATCCAGGATGATGTCGCCGGCAGCGACAGCCCGGCCGAGATCCTGGCCAAGGTCGCCGCGAGCAGCGCCGACGCGGTAAGCCGCACCACCGCGTCGGTCAGCCCCGAGGCCCTGGCTGCGGCGGTCGCGCGGATAGCTGCTGCTGACCGTGTGCTGTGCCTGGGCGTTGGCACCAGCGCGCCACTGGCCCAGGACGCGGCCTACAGGCTGCTGACCGTCGGGATCGCCGCCGAAGCCCCGCCCGACGTCCATGTCCAGCACGTCCGCGCCCAGCTCCTGCGTCCCGGTGACGTCGCGGTCATCGTCAGCCATACCGGCGCTACCCGCGAGACCTGCGCCGCCGCACAGGCCGCCAAGGATGCCGGCGCCACCACTGTCGCCGTCACCAGCTTCAGCAAGACGCCGCTGACCGGCCTGGCCGACATCGTCCTGGTCGCCGGGGGGCGGGAAACCAGCTACCGCGTGGAGGCGATGGCCAGCCGCTTCGCGCACCTGGCCGTCCTGGACGCGCTTCTGGTCGCTGTCTCGCTGCGTGACGCCGAGCGAACCCGCCCCGCGCAGGCCGGCACCGAGCACGTGCTCGCCGAGCACAGGTTCTGATGCCATGGACCGCATCCGCACCACCCACACCGGCAGCCTCCCGCGACCCGGCGGGCTGGCGGAACAGCTCGCGGCTTTCGACGCGGGCTCGCTCGATCGGGGCGAACGGGCAGCGCTCGCGGCGCGCGTCAGCGGCGCGGTCACCCGGATCGTGGCACGTCAGGCCGGCATCGGGATCGACCTCGTCAGTGACGGCGAGATGAGCAAGTTCAGTTACACCACGTACGTCAAACAGCGGGTGACTGGTTTCGAAGGCGCGACTGAGCCGCTGACGCTGTCGGAATTCGCTGACTTTCCGGGCATCGCCGCGCAGGGCACCTTGACAGTGCCGAACCCGAGCTGCACCGGCCCGGTGGCCTTCCGCGGAGGTGAGGCCGTTGCCGCCGATGTCGCGAACCTGAAGTCGGCACTGCAAGCCACCCCCGGGGTCGAAGGCTTCATGAACGCCGCATCGCCAGGGATCATCACCGACTACTTCCGCAACGAGTACTACCGCGACGACGAGGAGTATCTCTGGGCCCTCGCCGAGGCGATGAAGCCCGAGTACGACCTGATCGCCGGCTCTGGGCTGGTGCTTCAGATCGATTGCCCGGACCTTGCGCTAGGCCGTCACTTCGCGCCCAAGCCGCTCGATGTCCCGGCGTTCCGGGCGCGGATCAGCCAGCGGGTTGAGGCCCTCAACCACGCGCTGCGTGACATCCCGCCCAAGCGACTCCGGATGCACGTTTGCTGGGGCAACTACGCCTCCCCGCATCACCACGACATCCCGCTTGTCGAGATCATCGACATCGTCCTGCGCGCGCGTCCTGCCGCGCTGCTCGTGGAGGCCGCGAACCCGCGTCACGCACACGAGTGGCGCGTTTTTCAAGAGGTGCCGCTGCCACCGGGGAAGGTGCTGGTACCGGGCGTGATCGACACGCTCACCCAGTACATCGAGCATCCTCGCGTGGTCGCAGACCGGATCCTGCGCTACGCCGACACCGTCGGACCGGAGAACGTCATCGCAGGCGCGGACTGCGGCTTCGCCACCTCCGCCGACTCCACCCCGGTCGATCCCGACATCGCCTGGGCCAAGCTCCGCGCGCTGTCTGAAGGCGCGGAGATCGCCTCAAGCGAGCTCTGGTCTACACACGCCCGTTCGGGCGTGACTTTCTCTGACCGAGAGGAACAGCAGCAATGTTGAAAAGCAAGTCCCGTCGCTGGGGTACGGGAGGCCCCTTCAAACGCCCAATATGGGCGGTCATGATCGGCTTGGTCGCTGCGGGGCTCGCCATCGCGGGCTGCGCGGGCAGCTCCCCCGCGAAGTCGACGTCGGGGGCTCGGATCGCAAGCGCGAAGGGTGGCACGCTGACGTTCGGGATCCCCAGCGGCCCGTCGACTATGGACGCCGCGAAGGACAGCTCCTACGACACCTACTCGCTGATGCGATACCTGTCCAATGAGCCGATTCTCGAGGTCAACCCGAACACGGGCGCGATCGGGCCGGGCTTGGCCACGTCCTACTCATATGTCGGCGAGGACAACCTGGCCTTCAAGCTTACGATCGGCCAGGGCAATCGCTTCTCGGATGGCACGACGGTCACCGCCGCCTCCGTGAAGGCCTGGCTCGAGTACTTCACTAAAGCGAACGGCCCGTTCTCTGCCTTTCTTCCGATCAAGTCGATCGTGACGCCGACCAAGTGGACGGTCGAGATGACGTTCTCCGCTCCGACGGCGAACGTGCCGTTCTACCTGACGGGCATCAACAACATCGGGTTCGTGACGGGACCGAAGGGCCTGGCCGATCCGAGCTCGCTGGCGACCAGCACAGACGGAGCGGGCCCCTACGAGTACGACGCGAGCGAGTCTGTGACCAACAACCACTACACGTTCCTCCCGAATCCGTACTACCCCGGCCATAGCGCGATCAAGTGGAAGAAGATCGTGGTGAAGGTGATCACCACACCCTCTTCGATGCTCGAGGCCATGCAGAGCGGGCAGGTTGACGTGGCGATCGGCGATCCATCGACCGCTGCCGCCGCGGAGTCGGATGGGCTGTCGGTCAAGTACGCGCCACAGGGCTGGGACGGCATCACCTGGACGGATCGAGAAGGCAGGAAGTCCAAGCCGCTGGGGAGTGCGCTCGTCCGGCAGGCACTCAATTACGCCGTCAACCGTAAGGCGATCACGCAGGCGATGCTCGGCAAATATGGGGTGCCGACCGATCAGTGGACCACAACCGACGGCTTCAGCGAGGCGTACAACAACTACTACACCTACGACCCGACGAAGGCCAAGCAACTGCTGGCCAAGGCCGGGTATCCGAACGGCTTCACGCTGCCCGTCGTCGATGAGGGTGACATCGGGAACCTCGGCGATCCACTGATTCAGGCCATAGCCCAGGAGCTGAAGGCCGTTGGGGTCACGCTCAAGATCACGACCGATTCGACCACCACCGCGTGGCTGCAGGCGGCCGAATCCACAAGCTTTGCGGGGTTCGGCAATGCCTGGGGGACTTCTGCCATGAGCAACTTCTACGACCTGATGTTCGCCCCGAAGGGGGTGCTCAACCAGTTCAACGTAGTTGATCCAGTCATCAACAGATGGGAGGCCGAGGCGGCCAAGGCGCCACCGGCGCAGGCCGCCAGCCTGGCGCGGGATATCTCGATCCGCATGGTGACGCAGGGTGACATCCTCGCCGTGGCCGAGTACCCCGCCCTGGTCTATGCACAAAAGAACATCGCGGGCCTGTCGGTGACGCCGTGGTTCCTGTTCGTTGGCGCAGCGACGCAGTGGTCACAGGGCTGACAGCAAAGTCGCCCCGAAACGGGCGGGCGCCGGCTGGCTTGGCCGGTCGCCTCCCGTTTCGGGTGCTCGGCCGCGGCTCGCTAGCGCGGGTCGCGGCTTACCGGCTTGCGATGGGCGTGGTGCTGATTCTCGTGGTCTCGGCGATCAGCTTCGTGCTCTTGGCGCTGACACCAGGCAACGCGGCGCAAGCCCTGCTCGGACCGCAGGGCACGCATCAGGAGTACCTCGCGCTGCGCCGGCAACTCGGCCTGAACCTGCCGCTGTATGAGCAGTACTGGAATTGGCTACGAACTGCCATGGCCGGAAACCTCGGCACATCGGTGATCAGCGGAGCGAGTGTGGGCTCTCAGATAAGCAGCCGGCTCCCCGTAACGTTGTCCCTAGTGATCGGGTCGCTGCTGGTCAGCGCGATCATCGGCACCGGACTGGGAGTGATCAGCTCGGTAAGGCGAGGCGTGGTCGATCGAGTCCTGGACGCGATCGGGCTCGTGGGGTTCGCCGTGCCGTCATTCTGGGCGGGAGCGGTGCTGATCGCGATCTTCGCCGTTGACCTGAAGTGGCTGCCGGCGACCGGCTACACGCCGATCTCGCAGTCTGTCAGTGGCTGGCTTGAGTCGCTCGTCTTGCCGGTGTTGGCTCTGTCGCTGGGGATGATCGCCGTGATTGCGAAGCAGACCCGCGACACGATGCTCGACGTTCTCGCCAGTGAGCACATCAAAGCGGCGTGGGCAAGCGGGCTTTCCCCAAGCACGATCTATTTGAAGTACGGGCTGAAGAACGCCGGTATGACGGTGATGACGATCACCGGGGTGCAGGCTGTCGGTCTGCTCGGTGGCACTGTGGTGGTGGAGGCGATATTCGCGATGCCTGGTCTAGGGTCGCTGCTTGTCAACGCGACGGCAACGCACGATCTCCCCGTCGTCCAAGGGGTCGTCGTGGTTTTCACTGCGCTGATCGTTGCGATCAACTTGCTGATCGACCTCACGTACGCGGCGCTCAACCCGAGGGTGAGGACGGTGTGAGCGCGGGGTTCCTGCGGCGGCTTCTGCGGCGTCCGGTCGCGATCGCGTGCCTCGTTTACCTCGTGCTCGTGGTTCTGGTGGCGATCATCGCGCCGATCGTGCTGCCCAATGTCGCCACACAGAACGCGGGGAATCTGCTTGAGGTCCGACTAGGACCATCGCTTCATCATCTCCTCGGCACCGACGACCTGGGTCGCGATGTCCTGCAACGCTTGCTTGTCGGGACGCGTGTAACGATGCTCGCTGTGGCCGAGGCAACGGTCGTTAGCTTGGTCATCGGGGTTTCGTTCGGCCTCGTCGCCGGCTTCTTCGGCGGGTGGATCGACAGCGTCGTTACCTGGCTCGGCGATCTCACCTTCTCGATGCCATGGATCGTTGTTCTGCTCGTTGTCCTCGCAGTTTTCCCACAAGACCTCACAGCGACAATGGTCGTGTTCGGGGTGCTGTTGTCGCCGGGTGTAATGCGTGTCGTGCGCTCAGCGGTTCTGGCGATCGCGAACGAGCTCTATGTCGTCGCGGCGCGCGTGTCCGGCCTCACGCGCACCTACATCATCACCAGGCACGTGCTGCCGCGGATCGCGGGTGCGATCATCGTTCAGGCCGCGCTCGTCGCCGCGGGGGCGTTGATCGGAGAGAGCGCGCTGGCGGTCCTGAACCTAATCGTCGTGGCCCCCGCGCCTAGTTGGGGCGGGATGATCGCCGACGGTGTCAACCAGATCGTGCTTGACCCGTGGCTGATCTGGCCCCCGGGCTTGGCGGTCATTTTCACAATCCTGGCGCTCGGGCTGCTCTCCAACGCAGCACGAGACGCCAGTAGCGAGCGTTGGTCAAGGCCGGCTCACATCGTCAAGCGGCGAACACGGCGAGGCGGCTCAGCAGGTCAGAACGGCATCGGCAGGCTCGGGTCCGAGAGTGAGGCGCTGCTCACCGTAGAGGGCGTGACAGTGACCGTCGGCACGCCGCCCACGACGAATCTGATCGAGGATGTCGGCTTCGCGATCCACCCTGGCGAAGCTGTCGCAATCGTCGGCGAGTCCGGCTGCGGGAAGAGCGTCACCGCGATGTCCATTCTCGGACTACTTCCAGGAACCGTGGAGATCACCAGCGGTCACGTCGTGTTCGACGGCTTGGACCTGGCGGCGTGTGGCGAGAATCAACTGCGACAGATCCGCGGCAGCGACATCGCCCTGATCCCGCAGGAGCCGATTGTGAGTCTGGACCCTGTGTTTCGCGTCGGTACGCAGATCGCTGATGTCGTGCGCAGACACGAGCACTGCTCCCGACGGGCCGCAAAGCGCAGAGCGCTCGAACTCCTCGAGCGTGTTCGCCTGCCCGATCCCAAGCGGATCGCTCGCCGATATCCCCATGAACTCTCGGGCGGCATGGCGCAACGCACAGCGATCGCGCGAGCGCTGGCCGGCAGCCCTAGGCTGCTGATCGCCGATGAGCCGACAACCGCACTCGACGTCACCGTGCAGGCCGAGATCCTCGATCTGCTGCGTGAGATCCAGACCTCACAGCAAATGGCGATTCTGCTGGTGACCCACGACTGGGGAGTCGTAGCGGACCTGTGCCAGCGCGCCGTGGTCATGTATGCCGGGCAGGTCATCGAGCACGCCGACGTCTCGTCCGTATTCCGGGAACCACTTCACCCTTACACCGCAGCGCTTCTCGCCGCAGACCCGCACCACGCTTCTGAGGACGAACTCCTTCCCACGATCCCCGGAAGCGTGCCGATACCGGGCAGATGGCCCGCCGGATGCCACTTCCACCCGCGATGCCAGTACGCGGCCGCGGACTGCAGAAAGGCGGCCGTCCCGGTCATCAGCCCGCGCAATGACCACGAGACCCGCTGCATCCACCACGAAGACTTGCTGGCCACGGCATGAGGAATCCAGCCGACGACCGCGGTGGCGGGCTGCTTCTGCATATTCGTGACCTGACCGTCGAATACGGCCAGCGGGGGCGGCCTGCGTTCCGCGCGCTCACCGGGATCAACCTGGACATCGGCACCCAGGAGACCGTGGGCCTCGTAGGCGAGTCAGGTGCCGGCAAGTCAACACTCGGCCGCGCGGTGCTCGGGATCACCCCCGTGAACAGCGGCACAATCCACTTCGCCGGACGTGACATCACCGATGCCCGCGCCCGGGAGCGCCGCCAGCTAAGCCGCGAACTGCAAGTCGTCTTCCAAGACCCATACAGCTCACTCAACCCAACCCGCACGATCGGCCAGACGCTCTCAGAAACGCTCGCAGTTCACGAGCCACTGTCGCGCCGTGAGCTTGAAGCCCGAGTCCACAAGATGCTCGCACGCGTCGGACTGCCCCCAGACGCAGCAGCTCGGTTTCCCGGCGACTTCTCCGGAGGACAGCGGCAGCGCATCGCGATCGCCAGAGCACTGATGGTCGAGCCACAGCTGGTGATCTGCGACGAGCCCGTCAGCGCACTCGACCTCTCCGTGCAAGCTCAGGTCCTGAATCTGCTGCGCGAGCTGCAGCAGGACCTCCACGTTAGCTATCTGTTCGTGTCGCATGACTTGGCTGTCGTCAAATACGTCTCGCACCGAATCGTCGTGTTGTACCGAGGCCGGATCGTGGAAGAAGGCGACGCCGCGGCGATCTACGGTCACCCGCTGCACCCCTACACGCAAACACTGCTAAACGCCGCGCCGGTTCCCGATCCCGTGAGACAGAAAAAACGACGTGAAGCCCGGCTTGCTCAACCCGGCGATCCCGCAAACAGCACCCCGTCTCACGCCGGCTGCGTATTCACCGAGCGGTGCCCTCATGCCAGCAACATATGCCGGACCGAGGAACCGCACCTGCAAGAGAGCCGGGGCCGAACTCGAGTAGCGTGCCACCACTGGCGAGAGATCGCCGCGACACACAATGGCCGCGCAGCAGATCACGAGGACAGCGACACCTGAGAGGATTCCTATGCGTGGAAGCGTTGTCACATCCGATGGCCGCGCGTGCCCGGGTGTACTTGTCAGCGACGGCCGCCAGGTCACCTCCACCGGGGCGGACGGGAGGTTCTGGCTGGATCCGGCGGGGCCCTTTGTATTCCTGACCCGCCCGGCCGGCTACACGGCTGATCGCTGGTTCGCCCCGTCCGCAACCGGCGAGGTGACGTTCACTCTCACTCCCGCCCCCGAACCCTTTCCCTACCGGTTCGTGCACGTGTCGGACCTGCACGTCAGCGATCCGGAGCTGAACCGCGTGGCCTACCCGCAGCCCGTGGAGATGGGGTCGGCCGACGTGCTGTCGGATTTCCTGGCAGCTGTTCCGGACCGGGCGGGAGATGTGTCGTCGGTGATCGCCACAGGGGATCTCACCGATTTCGGCAGCGATGGAGAATTCGGCTCGCTGCGCGATGCCGTGGCCACCAGCCCACTGCCGGTGCATCTGCTGCCGGGCAACCATGACCACCTGGCGGGCAAGCCCGTGTTCGACGCCAGAGTCACCCGCACGGGCTATCAGATACATACCGCAGACCCGTCCGGTTACGAGCGCAACCTCGGCCCCCGCTGGTACTCCTTCGACCTGCCCGGATTGCACGTGGTCGCCCTGGACTGGCACACCCACGAACTCGGGCTCGACCACGAGTTGCAGGATCGCTGGCTGCGCGCCGATCTGGAATCACTGCCGCCCGGCACGCCGTGGATCCTGCTGTCCCACGACCAGCCCTGGCATTCCATCCTCGACGGGCTGCCTCGCCAGCCGCTGGCCACGTTCTCCGGTCACCGGCACGTCTCCCGCGTGGTGCAGGTCGACGGGACCCTGCACGTGAACACGCCGACCCCGCTGTTCGGATCGCTCGACTACGCCCCGCCGTCGTTCCGGGTGGTCACCTGGGACGGCCACCGGATCGGCCTGCAAACCCGTGCGGTCGCGCCGATCGGCCTGGAGCGTTCTACCTTCGAGGCCCCCGCTGTCCCCCGTCGCATCCCGGAAAGCGCAGCTGCCGTGCGCTGGCGCCACCAGCTCACCGGAGCAGGACACAGGGCCTCGGCTCGCATTGACGGCGACGGCGTATTCGTCGGCGTCAAGCACGAAGACAGCCCCGCCGGGGGCGTCGAGTTCCTCTCGCGCGCCAGCGGTTCACGTCGCTGGCTGGCCGAACTGCGGTCCTCGGTCAAGGGCACGCCGGCCGCTTTCACCGGCTCAGTGATCGCCGTCGAGGTGAGCGGCGACGTGGTGAGCCTGGACCGCACCACCGGCAAGGAACGCTGGCGGGTGCCCTCCCCCGACCCGCTGCGGCTCTTCGCATGGACCGACCCGGTGGTCGCCGGCGGGCTCGTCGTGGTCGGAGATCTCGCCCACCTGCGGGCGCTGGAGGCAGCCACCGGGGCGCTCCAGTGGGAACGGCGGGACCTGGCCCCGTACCAGACGCTGGTCGGGCACGCGGCCCCGGTCGTGGCCGGGGACGTCGTGTTCGTGGGCAGTCACCCGGCAACGTGCGGGATGGTCGCGCTCGATCTGCGCACCGGTGCCACCTGCTGGCCGCCAGGCGACGACACCGACTGGGCCGCCACGGGCAACGCACCGATCGGCACGCCCTTGTACGACACCGTCAGCGCTGCGCTCTACCTGCCCGCGCCGGGCGCCATCGCCCGGATCAACGCCGCCAGCGGCGCCTGCGTGTGGACCAGGGCCACGTCGCTTCCGTTCAGCCCGGCCACCCCTGTGTCCACCCCATGGGGCATCGCCATCACCGACGCGGGCCAGGCCATCGCCCTGCTCAGCCGGGACAACGGTTCGGCCCTCTGGCGCACGGAGGCCAGCGGGACCGGCCCGTTCCCGCTCACCAGCTACGCACGCACGCCGCACCCGCTGTTCGCCTCTCCAGCTCTGGTCGGGGACGTGCTGGCGGCACCGGGACTCGACGGTGTGCTGCGCGTTCTCGACGCGCGCACCGGACGCCTCCGGCGCGAGATCCCGCTCGGCGCCCCCGTTGCCGCGCCGCTCGCCGTAGACGACGATATCGCCGTCGCGGTCGCCGTCGACGGAACCGTTACCGGCCTCGATGCCCGGTCACTGGCAGGCGGCTGAGCCGAAGACCAGCGGGCGGACTCGGGGGTCGGCCAGCGATCTGACTCGCAGCGTGCTCTCAAGCTGACGGTCCGGCGTCGGCGTCGGCGACGCGGCCAGTTCGATCACGGTCAGGCCGGCCGCGAGCGCCGACCGCATGCCGACCTCGCTGTCCTCGATGGCGACGCTCTGGTGCGGGTTGACCCCGAGCACCCGGCACACCGCCAGGTACGGGTCGGGCGCGGGCTTGGGGTGCGGAACATCTTCTTCGCTGATCGCGCACGAGAAGTATTCGGTGATCTCCAGGCGTCCCAGGATGTGCAGGAGGACCGCGCGGGGCGAGTTGCTGGCGACACCTACCGGGACGGCGCCGTGGAGCTCGTCGAGCAGTTCCCGCACTCCGTCGGCGAGCAGCAGGTCGGCGACGCCAATCGCCCGCACCAGCTGGTCCCGGAGCAGCTCCAGCACCTTTTCCTGGCGCAGCGGCCGAGGCGACCACTGGGCCAGCCGCCCGGCCGCCGTGGTCAGCGCCGCGCCGCGCAGCTCGGCCAGGTGCTCATGGCCCAGGACCAGGTCAAGCTCGCTCGCCACGCGGACAAAGGAGTCATCCCAGCACGGCGTCGTGTCGGTGAGAACGCCATCGCAGTCGAACACAACCCCACCAGCCATCAGGGCGCGCCCGCTAGAAGCGGTGCTCGGCGAGAACATCTGCTGTGAGTCGCTGGGCCGTTCTCGCCCGTTGGGCGTTGGATAGGACGAGGCTCGTGTAGAGCGCGTCGATCAGGAGAAGGTGCGCCAGGCGGCTGGCCATGGCTTCCACGCGGTAGCTGGTTTCAAGTCCCCCGGCGACGAGGGCGACATCCGCGAGTTCGGTCAGCGGGGTGGTGCTGAAGCTGGTGACGGCGATCACCCGGGCGCCCGCCTCCTTCGCACCACGGACCGCGCCCAGGGTCTCCTGTGTGGCGCCGGTGTGGCTGACCGCCATGGCCACATCCGCGGCGCCCAGCAGCCGGGCGCGGACATGCTGGACGTGCACGTCGGGAGGTGCGTCGGCATCGATGCCGATGGTCGTCAGCCGATAGGCGGCGTCCTGGACGAGCGGGGCGCTGGTGCCGACCCCCAGGCAGAGAACGCGACGGGCGCCCGCGAGCAGCTCGATCGCGCGCGCCAAGTCCGCCGCGGCCACGCTGGCCGTGGCCCGCCGCAGCGCTTCACCGCTGCTAGCGGCCAGCTTGGCCAGAACCTCGGGCGGCTCGTCCCCGTTGCTGATGTCCTCCTGCGGCCGCTCGTCCAACGGCAGCAGGTCCTGGGCCAGTGCGATCTTGGCGGCCTGGAAACCCTTGAAGCCGAGGCTCTGGCAGGCGCGGACCACGGTGCCGACTCCGGTTTCCGCCGCGACCGCGATCTCGCTGACCGAAGCGTGGATCACCTCAGCCCCGCGCATGAGCAGCGCCTGCACGGCTCGTGCCTCCGCCGGCGGCAGCGAGCCGTACGCGGCCCGGGCCCGTTCGGCAACCGAGCCGGGAGAACGAGTGGCGGCGCTCGTGAGCTCAGAGTGCATGGCTGAGACCCTTCGAGCCGGGGATCCGCTTGGAACTTATATCCGAGAAACTAGCGGATAGGAACGGCCTGCCGAGTAACGAGCGCGTGAATTTAGGATTAAGGTTCTAATTATTGCTCCAGACGGAACTTGGTTCCATGGAGACGAACCGGCCGTCAGGTCGCGAAACTGGGATTGGCCTGGTGCGGGTCATCGGCCCGGCCCTTGGGCTCCTCCCACTCCTCCTGCCGGCCGAGCGCGGTGAGATCGAGGATGGAGTAGGCACCACCGAGCATCTCGGTACCGCGCGCGAACGTGGAGTAGGTGTGGAACACCTGGTCGCCGTCGCGCAGGAAGAAGCTGACCCCGGGCTGCTCGGACGGCTGGTCCTCGCGCTTGAGGATCCAGTCAAACCCGGCCGCGGCCAGTTCGCCCGGGTTCCGGTAATTGAACTGCACGGGTGCGACGGACTCGTCGATCGTGACGTGGAAGTCGTAGTTGAAGTCGCTGCCATAGGAGGAGTACCAGGGGAACGTCCACCCCTTGCGCTGCTTGTACGCCTCGATCTTGGCGATGGGTGCCCGGGAGACGGCCGCGAACGTGGTCTCGCGGGCGCGCAAGTGGGCCAGGATCCCGTCGGACAACTCCTCCGCCCCGGCCGAGCAACTTGGGCAGCCGTCCTCCCAGCTCGGGTCGAACATGAAGTGCACGGGGCCGGAACCGGCACAGGCAGGAACGTTAGTGCGACAAGGGCGCCACTCCACCGGCGCCAGCCGCGGCATCTCGCCCTATCCTGAATTGGTCGGGCGCCGTCGAAAGGGCTTGAGCCTGTGGGTGATAGCAGCGCGGGGCAGCAGGTGACCGGCGACGTGCTGTACCTAGTGACGAGCGGGGCGCCCGCCCCAGAGGGCGTTGTCGGGCTCGTCGAGGCATGCCACGAAGCCGGATGGCGCGTCGTGGTCTTTTCCACCCCGATGGGCACCAGATTCATTGACTGCCATCGTCTGGAACAGCTGACCGGTGAACCTGTCCGCAGCGAATACCGCATGCCAGGGACCGGCACGAGCCTGCCACCAGCCGATGCCGTCATCGCATGCCCGCTGACCTTCAACAGCGTTAACAAGTTCGCGCACGGACACGCCGACAACTTCGCGATCGGGCTCCTGTGCGAGATGACCGGCTACGGCGTCCCCGTCATAGTCGTGCCCCATTGCAAGCCCCAGCTCGCCAGCCACCCAGCATTCACCGCCAGCATTCAGACACTGCGCGACATGGGCGTCAAAGTCCTGTTTGACCCAGCCGCCCCCTACGAGCGCCGACTCCCGCCCTGGAGCGATGTCCTGGCCGCGCTCCCCGTCCGGACCGTGCCAGAGTAACGCCATGGAACCAGCAGGGCAGCGGATAGCGCGGGCACGCAGACGGCGCGGCTTGTCCCAGGCCGCGCTCGCCGGACTGGTCGGCAGATCCGAGTCCTGGCTATCGCAAGTGGAACGCGGCAAGCGCGGCGTAGACAGCCACGCCGTCCTCACGCGGCTTGCCTCCATCCTCCGGGTCGATATCGCAGAGATCAGCGACAACAGCACAGACGCGGCACATAGCCCAAACCCGTACCCGCACGCGGCTCGGATCGAGCAGGCCATGATGGACTATCACGCCCGATGCGCCTCCACTACCGGAGAAGACACCGAGCGGGTGCAAAGTGTTGCCCACCTGCACGAGATGACCCGTTCCGCCTACCGCGAGTACCAGGCAACCCGATACGAAGCGACCGGGTACCTGCTGCCCAGACTGATCAGAAGCGTCGAGGCAGCAAGCCGAATCCACGGCCCCACCGTGCCCGCCGTCTGCGAGATTCGCGCACTTGCGTATGACACCACTGCCGCGCTGCTTAACAGGATCGGGGAACCGGCCCTGGCCTGGGCGGCTGCCGACCGGGCCATGGCAGCGGCGGAGTGCTCGGGTGAGCCGCTGCTGTCCGCCGTGGGTGCCTACCGACTGTGTTACATATTCACCAGCCGTAATCATCCCGCTGAGGCGCTCGAATTGGCTGTTACCGCAGCGGAGGCATTAGAGCGCATTATGCGGACCCCCTCTGCAGACCAGCTCAGCGTCTACGGCGGACTGCACCTGGCAGGCGCGACCGCGGCTGCGGCAACCTACGACCGTGCGCAGACCGCAGCCATGCTCGCCAAGGCGAGCACCATTGCCGAGCGTCTTGGCATCAACGCGAACAGGATGGGTACCGCGTTCGGCCCCGTCAACGTGGCTATCCACACGATCTCGACTTCCCTGCGGTTCGGCGATGCGCGGACCGCAGCCGAGATCGGTGAATCACTCGACACTGACGCGATACCGGCTGGCCTTGTTGGCCGACGTACACAGGTTCGTCTCGACCTTGCACACGCCTACGCCTTGCGCCGCCAGGATGCCGCCGCGGTGAACGTGCTTCTTGCCGCTGAGCGCTTGAGTCCCCAGCTTGTGCGTTACGACAGGGGAACCCGGGAAGTGCTCACCGAGCTACTCCGGCGGGAACACCGCCCCTCCACGCCAGAGCTTCGCCCACTGGCCCATCGCGTTGGGGTCATCTGACCCGCACTAAAGTGCGGGTCAGATGATCACACTAATGTCCGGGTTCTTTACCTTCACGACACTACGTGGTTTACGCCGACGCCCCCCATAACGTCAGCCGCATGACCCCATTGCAGTCGGCGAGCCGAAACGAGCAGAGGTCAGAAGACAACGCCGACGCCGAGCATCCATGCCAGACAGCTCAGACTTGCGACAAGGTATCCGGGATCATCCATGACGCCGCCGAATCGTCGATGCCCTGGCCCGGTTTCGACCCGAACATCCCTAATGCCGCCCGGGTCTATGACGTGCTGCTGGGCGGGAAGGACAACTTCGCTGCCGACCGCCAGGCCGCCGCCAGGCTGCTGGAGGCCCTACCGGGCGCGGCGGTTGCCGCGCGGGAGAACCGTGCGTTCTTGGGCCGGGCGGTCCGGTTCCTGGCCGAGGAAGCCGGGATCCGCCAGTTCCTTGACATCGGCGCCGGGCTGCCAAGCGCTCGTGCCGTGCATGAGATCGTGCACGGCTGCGTGCCGATGGCCCGTGTGGTCTATGCCGATCACGACCCGGTGGTGATCCGGCACGCCGACGCGCTGACCGGCGGCGCGTTAAACGTCGCCGCGATCCAGGCCGACCTGCGCCAGCCCCGCGCCCTGCTGGCCCAGGCGGCCATGAGCCACCGGATCGACCTGGCTGAGCCCGTCGCGATCTTGCTGGTGGCGGTGCTGCACTTTCTGGACGACAGCGATGACCCCTGGGCCATTGTCAACGTCCTCAAAGACCAGATCGCACCCGGCAGCTACATGGTCATCTCGCACGTCACCGACGACCACATCCCCGCCAGCGCCGCCCAGCGGGCACGGCAGGTATACCAGGGCGCGTCTGCGCCTGGCGTGCCCCGGACCTGGGGCCACATCGCCCGGTTCTTCGGTGGCCTGGAGCTGGTCGCACCCGGGCTGACGGCCGTGTCGCGGTGGCGGCCCGGCTACCTCGGGCCGCCACCGGGGCCGGCGCTGTTTTATGCCGGGATCGGCGCCAAGACCAGCCCTGGGCGGCCCCGGTGACCGCCGGCAGCCAGGCCCGGCAAGACGAGGACGCCTGCTGGCGCGAAGCAGCCCGGCTGCGCGCCGAGCACCGGTCGTGGATCATCATCTGGCTGGCCCCCGAGCACTGCTACCGGGCGTACAGAAGGCTGCCCGGTGCCCGCCGCGACACCGCTATCTCGGCCGCCACGTCTGGCGAGATGGCCGATCTGATCGGCCAGGCTGAGCAGGCCGCCCGCACCCCCACGCCCCGCAAGGAGCGACCGTGACCACGCGCGCCGCCGGCTCCGGGGCCGAGACCGAGCAGCAGACCGAAGCGCGGATGCGCGCGGTCGCCGCCGAACTGGCCGCGGCCGGGCTGGATACCGGGGTGCATGAGACCCGGGGGGTACTGGACGTGCGGGCCAGTTTGCGCCGTGAGGGCTTGGGGCCGGTGGAGGTCACCTACGACGGGGACGGGTATGTGGCCGTGACGTATTGGCATGCACCCGGGGCCACGCCGGCGCAGGTGGGCGCCACGATCAGCGGTGTGCTGGGGGTGATCACCGGCAGTCCGTGACTGTTCGCCCGTAGCCCCCGTTTTGTGTGAAGGCCCGGCGCCAAGTCGCCAAACCAGTTGCCGGGCCTTCCCTCCCTCACGAGAGGCCATTTAGTATGCCCGGTTGTGCTGCGGCCCGCTCCGGCGGCCGCCGTGTGTTTTCTCGCCTTGTGGTGGTGTGCGCGGCCTGCGCGGTGCTGGCCGCTGCAGGCTGCGGTGCCGCGTCACCGCCTGCGGCCCCGGTGCGGGTCAGCGGGGGAACGGCCACCGTCGCGCTCGGTCCTGGGGATGGCAGCTTTAACTGGATCTTCCCGCTGGTTCCGTTCGCCAGTTCGTACCTGGCGAACATCACGTTCTCGCAGTATCTGATGTGGCGGCCGCTGTACTGGTTCGGCAGCCCCGGCCACGTCGGCCTCAACCGGCGCGAGAGCCTGGCTGACCCGGCTGTCATCACCTCGGCTGGTGGCCAGACCAAGGCCACGATCACGCTCAAGCGGTATGACTGGTCGGATGGCAGGCCGGTGACCAGCCGGGATGTGCAGTTCTGGTTTAACCTGCTCAAAGCCGAGAAGGCGAACTGGTGGGATTACGTGCCCGGCGAGTTCCCCGATAACGTCTCCGCGTTCACGGTTCT
>Ga0335075_10004769_pt1 | contig 21119 bp, 18 predicted proteins | sample Lox_Sample_24_FD_206723 | JGI IMG/M metagenome (GOLD analysis project Ga0335075, IMG submission 206723) | Soil microbial communities from Loxahatchee National Wildlife Refuge, Florida, United States - Lox_Sample_2.4 | ecosystem: Environmental > Terrestrial > Soil > Wetlands | place: USA...
CTGCTCCCCGGGCTTTGTCGTCCGCGCGCAGTTCGCGCCCGAGCAGGTGCTGAGCGCGCCGTTCTCGCGGGTGATGGCCGAGTCGCTGGTGCCCGTGACCCACATCCTGTGGTCGCACCTGTGGTTGGGGATCGCGACCGACGCGTTCGATCGCGCGCGCGCGTTCGTGCGTGCCGCCGCCAAGCAGAAACCGGGCGAGACGCCTCCGGCCGCTTTAGGTCTGTCTCACCTGATGAGCGAGCTCTCGCTGCTGCGCGCCGAGGTCAGCTCGGCGCTGGGGGAGTTCGTGCAGGCCTCGCAGGAACCTGGGCGCGAGCGCCTGTCGACGATGTCGAGCGCGCTGCGCTTCAACAACCTGAAGATCGCCGCCTCCGAGCAGGCGCCGCGAGTCTGCCAGGGCGCGCTCGGGGTGTGCGGGATCGTGGGCTTCAAGAACGACACGCCGTTCAGCGTGGGGCGCCACCTGCGCGACACGATGTCGGCGTGCCTGATGATCGCCAACGAGCGCATCCATCAGACCAACGCCAGTCTGCTGCTGATCGCCAAGGACGTCTGATGCCCACCGCGACTCGCCCCGCCGAACCGGCAGACGGTCGCCCCGTCGAACCGGCAGACACCCACCCCGCCCACACCTCCGCGCCGGCCACCCGCCAGCCGACCAACACCCCCAGACCGGCCAGCCCAGACCAGGCTGCGCTGTTGGCGGAGCTGATCGATCGCCGCCTGCTGATCGAGACCGGCGTGCCCGGGGTGTATGGCCGCGGCGGAGACTTCGAGCAGGTGCGCGAGGGGATCGCCGCGCTCGTCACCCGCGCCGCCGCCGAGGAGGGGCCCGAGCAGGTTCGCTTCCCGCCGATCCTGCCGCGCGCGGACCTCGAGCGGATCGAGTACCTGAAGTCGTTTCCCCACCTGGCCGGCAGCATCTTCGCCTTCGACGGAACCGAAGCGCAGGCTGCCGAGCAGTACCAGCGCGCCTGCCGCCACGAGGATTGGAGCGAGTTCCAGGGCATGACCGACCTCGTGCTCACGCCCGCCGCCTGCTATCCGGTCTACCCGGCGATCGCGGCCCGCGGCGCGCTGCCCACGGGGGGCGTGACGGTCGACGCCGGCGGCGCCTACGTGTTTCGCCGTGAGCCCTCCAACGACCCGGCGCGGCTGCAGATGTTCCATCAACGCGAGCTGGTCCGCATCGGCGAGCCGGTGGTTGTGCAGTCCTGGCGGGATGCCTGGCGCGAGCGAGCGCTCGAACTACTGGGCGACCTCGGCCTGGAGGTGAAGCTCGACCTCGCCTCCGACCCGTTCTTCGGGCGCAGCGGACGGATGCTCACGGCCAGCCAACGCGAGCAGGAGCTGAAGTTCGAGGTGCTCACGCAGATCGCCGGACCCGGCCCGACCGCGGTGGCCTCGTTCAACTACCACCAGGACCATTTCGCCTCGGTGTACGGCCTTACGTGCTCAGATGGCGAGCCGGCGCACACGGCCTGTCTGGGGTTCGGCCTGGAGCGGCTCACGATCGCGCTGCTGGTCGTGCACGGGTTCGATCTGGAGAGCTGGCCGGCTGAGGTGAGCGGCCAACTATGGGAGCGCTAACCCAACCCGCCGCGGGATTCGTCAGCCTGCTGGGCCTCGACCCCGATACCTATCGCCCCCACGCGCTGCACAGGCCGGGGCGGACGTACGGGGAAACCAACTGCTACACCGACATCCTGATCGAGCTGCTGCATGCCCGCGGGCTGGAGCCGCTGGCGGCGCTGGGCTGCACACTGCGAATGGACTTCGAGGGCGACCAGTGGACGTTCTTCAAGCCGCCGCCCGAAGACCTGGAGGCGCTCTACGGCCTCGACATCCACGAGATGCAGCCCTACCGGCCGCTACCCGAGCAGACCGCCGAGCAGATAGCCCGAGGCCGCACGCTGATCGTCGAGCTCGACTCGTGGTACCTGCCCGACACACGGGCGACCGCGTACCGCCAGGCGCACGTCAAGAGCTCGGTCGTGGTCGAGGGCATCGATCCCGAGGTCCAGCGGCTGCGCTACTTCCACGGAATGGGGCTGTATGAGCTCGAGGACGAGGACTACCGCGGAGTGTGGCGCCTCGGACGCGACTTCTCCGAGGATGTGCTCCCCCCCTACACCGAGCTCGTGCGCTTCGACGCCGGCCCGTGCCTGGCGGGCGAGGAGCTGCGCGAGGCCGCGAGCGCTCTGACCCGCCGGCATCTGGCACATCGCCCGGCGAGCAACCCGTTCGAGCGCTTCGGCGACCAGCTGGCCCTGGACCTCGAGCGGCTGCTGGAGGGGGAGGCCCAGGACTACCACGACTATGCGTTCGCGACCGTGCGGATGGCGGGCTCGGCGTTCGAGGTGGCGGCCTCCCATGCGCAGTGGCTGCTGGGCGAGCGCGCGGAGCCGGCGGCGCAGGCGTTGGGCGAGATCGTCGAGGGCTGCAAGACCCTGTCGTTCAAGCTCGCCCGCCGCCGCGCGTTCGCGGTCGAGCCGGCGCTCGAGGGGCCCGCGCGGGCATGGGAGCGGGCGATGGAGCTGCTCGATGGCGCGCTCGCCTGAACACGAGACGCGGCCCCTGACCGAGGGTTGGCAGGCCGCCTGCGCGTCCCCGTATCGCGGCGGGGAGGCCGAACGCCCGGAGGACCACGATCTGGAGGGCCAAGGCGTGGAGGACCAAAGCGTGGAGGGCCAAAGCGTGGAGGGCCTGGACTGGATCCCCGCCCGCGTGCCCGGCACCGCGGCGGGAGCGCTGCGCGACGCCGGCCTCTGGCAGACCGGCCAGCAGCGTGACTTCGACGGTGAGGACTGGTGGTTTCGCACGAGCTTCGACGCCGAGCCGGCCGCCTCCGGCGAGGAGGTGGTGCTGCGCATGGACGGGATCGCGACGGTCAGCGAGGTCTATCTCAACGGCGAGCTCGTCTTGCACAGCGACTCGATGTTCGTGGCTCACGAGCTCGATGTGGGCGGACGGCTGCGGGCTGCCGCGGCCAACGAGCTGGCGATCCGCTGCCGGGCGCTGGGGCCGTTGCTGGCCGAGACCCACCGTCCGCGCGCACGCTGGCGCACGCGACTCGTGCCCGAGCGCAACCTGCGCTTCTTCCGCACGATGCTGCTCGGACGCGCCCCCGGGTTCGCGCCGGGACCGGCGGTCGTCGGGCCGTGGCGAGGGATGTCGTTGGAGCGCAGGCGGCTGCTGGCGGTCGATGGGCTGGCGATCAGGTCGCGGCTGGACGGCGAGGATGGCGTGCTGGCGGTGACCGCGCGGCTGAGGCCACTGGGCGGAGTGACCCTGGAGGAGGGTGAGGTCGAATTGGAGGGGCCAAACGGCGCCCACCGCGCTCAGCTGGAGCTGAGTGAGCCTGCGGATGGGCTCACGGCTCAGGGGGAGCTGGTCGTGCCCGCGGTCGAGCGCTGGTGGCCGCATACGCACGGTGAGCCCGTTCTGCACGGGGTGCGGTTGCGGGTCCAGGTGGGCGGAGGGTCGCGGGTCCAGGTGGGCGGAGAGCAGGTTTTCGTGGACGCGGGCAGGATCGGTTTTCGCGAGCTCGCGTTCGGTGAGACGCCCGGTCACGACGTCCTGCGCGAGGGAATCGACCTGCACGTCAACGGCGTGCGGGTGTTCGCGCGCGGGGCGGTGTGGACGCCGATCGACCCTGTCGGCATGGCGCCCGCGCAGGAGGAGCTGCGCGCGGCGCTCGTGCAGGCGCGCGAGGCCGGCATGAACATGCTGCGCCTGCCCGGCACCGGCGCGTATGAGACGCGCGCGTTCCACGACCTGTGCGACGAGCTGGGAATCCTCGTGTGGCAGGACTTCATGTTCGCCAACTTCGACTATCCGCTCGCGCACGAGCCGTTTCGCGAGAGCGTCACACGCGAGGCCGGCGAGGTGCTCGGCGCGCTGGGCGGCCGCCCGAGCCTCGCGGTGGTGTGCGGCAACAGCGAAGTCGAGCAGCAGGTGGCGATGCTCGGGCTCGATCCCGCGATGGGGCGCGACGAGCTGTTCGGCGAGCTGCTGCCCGGGCTCGTGCGCGAGAGCGGCGTGGACGCCGTGTACGTGCCCTCGGCCCCGTGCGGCGGCGAGCTGCCGTTCCGGCCCGGTGTGGGAATCGCCAACTACTACGGCGTCGGCGGCTACCGCCGCCCGCTGGAGGACGCGCGCCGCGCCGGCGTGCGCTTCGCCGCGGAGTGCCTGGCGTTCTCCAATGTGCCCTCGGGCAAGTACCCCCGGGAGGAGGGCGTGCCCCAGGACGAGGGGACCGACTGGGACTTCAAGACGGTCAGAGACCACTACGTGGGCCTGCTGTTCGGGGTGGATCCGGCGGAGCTGGAGCGGGAGGACCGTGAGCGCTACGTGGAGCTGGCGCGCGAAGCGACGGGTGAGACGATGGCCGAGGTCTTCGGCGAGTGGCGCAGGGCAGCCTCTCCGTGCGGCGGTGGCATGGTGCTGTGGCTGCGGGACCTGCTGCCGGGCGCGGGCTGGGGTGTGATCGACAGCGCGGGCGTGCCCAAGCCGGTCTACCACCACCTGGCGCGCGCGCTGGCGCCGGTGGCGATCTGGACGATCGACGAGGGTCTGGGCGGGATCGTGGTGCACGCCGCCAACGACCGGCCGGCGCCGCTGAGCGCGATGCTGCGCGTGGCCTGCTACCGCGACGGCGGGACCCTCGTCGAGCAGGCGAGCATGCCGGTCGAGCTGGGGGCCCATGGCAACGGTGAGTGGAACGTGGAGAGCGTGCTCGGTCACTTCGCCGACGCGTCGTGGGCCTACCGGTTCGGACCGCCGGCCCAGGACGCGATCGTGGTGAGCCTGGAGCGGGGCGGCGATGCGGCCGGGACGGACATGCCCGCGCGGGACGGCGCGGGCGAGCTGGACGCCGCCACGGCACGCGAACGCGCCGAGACGATCTGCAAGGCAATCCGGTTCCCGGCCGGCCGGCCGCTGCGGCGCGTGGCGCCGGAGGAGCTGGGGCTGAGCGCGCGCGCGAGGGCGCTGCCGGGAGGCGAGATCGCAGTGCAGCTGAGCAGCGAGCGCCTGCTCTACGGCGCCAGAGTCCAGGCACAGGGCCTGGTGGCCGGCGACGACGGCTTCTTCATCGAGCCGGGCACAACCCACGAGCTGGCGCTGCGACCGGCGCAGCCGGGTGTCCGGCCGGTGAGCCAGATCGAGCTCGCACCGGAGATCGTGAGGATCGGAGCCCTGAACATGGAGGGCTGCGTGGAGGCGGCGACCGCGCAAGGCGAGCTTGCTGCGGTGGGCGGAGCCGGCAGACGATGAGCGCATCGGAGACATCGCGACAGCGGCGAGCGATGGCGCCACAACCGGCGCCGGCCCGATCGACGGGTCCGCAGCCGTCACTCGCGCGATCGAGGGCGCCACAACGCGCGACCTCGCAAGCGCCGGCCCCGCGGCCGCTGTACCTGCGCGGGTCCGGCCCGCCGGTGTTCGCGTTCCTGCACCCGGGGGCGCACCCGCGCAAGCGGACGGCGGTGTTGATGTGCCCACCGTTCGGCTGGGAAGACATGTGTTGCTATCGCATCCGCCGCGACTGGGCGCAGGAGCTGGCGCAGGCGGGACATACGACGCTGCGCATCGACCTGCCCGGCAGCGGCGACAGCGCGGGCGCCCCAACCGACCCCGGACAGCTGGGCGCCTGGACGCGCTCCGTCGAGGAGGCGTCGCGGTGGCTGCTGTCGACCTCGGGCGCCGAACGGGTGGCGGCGATCGGCATCGGCCTCGGTGGCCTGGTGGCGTGCCGGGCCGCGCAGGCCGGCGCCCCGATCGCGGAGCTCGTGCTGTGGTCGGTCCCGGCGCGGGGCCGCACACTGCTGCGCGAACTGCGGGCGTTCTCGGCGTTCGAGGTCGCGAACAACCCCGGCGAGGAGGAGCCCACGCCGGAGGGCCGGCCCGCCGAAGACGGTACGCTGGCGACCAACGGCTACCTGATGAGCGCCGAGACGGTCGCCGAGCTGCGCAACCTCGACCTCGCGCAGGCGCAGCCCGCGGATACGGCCGAGGCGAGGGCTGCGACCGCACGGGGATGGCGACTTCGACGAGCGCTGGTGTTGGGTCGGGACGGGATGGAGGTCAAGCGTGACCTGCCCGACCTGCTGAGGAGCGCCGGCGCTGAGGTGCAGGTCGCGGACGGACCGGGGTATGGGGCGATGATGCAGGAGCCGCAGGACGCGCGCACGCCCGTCGAGGTGATCGAGAGGGTCGGCTCGTGGCTGCGGGAGGGAGAGCGAGAGCCCGGCCGTGCGCGAGAGCCGGACGCCGGCCGGGTCGCCGCTATTGCGACCGGTGCGACCGGTGCCGACGAGGCAGGCGCCGGCACAAGCGGCGTGAGCGCTGCCGGCGAGGCGGGCGCCGGCACAAGCGACGCGAGCGGCGCAGGCGAGGCAAGCGCCGGCACAAGCGGCGCGAGCGGCGCGAGCGGCGCGACGCCGATCGAGGTCGGCGAGGAGGAGCAGATGACGATCGAGTGCGCCGGCGTCGAGGTGCGCGAGCGGCCCGTGTTCCTGCAGGGGCCGGACGGGCCGATGTTCGGTGTGCTGAGCGAGCCGGTGGGCGAGCGCAGCGAGCTGACCGCGGTGCTGCTGAACGCGGGACCCCAGCGGCGGATCGGGCCGAACAGGATGTGGGTGGAGATCGCGCGGCGCTGGGCCGCGCGCGGGGTGCCGGCGCTGCGGCTGGACTGCGCCGGGATCGGCGACTCCGACGGGGACCCGTCGGTGCTGGCGCGGGTCACCGAGTTCTACCGGCCCACGTACGCCGAGCAGGCGCGGGCCGCTGTGCAGGCGCTGGCGCAGCGCGGACTGCCGCAGCGGTTCGTACTGCTCGGACTGTGCGCAGGGTCCTACTGGTCGGTGCAGACCGCGCTGGCCGACGAGCGGGTGGCGCGCGTGATCATGCTCAACCCGAGAACGCTGGTGTTCGACGAGTGGCGCCATGCCCGCAGACGCACGCGCCAGCTCAGGGAAAAGGCGCTGCGCGCACAGACGTGGCGCAAGGTGCTCGCGGGCGAGATCAAGGTGTCGGCGCATCTGGAAACTGGACGCACGCTGTTGCAACGGGCGGTGAGCGCTCCCGCGCGCGTGCGCGCGCGGCTGACGGCTCCGCGCGGGAAGGCTGGGTCTGGGTCTGGGTCGGGGTCGGGACCGGCGTCAGCGCCGGCGCCGGCCGGCGGGCCCGCCGAAGTAGGCGCAGCGCGCGATCCGATCGAAGAGCTGTTCGACGAGCTCCGGGACCGCGGTCAGCGCGGGCTGCTGCTGTTCACCGGCAAGGAGGTGCTGCGAGGCGAGCTGACCGACAAGGGCGTGCTCGAGCGCATGGATCGCTGGCCGAACCTGGAGCTGGCGATCAAAGGCACCTCCGCCGACACGCACACGCTCACGCCGGTGTGGCTGCAGCGTCAGGTGCACGAGCTGGTCGATCGGGTGCTCGAGGAGGAGCTGGAGCGTTTGCCCGAGCGCACTGCGGCAAGTCCGGCTTGAGCGATGCCGTCGCCCCCTCATGACTACGTCATAGTCGGCGCGGGCTCGGCGGGGTGCGTGCTGGCGAACCGTCTGAGCGAGGATCCCGACGTGCGGGTGCTGCTCCTGGAGGCGGGGCCGCCCGACGATGAGGAGAACATCCACGTGCCGCTCGGCTACCTGAAGCTCGGGGCCGAGCTCGACTGGGGGTATACGTCCGCGCCCGAAGCGGGGTGCGCCGGCCGGCAGATCGCGCTGCCCCGGGGCAGGGTCCTCGGCGGGTCGTCCTCGACGAACGCGATGATCTACATCAGGGGCAACCGCCGCGACTACGACGATTGGGGCGTATCCGGCTGGTCGTGGTCGGAGCTGTTGCCATATTTCCTGCGGGCCGAGGACAACGAGCGGGGAGCATCGGAGTGGCACGCCGTGGGCGGTCCGCTGTCGGTCAGCGATCCCCGCACGATCAATGCCGTTTCGCGCGCGTTCGTGGAGGCAGCGGCGCAGGCCGGCATCGCGCGCAGCGCAGACTTCAACGGCCCCGTACAGGAGGGGGCGGGCTTCTACCAGCTGACTCAGCGCGAGGGTTCGCGGGCAAGCGCAGCGGACGCCTATCTGCGGCCGGCGGCGGGGCGGGCGAACCTGACCGTGATGACCGGCGCGCAGGCGCAGCGGGTGCTGTTCGAGGGCGAGCGGGCGATCGGCGTGCTGGTGCGAGAAGGCGACCGCGAGCTGCGGCTGGAGGCCAAGCGCGAGGTGATCCTGTGCGCCGGCGCCTACAACTCGCCGCAGCTGCTGATGCTCTCTGGGATCGGGCCGGCCGAGCATCTGGCCGAACACGGGATCCAGACGCTGATCGACCGGCGGGCGGTAGGCGAGAACCTGTCAGATCACGCCGCCACCGAACTGGTGTGGATGGCGCCCCAGCCCGACGACCGCGTCGCGCGCAGGCGCTGGCGCAGCGCGAGGCTGCTGCTGTCGATGCAGACCGGCGCGTTCGGATCGAACCTCGCCGAGGCCGGCTGCTTTGCCCGCGTGGGCGCCGGCGCGCAGACGGCCGACGCTGTGCCCGACGTCCAGTTCCACGTCGCGCCCGTGCAGTTCCTGGACGAGGGCGTCAGCGACCCCGAAGCCCATGGGCTATGGGTGTCGCCGTGCCTGCTGACTCCCCACAGCCGCGGCACGGTGCGCCTCGCCTCGGCCGACCCGTCGGCCAAGCCGGTGGTGCGCAACGCGTTCTACACGGCGGGCGACGATCTGCAGCGGATGGTCGCCGCCCTGCGCCTGGCGAGCACGATCTGCGCCCAAACTGCCCTGCAGCGCGTCTGCGCCGAGCCGTTCACGACGCCGGGCGGCGACAGCGAGGAGGCGTTGCGCGAGCACATCGCGGCCACGACGATCGCCTTTTACCATCCCGTCGGCACCTGTCGGATGGGCGAGGACCCAGACGCAGTCGTCGATGCGCAGTTGCGCGTCAGCGGCGTGGAGGGTCTGCGCGTCATCGACGCCTCGGTGATGCCGGCCGTGCCGCGCGGGAACACCAACGCCCCGACGATCGCCCTGGCAGAGCGCGCCGCCGACGTGATCCGTCAGGGCAGCTGAGAGTCACCGAAACAGGTGCGCGCGGACGAAAATGCGCTCGCGATCAACTCCGCCACCGCGGCGGGCCAGGCCAGCGCAGTGGCGCGCCGGGCCGGCGCCGCTCGGCCGTGCGCAGCGCCGCGAGGGCGAGCGCCATCCACAGCACCGCGATCAGATAGCCACCGATGACGTCGCTGAGCATGTGCTGTTCGAGGATCAGCAGCGAGCAGCCGATCGCGAGCACGCCCAGCCCGCCGAGCACCGCCACGACAGGTCTCACGCGCGCGGGCACTATGAGCACGACGCACAACACCAGCGCGAGCGCCCCCGCCGCGTGCCCGCTCGGCCACGACCCCGGTTCCACACCCAACCTCCCGATCTGCTCGTGATCGAGCCCGACCACCGGCTTGAGCAGTTCCGCGCTGACCGGAGCCAGCACCATCACCGCGCCCAGCGCGACCGCCTCATGCCGGCGCCCGCGCACCAGCTCGAACACGACCATCACCACGATCCACAGCGCGTACACACCGGGGCTGACCAGCGCCTGGAGCGCGTTCAGGGCATCTTCGACGCGCGGGCCGCGCAGCGAAGTGCAGTCGCCGAGCAGGTGCACCTCGAACGATCGCACCGCCTGCACATGGTCGGCCAGCGCCCACACCACGACCAGCGCCAGCACGCAGGCCCCGGCCAATACCAGCATGCCACCCGGACCCCGCGCACGATCCCCACGGGCATGCGCAGCCTGCTCGGCGGCGGGTTCGTACCGGCTCAAACCGAGACGCCGCCCTTCGCCGACAGCCAGCGAACACACACCGCGAAGCCCGCGCCGCCTATGGCGTAGTCGTACATCGCACCCCTTGCGCATCACGATACCGGACGCGTGCGCGGCGGTCGCACGGTGCGGGTGATGGCTGCCGAGCCTGGACGAGTTTAGGTTCCTATCATGTCTGTGATGTAGGTTGTGATCCCGATGCCCGATGGACCCGACATTCCCGAGGTCGAGCACGAGGCGTTCGCCAGGCCTCCGTTGAAGGCGATGCTCGGCCAGGTGCGCTTTCCTCCTGTTCTCAGGATCGCGGATCTCGGCTCGCTTGGGGGCTTCCAGGACGCGATCGGCGAGACTTGGCCCGAGTTCGCGCAGGAGCAGCAGTTCAGCGTCGTCGTCGGCCCTGGCGGCGCTCAGCAGGCGGGCGCCACGCACGCCTTTCGCTTCACAGCGGCCGATGGTGCCTGGAGTGCCCTACTCACCCCGGAGACGCTCACGCTCGAGGCCGCGGAGGGAGAGCGCTACACCTCCTATCGGGAGTTCAGGGAACGGTTCGGTCAGGTATGGGGAGCCGTCCTCGAGCACTTCAGACCCAGAGCCGCGCTGCAGCAGGGTCTCCGCTACGTCAACCACATCGAGCGCGATCTGGCTGTCGGCGATTGGCAATCGCTCGTCAATCCCGAGTTGCTTGGGCCGCTGACGAGCGGTCTCGGCAAAGGGCTGGTCCAGGCGATGTCGGATCTCCGTTACGAGATGGACGACGACATCCTCGTCTTCAAGCACGGTCTCGTTCCGGCCGGCCCGGAGAACAAGCTCGGCTATCTGCTGGACTTCGACCACTTCACGCAGGTCCAGAGCGAGGACACCTCGACCGACACGCTGCTGGCGCGTTTCGACCGCTATCACCAGAACGTCTACGCTTTCTTCCGTTGGTGCGTTACTGAGCGAGCGCTGGAGGAGTTCCGCAATGGCGACTAGGGATCTCTTCGCGACCGAGGATCTCTCTGCATCCTATTCGGCCCTACCGGCGATCGCCGGTGCATCGGCCGTGGCATCACGAAAGTTGATCGGCTACTACACGCACGGTGGGCAACCACTCGTGCGATCGAGCGATCCGGAGGGCTATTTCATACCGGACCTCGACTCGTGGGGAGCAGTCGGCTGGAGCCAGGGAACGGCCCTTCCAGAGGCGACCGCATTCGAGATGGGCAAAGACGTGATGGTCTTCCGATTTTTGCGCAGTAGCGATGTGGTTCCGGTGGTCCGTCACCAATCCCTCGACGGCGGCAACATCTTCTTGTTCACCAACCTCGCACCAAGCCCTGGAGATGACTGGGGTGCTCAGGGCGCCGTACATGAGCTCAGCGATCCGATCGGGAGTATTGCCAGATACATCGTGCAATCGTCGTCAGGTATTGTGCAAAGTCAACATATTAAGCGGCAGTCGACTACGGCCGATGGCCTTGCGACTGAGCTCCGGGCCGACGCCAGCGTGGCGGAAATCACTACTCGCATCGCCACTTTGTCACGTCTCACAGATCAGGAGCTGGCCCGCCTCTTCCGCGTCGCGCGCGAGACCTACCAGAGGTGGCGCACCGGCGAGTTGACCAACCCCACCCAGGCCAATCGTCGCCGCCAAGGACTGCTGCTGCGACTGCTGCAGGACCTCGATATGAGGGGTGTCGAGGTCGGTGAGTGGCTGAAGAACGTCAGCGACATTGACAACCTCACTCCCTATCAACTGCTCGAGCGAGGGCGTCTGGACGAGGTCGAATCGCTCGCGGCCAAGTTGCCCGGACATCCCGTCCCGAGGACCGAGGTTGGAGACGACCGGTCGCCTCGCACCCAAGCGCCGGGCCTGCCCGTGTTCGGCGGGCGGGATCGAGAGCCGGCAGAAGATCTGGTTCTGGAGGATGACGAGGGCTGGGTTGAAGTAGAGGCAGAGGCCATCGAAGATGACGAATGAGCATGGAGCCGGTCGACTTTCTACCCGAGGATCTCTACCTCGCCCGCCAGGACGCGCCGCACATTCGACCGGCACGACCATTCAGCCAGGGGGACATCTTCGCTGATATACCGTTGGTGCGAGCGGCAAAGCAAAGCGCGAAACGTGCAAATCAGCTCGCCGCACCGGTAAAGACCGGGCCAAACGCGCTCGGGATGATCGTGACGCATCCGTGCTCCAGTCGCTCGCGATCGACCCATGCGCTCAAGGAGTCGATCTCCGTGGCTCCCATAGTCCGCTGCCCGGAGGGATTCAAGCCACCATGGGCGGGATACTACGAATTCTTTCCCCTGCCGGGTCTCAAAGGCGGCGAGGACTATGTGGCCAACCTGGCTGAGATCTGTCCCGTCCGCTCGGAATACCTCGACGGTCATCGCGTAGCCTGTCTCAGCTCCGCTGGGCTCGCCGCTCTGTTTCACAGGCTCGCCATGAACGCATCCCGGCTGGAGCGCATCCCGGACCACTTCGCGCCCGAGGCGGAACGACTTTCCACGGAGATGGACCTGTGGGAGTTGTGGGTCTCCACATACGATGAGGAGGACGGGTTTCAGGCCTGGCTGGATGAAGAGTTCTCCGGCCAGCCCATGGAAGACGAGCAGGGGCAACTCGTCATCGGCTCCGCTGAACGCACCGGAACGTCGCGTCGCGAAGCGTTGCGGTGGAATTACGAGGAGGTCGAGGCGGAACTGGAACGGCTTTCCGACCCACATGTGCCTGGTTGGCATACCAAAGAGGAGCCGTGACGTCATCCAACTTGTCGAGCGGACACCGATGTGGCCCCTATGCCGATATCGGCATAATGCCCCAGGGCAATTTTTGAGCATCCACGCAGGTAGGATGCGATGATCCCGCCATGGGCAGGGTTGTTGACCTCTTGAGCCGTCCGACATATGGCCTCGCGCAGGTCGACTCGCTGCTCGGTCTGCAGGCCGGCGAATCACAGGACGCGATCACCGAGGTGTACGAGCTGCCACGAGAGTCTGTGCAGGCGGCCGTGCGATACGAGCTGCTGCGCGCGGCAGCCTGACGATGCGGCGTGGCGCCCAATCCCAAACGACTCAGGTTCCACGTTGACGAGAGTCGCCCACAGGGCGTAACAGCCGGAGTTGACCGGGTCCGCAGTCGAGTCGTCTTACTGGTTGTGATTCACCGGGCCAGATGGTTCTGGCGTCCCCGGGGTGGAGCCGTTGGACCTGGCGCGCTCGACCTCGCTCAGAGCGTGCTCGACCGCGGCCTTCTCGGCCGGATCGAGCGGGTAGCCCGCCATCACGACAGGTCGTGCGAATGGGCTGTCGTCAGTCATCTTGCTCATCGTCGCTCACTATCGCCCTGGGCTTCCTTCTCCACCAAGTCCATATTCGGGGCCGGGAAAGGCGACGGCTCGACGACCGGCTGCGGCTCGCCTTCCGCCGGCGCACCCGGCCCGGACGGCTCTGGCGCAGATGGTTGCTCCTGATTGGATGGTTCGTCCGGCATGCGGCGCCCCGATCGACTTGGCATCGTGAAGTCCGAGTATAGGGATGCAACCTCCCGATCTGCTCGTGGTCAAGACCGACCGCCGGCTCGAGCAGTCGGCGGCGGCGTGGCTAGGAGCTATGGTCGATCGGGCTGGTCTTCGCCCGGCTCATCGCCGTGCGTTATGTCGGCAGCCACAACGATGCTCGTCAACTCGCTGGCGAGCGCCGGGAGATCGGGGAGCGCGGGTTGCATCTCGGGGGGTGGTGTTTGTGTGAGTGTGACGTCCGTAGTTTTATCCGCGGTCTTGTAACGAGCGACGGCAACCGGGGTGTCGATACCGCGCAGCGCCCATTCGGTGACGGTCCTGCCACGACCGGGACAAAGAATGAGACCGATCGTCGGCGCATCGCCCGGTTGGCGCTCCAACTCATCCACGGCGGTGAGATAGAAGCTCAGCTTGCCGGCGTACTCCGGCTTGAAGCTCTGGACCTTCAGGTCGATCACGACGAAACGCCGCAGGATGTAGTTGTAGAAGAGCAGGTCGATGAAGAACTCGTCCTCCCGACCGGTCTCCTCATCGACGACCCTGAGCGGGAACTGCCTGCCGGCGAGCGCGAACCCGCGACCCATCTCCATCAAGAACGACTGGACATCGTTCAACAGCGCAGTCTCGAGCTCACGCTCCTTGGCCTCCTGGGACAGGGTGAGGAACTCGAAGTTGTAGGGATCCTTGATCGCGTCGCGAACGAGCTCGGAGTCCGGCGCCGGAAGAGCGTGGTCGAAGCTCGTCAGCGCGCTACCCAGACGGCCCCTGAGGTCGGTCTCGATCTGGGCTTCGAGGACGCTGCGGGACCATCCGTTCTCGATAGCCTGGTCGGCGTACCATAAACGCGACTCTGAGCTATCGAGCTTGTCGAGCAAACATCGAATATGTCCCCATGGCAATTGTCCCACAGGCTGTGGGACAATTTCGTCGGCCCCTCCAGCCGACGGCCAAGCCTTGGCGAAACTGCGCATATAGTGCAGGTTCGACCGGGACAGACCAGTCATCTCCGGGAACTCGCGCCGCAGATCGACCGCCAGTCGATCGATGACCTTGGCGCCCCACCCCTCGCGCTCCTCGCGCTCCAAGATCCCGCACCCGATCCCCCAGTAGAGCGCGATCAGCTCGCTGTTTACGGCCAGCACCGCACGCGTGCGCGCAGCGGCGATCCGCGCCTTGACCTCGGCAAGGAACTCGGGATAGCCCGCCGGCAGGACGGCGCCGGGACGCGTGGGCTGCACCTGGGACACGAACACATGTTCCCATACGCCCCGGACGGGATCCGAAACGCTCGCCCACCCACTCGGAACGCGTGAACGCCTCGCGCCGGCCATCGAACGCGATGCGCTCGCGATCAACTCCGCCACCGCGGCGGGCCAGGCCAGCGCAGCGGCGCGCCGGGGCGGCGCCGCTCGGCCGTGCGCAGCGCCGCGAGGGCGAGCGCCATCCACAGCACCGCGATCAGATAACCGCCCACGACGTCGCTGAGCATGTGCTGTTCGAGGATCAACAACGAGCAGCCGATCGCGAGCACGCCCAGCCCGCCGAGCACCGCCACGACAGGTCTCACGCGCGCGGGAACTATGAGCACGACGCACAACACCAGCGCGAGCGCCCCCGCCGCGTGCCCGCTCGGCCACGACCCCGGTTCCACGCCCAACCTCCCGATCTGCTCGTGATCGAGCCCGACCACCGGCTTGAGCAGTTCCGCGCTGACCGGTGCGAGCACCATCACCGCACCCAGCGCGATGGCCTCGCGCCGGCGCCCGCGCACCAGCTCGAACACGACAATCACCACGATCCACAGCGCGTACACACCGGGGCTGACCAGCGCCTGAAGCGCGTTCAGGGCATCTTCGACGCGCGGGCCGCGCAGCGAAGTGCAGTCGCCGAGCAGGTGCACCTCGAAAGATCGCACCGCCTGCACATGATCGGCCAGCGCCCACACCACCACCAGCGCCAACACACAGGCCCCGGCCAATACCAGCATGCCACCCGGACCCCGCGCACGATCGCCGCGGGCATAAGCAGCCGGCTCGATCGCGGGTCCGCGCAGGCTCAAACCGAGACGCCGCCCTTCGCCGACAGCCGGCGAGCACACACCGCGAAACCCGCGCCGACTATGGCGTAGTCGTACATCGCACCCCTTCGCCTCACGATACCGGACGCGTGCGCGGCGATCCCAGAGCGCAGGAGGCTCCGGACAGCTGGGTTATCATGATGAACCACGATCAGGAAGGCAGCGATGGCGGAGAAGCAAGAAACCCTTCAGGTGCAGGTGCATCGTGAGGAGGGCATGTATTGGGCCGAGGTGCCGAGTCATCCTGGGCTGTTCGCCTCCGGCGGGACCCTCGACGAGCTTCAAGAGGCGATCGTCGAGGCGTGGTTCCTTTACACGCGAGACTATGTTGAGTCGAGCCACATCGAGGAAGTCAAACCGGCTCGGGCCAAAAAGCCTCGCAAGATCGCACCGCACGAACTCGTGGGGAGCGTCGAGCAGCTCCAGGTTCGCGTTCCGGCCTAGTCGGCGGCGACAAAGACTCGAAGACCACCGGCGAAGCCGGCGCAATCGCGGCAAAAGATGCGCTCTGAGCTCCGCGTTTCTTGCGATGTGCACGTGAAGCTGCTCCGCTCCGAGCTCTTCGGAGGCAACGCCGTGCTTCGATGCGCATCGCGAGACCCTCATCCTCCCCACCCCGCACCCCTCTCGGGCTCAGCGCCCGTGGGCTGACGCGTTCCTTCGGCGAACGGACGGTCCTCGCGGGGGTCGACCTGGAGGTGGCGCCCGGCACGCTGGCCGTGCTGGAAGGCGCCAATGGCGCCGGCAAGACCACGCTGTTGCGGATCTTCGCGACGGTCCTGCGGCCACACTCGGGCGAGGCCCGGGTGGACGGCCACGACGTCGTCCGCGGCGGGGCGCGTGTGCGGGAGCGGATCGGCGTCGCGTTCGTGAACGAGCGCAGCCTCTACTGGCGCCTCACCGGCCGGGAGAACCTGCGGCTGTTCGCGCGCACGCGCGGGTTGAGCAGCGGCGCGGCGCGCGCGCAGGTGGACGAGCTGCTGGAGCAGCTCGGCCTGCAGGAGATCGCGGGCAAGTGGGTCGCCAACCTCTCCGCCGGGCAACGCCAGCGCCTGATCGTCGCCCGGGCCGGCCTCGGCGAGCCGGCGTGCATGCTGATCGACGAGCCGCTGCGCGGTCTCGACGATGAGGGCGCCGCGACGATGCTCTCGTTCCTGCGCGCCCAGGCTGTGCGCGGAGCGGCGGTGCTGGTGGTCGCGCCGAAGCTCGAGGAGCTGCAGGCCCACGCGGATGTGCTCCTGGCGCTGACCGACGGCCGGGTGAGCCCTGTCGCGCAGGATCGCGCCGCACCACAGGAGCCGGCGTTGAGCATGGCGGCGATGCGATGAGCACGTTCGAGATCGTTCGCATCTTCGCGCTCAAGGACTTCCGTCTCGCGCTCACCTACCGGCTCAGCTTCGTGATGGGCCTGTTCACCGCGTTCTACGGGATGCTCACGTTCTTCTTCGTCTCGCGCGTGGTCGGCCACGGCTCGCAGGTGGGCACGCCGGACGAGTACTTCCGCTTCGTCGTGATCGGCGTGACAATGTCCAACGTCCTGCGCGCGGCCGTGATGACGGCGGCGTCCAACGCGCGCCGCGACCAGGTGGAAGGCACACTGGAGATGCTCGCCACTCAGCCGATATCTCCGATCGCGCTGGCTCTGGGTTGGTCGGCGCTGCCGGTGATCGAATCGATCGTCGAGGGGATCGTGATGATGCTGGTCGCCGTGCCGCTCGGCTTCTCGGGGTTCACGCCCGACTGGCTGTCGGTCCTGCTCGTGCTGGCGATCTCGATCCCGGTGTTCCTGGCGATCGGCTTCATCGGCGCCGCGTTCGTGCTCGCGATCCAGCAGGGCGTGGGCCTCATGGGCATGGCCGTAGCGGTCATGTCGCTGGCCGGCGGCGCGATCTTTCCCGTCGCGGTGCTGCCCGGCTCGGTGGGCTTTCTGACCAAGATCTCGCCGTTGACCTACACGCTGAAGGCGATGCGCGGGGCGATGCTCGACGGTCAGAGCCCCGCGCATCTGCTCAGTGGCGACCTGGGGATCGTCCTGATCTACGCGGCCGTGGCCATGCCGCTCGCCGCGATCCTGCTGAGCGCCTCGTTTCGATTCGCCCGCTCGCGCGGCACGCTGGCCCGGTTCTGATGAGAGACTCCTCCTTCAAGGCGCCCGAGCGCCAGCTCGCCCTCCTGCTCGCCGGCACCCAAGCGCGCCGAGCCTGCAACCGTGAGCGCATCGAGGAGCTGGCCGCACGCGCGGACTTCCACGCGCTGCAGGAGTTCCTGCTCCGCACCCCGATGCTCCCGCTGATCGGCCGGCGCCTGCTCGAAGTAAGCGACGCGGCGCCCGAGTGGTTTGCGCGGGAGGTCGAGCGCTACAGCGGCCAGGCCCGACGACAGGGCGTCGCCCAGGCGCTCGTGACCACCCGTGTGATCGCCGCGCTGACAGACGCAGGCGTACGCGTGCTGCCGCTGAAGGGGCCGCTGCTCGCCGAGCGCATCTACGGCGAACTCGAGGCCCGCGTGTCAGCCGACATCGACCTGCTCGTGGACCGCGCCGACCTCGCGCCGGCGATCGAGGCGCTGGAACGGCTCGGCTACCGCTCCCCGTTCGAGACCGACATGCGCCAGCGCAAGCCCGAGGTCCACGAGCTGCTGCGCAGCGCCGCGGGACTGCCGGAGATCGAGCTGCACTGGCGCCTGCACTGGTACGACGAGCGCTTCGGCGCCGAGATGCTGCGACGCGCGGTACCCGGCGAGGACGGGCGCCTGTATCCCACGCCCGTGTACGAGCTGGCCGCGCTGCTGCTCGCCTACGCCCGCGAGGGGTTCGCGGGCCTGCGCCAGCTGGCCGACACAACCACCTGGTGGGACCGCTACGGGCACACGCTCGCCCCCGGCGAGCTCGGCGAGCTGGCCGGGACGGATCCCGCGATCGCCTGTCCGCTCGCGACCTCTGCCGCGATCGCCCAGCGATTGGGGGGGCTGCCGGCCGATCGGCTGCTCGGGCGGGCGCTGCTGTCGAAGGCGTCGGGAGTCGCGGCGCGGCTGTCCAACTGGCCGCTGCGCGGCCCCCAACCGCAGGTCGGCGCGAACGTGACCTTGATCGATTGGTTTCTCGCCGGGCCGGGGCAGCGACGCGCGCTGTTCGCCCGGCACCTGTGGCTGCCCGAAGAAGTGCTGCGCTTGCGCTGCCGGGACGAGGGACCGCGTGCTCGGAGGCTGCGGCGCGGGACGATCCTGCGGATGAGGGTCCTGCATCTCGTCAGGATCTGCGGCCGCTACGCGATCGCGCTGTCGCAGATATGGATGCGCGCCGGCTGGGCGCCCGCGCCGCCGTGGCTCGACACCACGGCCGGGGAGGGAGCATGACCGTGGAGGGTTGGGTGGCGACGGCGACCGACCTCGCCGAAGGGTCACCGGCCGAGCCCTCCCGGGCGGCCGACCAGGCGCCCTCTACGTGCCCGGGCGCCTATGGCCTGCGCCTGCCGGCGCTGCAAGGCTGCCGAGAGCTGCTGGCCGATGCGCCCCAGCGTTGGACGGAGTGGCGGATAGACGTCGGCGCGGGCTCGGGGGCGCCCGCTGAGCTGCTCGAGGACGCGCGGGCGCGGATCAGGTCGGCGCCCAGCGGCTGGGTCGACATCGATCGCGAGCGGCGCAGCTCGACGATCAACCTGCCCAAGACTCCCGCGCCCGCGGAGATCGCGCAACCTTTTCTGGGATCGACGGCGATCGTCGCCGCACACTGGGCGGGGCTTCACAGCTTTCACGCAGGCGCGTTCGTCGCCCACGACGGCAGAGCGTGGGCGATCCTCGGTTCCAGGGGCGCCGGCAAGAGCTCGCTGCTCGCCGCGCTCGCGCTGACAGGAACTCCGATACTCGCCGACGACGTGGTGGTGGTGGGCGAGGACCTGCAGGGGCTCGCCGGGCCGCGCTGCATCGATTTGCGGACGGAGACGGCCGCGGCCCTCGGCGTGGGCGAGCCGCTGGGCGTGGTCGGCACGCGCGAGCGCTGGCGCCTGCGCCTCGATCCGGTGGCTCCGGTGGCGCCCGAAGTGCCAATGGGCGGCTGGATCCAGCTGGAGTGGGGAGAACCGGAGATCTACGGCGTCGCGCCCGAGCAGCGGGTCAGGACGTTACTGGCGAACGTGGCGCTGCGAGCAGAGCAACGCGACCCCGCCGCGCTATCGCGGCTGATGGAGCTGTTCGCGCTGCCGATGGTCTGCGTGCGGCGTCCGAGAAAGCTCGAGCGGATCAGCGAGACCGCCGAGCGGCTGGGCCATCATTTCGCTCAGCTGTGAGCGTGAGACTACGAGACCGTGGCCAGAGATTTGCCGGAGAGGAAATCTCCGTCGTTGGGGACTCCAAATTCCTTTTCGCGCAGTGTCAGCTCGCTGAGCGATCCGAGCACCTCGATCGACGGCGCGACATACTTCCGCTTCTTAGTCACGGCAGCCTCCTTGGGATGGGTCTCCGTCCTCATTGACCCGGGAACCCTAGCATGTCCGTCAGGATGGGGTCAAGTCCTGCGAGAACAGCCACGCGCGCTGCAGCAGCGTGAAGCTGTGGGCATCCGGCGCGAATGTCGACCACTCAGACCGCAGTGCCTCGATCTCGACGCCGGCGCCGTCGAGTCCGCCCCCATCCCACCGCTCCACAAAGGCGCGCGCGTGACGGTTCCAGAAGGCGACGTCAAACGAAGCCTTGGAGGTGCGCTCGAGGACGTCGCGGGGCAGCAGATCGCCCACCAGCACTCCCAACCCCCGCGCGCGCGAGCCGCGGCCCAGCCCGCTCGGCCCGCCGGCCCGGGCGCACTCGGCGAGGACGCCGGGGTCGAGGAAAGGATGGCGAATCGCCACGTCGAAGTCCGCCGCCAGGACGCGCTTGCCGGCGAGGTTGCACTGGACGATGCGACTGCGCCACCACCATTCCCGCAGCGCCCTGTCGGCGCGCAGAGGATCGTGGCTTTCCCAATCGGCGTGGGCGCGTGCGAGCCCTCGCCGCCGCTCCGGCGTGATCCATCGATAGCGCTCGAACCGTCCCCGGCCGGTTCTGGCCTTGATCCGCGCTCGCAACGTGCGGGGCGCCAGGCCGAACACGACGGACCGCAGCTCCCTCGCGCGAGGCCGGCGATGCTGAATCAGCAGCCGCGCGGTGGCGGCGCGCGAGACGCTCTCGAACAGCTCGTCCCCGCCGATGCCTGACAGCAGCGAGCCGCCGGCGGCGCGTTCCAGGAGCGGATAGTGGAAGTGGGTGTTGAAGGGCGTGAGGATGCCGTGGCGGCGCAGCACCCTCACCGCTACGGGGCCGAGCACGTCCAGCTCGTCATCCCACTCCAGCCGCGTCCAGTCGGCCAAGCCGAGATGCGCGACGACGCGCTCCTGCCAGGCCGTCTCGTCGGCCGCGCCGACGGCCGGGAAGCGGTTGGTGATGGGAATCGGGGGAGCGAGCCCCTGACGCCGCGCCACATGAGCGGCGAGGGCGAGCACGACCGAGGAGTCCACGCCGCCCGAGAAGGAGACGAGGCACGGCGGCCGCAGCAGGCCCGCCAGCACGGCCTGCTCCAGCGCGGCGCGCGGACCCGGCCCATCCGGCTGCGCGGGCAGAGCCCTGGTATGCAGATCGGGACCGACGGGGATCGCCCACAGCTCCTCCCGGGCTGTCAGGCGCAGACGCGCGGGCAGCTCCAAAGCGCCGCCCCCCAAAGCGCCGTCCGCCAAAGCCTCCGCGGT
>Ga0335075_10004770_pt1 | contig 21118 bp, 19 predicted proteins | sample Lox_Sample_24_FD_206723 | JGI IMG/M metagenome (GOLD analysis project Ga0335075, IMG submission 206723) | Soil microbial communities from Loxahatchee National Wildlife Refuge, Florida, United States - Lox_Sample_2.4 | ecosystem: Environmental > Terrestrial > Soil > Wetlands | place: USA...
GTGCCATCACAGTACGAAACTGGCGGCGTGTTATTTCATGTCTATTCTCGTGACCTAGCCGCACCTTTCAAGCCTTCTAACGAAACTCCAACGATGTAGATGCCGGAGCGCGTAACGTACAAAGATTTTAGGTATCCATATATTTGCCATATTTACAGCAGAGCGTTAGGATGAGCAGCTTGTGACTAGTGTTTCATGGGTCCCCCTTTGAGCTATACCGGTTGCAAGACGTTATCGCCTTCCACTATCCGCTTGCGCCTTAATGCTACGAAATAGCCTTCCTTGGATTCCTACTGGTGTCAGTCCTTGTAGTAAGTAATACTCGGTCTATGCAAACTCACGCTTCGAGATGACTCTGGTTTCTCTCTGTGCACGATAGTAAACAATTTTTTTAGTTTGGCTTCTAATTGCTTGTCTTCCGAACCTTGATAAAACTTGCAAACCAGATGACCTCCAACTCGCAACGTATCGTACGAAAACTGCACTGCTGCTGCACAGAGATCCTGCGTGGCATTAGCTCCCCAGTTGATTACGATCCGTAAAATGAGAAGGACAAGGAGATGCAATTGAAACGTACCATGCTGCCGGCATGATCCTTGAAATTGATACCGCTCGTATTCATCATCCTGTTATACGGACCACTTAGACTTTTCTTCCAGAAACCAGTGGTTTGCTCCCAGGGTGCTGACATGTCTGATAAAACCACGTCTACCATCTTCCCAGCTTCATCATTTTCCTCTCTCCCACTCTCCAAATTTGAAGATATTCCGTTGCTGCTCTCCAACGGCTTATCTTCAACTCCTGCACGACGCTCCAAATCAATGTAACTCTCTTGCTGTATATTCCTCAACCCTTCTTGCCGAGCATCTTCAGGTAAGTAGTTGATTGATTGGTCGCGCGGTCGACCTCGATCTGGGTCTGAAAGGAAATGCTTCACTTCCTCCTGTACTTCTTTTGACAGGAAATTGCCTTGTATGGTGGAAACTCCCTTGGGGGGTTGAGCAGGGATGACATCAATGCCGATGATGCGACCATTGGGCTTCGTACGTTCGACCGCAACCTATGAGAAGAATTAGGAGATAGAGCAAAACCACCATGATCTTCTTCAATATACCTGTGACCAGCTTCCTGGCGCATAACCCTAAGAATATTAGTATTATGCTAATCTATGAACGCTGCGATTGACGGACTAAATCGACGACAGTCTGGCCTTTCTTGAATATCTTGTATTTTGCGTCAATCTAAGGACCCTTTTAGTTTTAAAATCACCATGCGGGTGAGTACTCCTACCTCCAGAAGCTTAAAGGCTGCTCGACTCTTAAGTCCCTGAACTCTAGCTTCTCTTGCAAAAAAGTCCTTTCCCTGCCTGCTTTTCCAGCGGGTCGAAGAGGAAGATCTCCATCTGGAGCCAAGACTATTATAGTTCACGCTTCGTTGGAGCTCATTAATTGTTGAATACAAATATCCACTAATATTCCCTGACGGCGGAAGCACATTCTTTAATATTATTCGGGTAGCTCCTGCCCGCAGACTGCGGTGTGAAAGCATGTAGAGCTGATGTGAAGAATGCCACTTTTTGAAATTTCAGCGTGTTAAGAACTTCCGGCAAATCTACCTAGTTCGCGAAGCGCAAAGCTTCGTTACGTTTGCATGAGAGACTGATTTTATAATACCTGGTTAAAGTATGTATTCATTTACAATTGAACTGGTCTCCAATTATTTGTATCTGGTATTGTATCTTGATAGTAAGTCATAAGCTCTCACATTCAGACGCCTGTCTTATATCCAAACTTCTAGCAGCTTATGCAAGAAAACTCGCCTGGGCGCCCCTCCTGTCCTTTTTCAGCGGTGAAAAGGCGCCAAAGCCTCGGATGTTCCCACTTAGGCCGCTCTGCAAACCACCCTTACTTCCGACAGGTTGCCCTTTAACCAAAGACCTTGCTGGTCTAAGAGCAACCTTGGCAGGCCTCTTCGTAGCCTCGCCATCATCTTCGTCAAAAATTGTCTTGGCCGCCCCAAGAAGTTTCCTTTTCTTCTTCTTTGGCTCTGCTCCACCAGCCGCCATCGCCTTGTTCTGCGTCGAAAGCTTCATGCTTACTAAGGTGGCTGTTGTCGACGGTGGCTCCACATTCTCATCGACTTCCTCCTCTGTCACTTTCTCTAAGGTCCCAGCCATACGCACTTTCTTCTGAGGCGCTTTGGTATTGGTTACTGTATTCCTTGCGTCTGTGAGAATTGTCTTTTCCTTAGTCTTCTTCTGTTGTGGCTGCAGAACGGCTAATTTAGAAGCATCTTTACTCCCTTGTATATCTTCCTCAGCAGCTGGCTGAGGTGGGTCAGCCGTTAGTATCTGTCCATTCGTCTCTACTTCATGCCTGTAATTGGCTTCCAGTTCCGCTTCATGCCTAGGGGTTTCAGGGGCGGCGTTAAGGGTGCGATTCAGGTATGGTGTTATCGAAAACATCGACTTCTCGCCCAACGAGTTCTGATCTGGCTTCCCACTCTTTGTTGCAGGCCGCTTCCTGCGTACCGCGACTCCGTCAGGAGTGCCGATCATGGAGTCGGTGCTTATCTGATTGGCAGTCCTCTTTCGGCCGGGTTTAACTGAATCTCCGCTGTTTGTTGCTGTTGTCGATGCTTTTGTGATGGCTGCCTGCGCCTGTGCAAGCTCCGTTCGCAGTTCCTTCACCTGCTCTTTGCTCTCCCGAAGCTTCGTCCGCAGCTGTTCCACTTTGCTTTCTAAGACAGCCCTACGTGACTCCCACTCATTAGATCCCTTATCTCCTGCTTTCTGCGCCTTTTCCTTTTCTCGCTTCTCCCTAGAGAGCTCCTTTCGAAGTTCTTCAACTTCTTTCTGAAGCTCAATCTCATTGTCACCCCGTTTCTCCTTGTGGCCTGTCCGTTTTGATGCACGCTTCTCCATCTCCAGCTCAACCTCCAGAGTGCTCACATGTCGCTGCAGAGCCAATTTTTCTGCAAGGACCGTCTGCTGATAGTTCGCTTGAGTCCGGAGGTGGTCGAGCTCAGTTTTAAGAGTAGCAAGCTCTCGAGCAAGTGAGAGCTTCTCGGCCAAGAGCTTTGTTGAGTCAGTTGATAGCCCGTTCATTGAGCTAAGTTCTGCCTACGAAAAACTGTTAGTCTCTAGTGAGATGTCAGATATCTGTAACTATACCTTTAAATTACTTAATTCCCGTGCCTTTATTCGTAGCTCTGTTTCATAGCGATGTGATATGGCCTCAGTTTGCTCCACTTGTCTTTGCAATTCCGCGCAGTCTTGCTCCAATTCATCTATCCGGTCGTCTTCAATCGCAAGCTGTTGATGAAGTTCGTCATTCTCGTCTTCAAGAAGGAGTATTTGCAATCGCAATCTCCGCACAGCTTCGTCTTGTATAATGAAGTCAGATTTTCGTATGGATTCCTGGTAGGCCAATTCTAAGCCATACGTCTTTGATAGGTCCTATAATTGCAGATTAATTTAGTTGTCCTCACTGTCTAATCTAGCATGACTTACATGTCTAGGAAACTCATCATCGTAAGAAGGCAATGAACACTCCATAATTATAGTATTGAAATACCTTATAGTTGCTACTAGCGATTAATGAAGCATTTGGATATTGAAGGATGTGGACGGAACCACGCGCTGTGACGAGTAAACATAAACATAAGCTAGCAGGGATCAATGCCAAATATCACGTGACACTAACTTCCGAATCTTAAAGGACAGCAAGAGCTTCGCCAAACGCTCGACCTTCAAAACCAGCAGAGTTAAAACCACAACTCAACATGCGGATTTTAAAGGCTTTCGTTACCTTTCTGCTACCGTTGGCGGTCTTTGCAGCAAAAAGCTCCGCTGCTAACAAATTTCAAGGTTTTCACTCGAAGGCACTTGTGTCAACTCCACTGAAATTGGTCGACTCTCTTTATGATCAATTGACTGCCACGCCTAGAGACTACTCAGTCGCCGTGTTGCTCACAGCTCTGGAGACACGTTTCGGCTGTCAGCTATGTCGAGAATTTCAACCCGAGTGGGAAATACTGGCTAAAAGCTGGATAAAGGGTGACAAACCAGGGGATTCACGACTGGTGTACGGAACGCTAGACTTCGCAGATGGCAAAAACACATTCCAGTCGGTACGGTTGGCATAACCCACCTAAGAAAACGTTTGTTGACCATTTAATAGATGGGCCTTCAAACTGCACCAGTACTTCTACTCTTCCTACCAACGACAGGACCCCATGCAGTGTCAGACAGCTCCCCAATCAGATATGACTTCAATAATGGGTATGCTTTGAATTCTCTGTGAGAAGATCTAACGCTGATGCAATTTTAGACCCCAATCTGCAGAGCAGATACACTCTTGGATTTCTCGATATCTTAATGATAGACCACATCCACAAGTTAAGCGTCCGGTCAATTGGATGCGTTTAATTGCGGTAACCACGGCAATTCTAGGTTCCATCACCTCCCTGAGTGTTGCATGGCCATATTTGTTGCCAATAATTCAAAATCGAAATATTTGGGCTGCTATCAGTCTCATTGCGATCTTGCTATTCACGAGTGGACATATGTTCAATCATATCAGGAAAGTACCATATGTTGCAGGAGATGGACGGGGTGGAATTAGTTATTTTGCAGGCGGGTTTTCGAACCAATTTGGTCTTGAGACCCAGATTGTGGCGGCAATGTGTAAGTTCTTGTTTGTCAAGGTGGAATGCCCTTCAGCTAACACAACTAGATGGACTCCTGTCATTCGCTACCATTTCATTAGCACTTAAGGTGCCGCGTATGTCGGATCCAAAGACTCAACAACTCGCTGTAATTGTGTGGGGAGGTGTGATTTTCGTTATGTACAGTTTTTTGCTGAGCGTCTTCCGGATCAAGAATGGTGGCTATCCATTCTGGTTGCCTCCCTTCTCATAAAAGTATAAATTCATGTATGTGCAGGCTAAAATGGTGAGGAGAGCTACTAAAAAAGGGGGCATGTACCGCATAGACTGGTATATGAAAAGGTCCGAGCTTTGGGACTTAGACAAACTAATGCAACTTACCCCTATTTTGCCTTGACCAGTTTTAAATATCGCAACCTTTTCTTTCTGATGACAAAATGCCTACTAGTAGTCCAAAGCCAAAAAAAAGCAATATAGTTACTTTATGACGATATAGCTAGGTGCAATTAAGTGCGCAACATCGACGTACGTTCCTGAGTTAATTCCAAACAACGCTGGAAAATGGAGGAGGAACTGCATAAACTCTTCGTCTAAAAGCGTGCGATCTGCTCGTATCATTTATGGATCTCTTCGAGTCTGTATCTTCCCTCTTTTGCACATACGAATCTATTAGTTTTTTTTTTATAGAAAGCTCCCTTTTGATTACTTCGAAAAATGGTTACAATTTAATGCAGACATAATGTACTCATTGGGATACAAATTGTGTTATCTGCAGATGGAGAACTACTATGCAAACCGTTGTTGACCTTCCGAGAGCTAAGTACAAGTTATATGATAAACGAATATCAGAGATTCATTATGACAACTAATTGATTGAGAACAAATACACTGAAGAATAGAAAGAGATCAAGATATTTGGGGTAGTAATTCATAGCCAAATCATTTATATACGAAGGCCGTGCAAAAAACAAACTCCTATGGAATTTTTCGCTCACTTTTCGCGATTTTAAATGACGGGTAAAAAATTCGGTTTCGCTACCTATTTCACACACATTTTGTAATGTTCGAATATCCCAATGAGAGCCTCCGTAAAAATTGCATACAAACACCAATAAATGTTCCAAACAAGTGTCTCTTGTGACATTTGACCTCGTACAGCTACTACGATGAGTGAAAGATTAACATATACATGGTGTGCAACAAGTATTCCATACCATAACAACAATGATTCAGCGCCATAACACTTAACTCTGCACGTCCCTTCATGCAAGTAGATATGCGATATTAAATGAATGCAAGAAAACAAGGTCAAGGCGAACCTCCTATCAACCGAATGCAGTTTTCCAACAAAAGTGCCGCCTCATGGAGTAATTCCCAGCGCGTATTCACAAAAGTAGCCTTGAGAACCATCAACATACCGCTGCAACCATTGAACCCTTTCTGGAATTTTAGATCTTCCGGAGACGACTGCGCGCTGGGTTTAAGCCTTCTGAGATATGCTTGCATATCGCGGACTTGGTCTTCAAAAGAGTTTACCGCAGGAATTGGTGCGTTTGTCGGTCCTTCTAAAGCGAAGCCATAACACCAAACTATCAAGGCGGCGAAATACAGAACCCATGAACGATTCATAAGGACGTCATCACGAGCAGAATACTCGAAGGGTTCGTGGCTGAAACCGTGTGGTGAAGAGTCTTCTGGCAACAGAACGGTGCAAAGGAAGCGAAGAGCATAATATGTTGCATCTCGAGCCTTTGCTGAAGGAGCCCAGAGATCCCTCATCCTTCGCTGGGCGCTGTTGAGATCCTGAGGGCCAATAGTGCGACCGAGCAATCGTTTCGCCCGCGCATATATTTGACAATCAACGATGTCCACATGCATAGCCATATGCGCGAGATGGTGAAGTACAGTTCTGCTTTCGAATACAACGTTCTCATCCTGTTTTCCAGAGTAGACGTAAGGACCTTGCGTCCCTTCCGATCCGTCCTCAAGTGATCTGTTGAAGTCCGCTACCCAGACATCAAAGGCTTTGGTAAGAGATGACCTCCATTTATCTCTTCCGCCAAGGGCCGAAGAAACACCGAGAGAGTTGACTTGAAGATCACGCTGATTCATATGCCAGCTCACGCTTAAAAGCCCGGCCATCAGAATGCTCCTGCCGAATGCATTCGTTTGGACCTGCTGTCCATTTAGAGTCCTCTTTAGTCCTTCCAGAAATGACACAGGCTTTACGCCGGTTGCATGGAGATGTGCTTCAATCTTGCCGACTTCAGCGCTATTTGTTGCTGACCATAATGTCTCATCACATGGTAGCGGAAGTCGCATTTCATGAGCGACCATGACTGTGGAGTGCCCAAACATTGTCGCATGGATAGAGTCTATCATGAAGGCTGCGAAGGCTGCACGCCGCGTCGCCTCATTAGTGATCCAGTGAGTCCACCACTCGTCTGGGGTATTAGCACCGCCGGATGTTGATGAGTGTCGAGAGCCATTCACGCCCAGATCCCTCATACTCGGAGGAGAATCGAGAGCTGATCTGCCGATCAATGAGCTGCCTCTCCGCATCAAAGTAATCGTAGTCGCATGATGAATATGTGCCCTTTCATGGAGAGCCCTTGTCGAATATAATTTCTCGTATACCTCAAGTAGCAAAAGTGCCTGAAAGACCCATAACTTTGCAGGTGGGCGGAAATGCTCGTCACTAAATATTTCCCATCTGAGGTGCCAGGCAAGAAAGTTGGATAATCCAGCCGCATCTGTTGTAAGAGTTAGGCCGTGTCCTTTGTCAAGGCAAGAAGCCCCAATGGCTATCATTGCAATAAGTAGAAGATTAGGTGTCTTGTCAGGTGAAAATGTTGGCTTATGCACTATTCAAACGTCAGTAAAGTCATGATCATGGAATTATTTGGAAATAGCGTCAAAGATATTGATGGCACATTCTACTTTGCATCCCGGAGAACCAATGACGCATGAACCAAAATCGTTCGGCTTTCCCTAGAGGCCAAGCCAAGGACCAGATTGCTTTGAACAATAGGTCTAATGGGCATATAAACTTGACAGATTGCAGGGTGGCACGAGCATGAGATATTCCAAATCGAGTGATATTTAGGCAGTTGTCAATGAAACAATACTTACGAATGGGAAGCTGAGAGTGAAAATTGCTCCAGTAACTCGCAATGTATATCTGCATCATATTCCTACTCAGTATATGGCTGTTGGAACTACGATCGCCCTCCAGTAACGCATCCTTCTGCTTCGCAACAGGTGCATGGTCTGTCTCAGTGAATCTTTCCTTGATCAGATCAATGATTTCTTGACTCTTGTCTTCCGATATCACAGTTTCTGGCAAGCTAGCATCGATTAAGCTGGTGATAGCCATCGGTTGCTGCTGATTGTGCGGGTAGTAGCCTAGAACACCTGCGTCGTTGCTGTAATGCTGCTGATATTGATTCTGGTTTTCAAAGTAACTGTAATTCCATAGTTAGGCAATTGTCAGCAATTTGGATATCATGTATGAAGATATGAAGGGAACGAGCCGTGGTTTCCAATTTACATTAGATGTTATGATAATTAAAAGGGATGACTTACTTTGCATACCCTTGATGTACCCCCGATTGACCAATAGGTGATGAGTTGCTGTATTGCTGTTCACTAAAGAGATAGGCAACAAAATCATCAGGTATCGCAAATGGAGAGCGACTGTAACCTTCCCCACCGAACACTGGCATTGTGCCTGGTGCAGTCATCTGATCCAAAAGCATCATATCAGGGCCTGCTTGCGGGCCCAACCCAGGACCTCGTTGCTGGTACTCTAGTGGTAACGCGGTATGTGGCGAAGAGATGGTGTAAGATGATTCAACTTCTCTTGGTGAAGTCGTTGAAACTGGTGTTGGGAATCCAGGGGGTGGAAGACTGAAAGATGTGAGGTTTTGTTGGCTAACATATTGTGGGTGCATGGACGGTTGAACAGCTTTATTTCCTTGAAAGGACTGGTTGCTTGATGTAGAAGATAAGAACGCATACGAAGCCCCCGCCGGCTGCACAGGAGGACGGGAGAACGTGGAATCAACAGGCTTGGCATCAGCGACGCCAAAGCTGTTACGCTGATTTCTATTTGAGTTAAGTAATGTAGGGCGAGCCAAGGGCCCGGATGGAAGGCTGTGGTCACTATTGGAGCGCTTGACAAATGAACTAGTCTGCTGATACGTGAAATCGGTCACTGTTGATGAAGACCCAGAACCAGGAAACGTCGCAGTAGACTGGGCTGTATTAGACGGTGAGAACGGGCTCGAAACATTATCTGGTGGTGAAGGATACTGTAACTGAGTTGTGCGTGGCCTGCCAGTCAGAGCGGGCCTTGCAGTTTCAGGTGACATAGATCCATGCATTGAAATGGGCTTATTTCCATCGGTGACTGGTGAAATGTTGTTCAACATTGAGTCTTTTCTTTGCAACTGCGATCCTTTGGCTGTGTGACGTTCCTTATGTCGATTGCACAAGTCCTGTCTTACAAATTGGCGTTTGCATTCAGGAAAATCACAATTGTATATCTGTTTAGGCGTATGGTTCAGCTGGTGCCGGTAGCTGTGTTTAGCTTGTGTTAGCTATCCTGCCGAACTCATTTAATGGAAGTGTAGCAAAACTGCATGACATACAGGTGCTCTGCCCTCGAATAAGTTTTGGTGCATCCTTCTTGGGTACATTCAAATTTCTTGTCCAGCCCTTTGCGGCTCCTTCGACGCTTCCTTGAAGGGCCGTCTGGCCCAGAAGAGTGACCATCATCAGCGTTACCGTTGTCTCCGCCATCGGAAGTATTTCCATTGTTCTCATTCGCTTTATTCTGCGGTCGACTCCGCCGCCTCCCTCGAGGTCCGTCCTCTGCCTCGGTCTTCTTTTTGCGCTGCGTTGGGGACTCGTGTGTCTCCGTCATGATGGCATCTCCTGATCGTATCATAGTCGGAGAGGCAATGGTTAATGGGTGTGCGACCATTGAGGCCATAGCATCAAACAGTGAGACAATTGAAGATTCGTCGCTCCACCACACTCATGAAAGGTACAATAAGTAGTTCGTTCTAGAAAATCACAAGATCGAGCTCATCCCGCGGCTATAACGTGGATACGCAACGCAGCGGCTGCTCCTGTTCAGACTACATTTACTACAAGATCTGTCAGTACAATTTTTCAAGTTTAGATTTAGGCATCTGGAAATATTTCTATATAATATGCTCAAGGGAGTGAAAAGGTGATCGTAAAACTGCCAGTAGAAGTTTTTGGGAAACCATATGTTTGAGCGTGCTAACAAAAATGATAATTCATTTTATCACCTTCAACTGTATCTGAACTTGTAGCAAGCTTTCAGAGATATCTCCGAGCTCGGATACAGCTCTATGCGGCCACTCGCAATTTGGGATTGCGCAAACGGAGAAAGTGTGGATACTCACTGCTGAATAATAAATACAGTTGCGATATTGAATAGCCACAGTGGGCCTCCAAGCGCGTTGTTGTTTGGGTATTGGACGATGCGATCAGGTGTAAATCGCTCTGTTGTGGAGACTTTGAGCGATATCAATTGTAGCCCTCCCTTACAGGATCTCGAGGTCTCGAGTCTGGCGGGCTTCGAGACTGCTGGTCGAGTTTCCGGTGTACGAAGGCGGGGGAGGGGTGGAGGAATCGTAAAACCAGATAAATAAGAAATGCCTATTCATGATGAGCTTTATTGGAAAAGGAGATGAAAAGTTGGCGTGACACTCACTGTGGCTAATTTCGAGGACGTGGTCAAGAGTAAATGGTAAGCAGAAATAATGCGGATATAGACGGTCCTCGTGCTTGCTTGCGTGCGTCGCGGAGCACAAGTCGCGGGATGGTTTGTGTTAGAGGGAGGGACTGATTTCTCGAACGTGGGGGGTCGCTCGATATTTAGGTGCAGCTGGCTCTCGCTTCCTGCGGCGGTGCTTCCGCGTGCCAGCACGGGTAATAGTGGGAAAAACGAGGACGAAGGGAGACAGCCACCTCAAGCCACGGGAAGAGGGAAGATTGGAAACGATCGCCCTACTTCGGAGTGGAGCCTTTCGGACGGGAGCACTGGCGGTCGTGGCGGCTAAGGGCTAAGACAGGGGGACTGCAGCAGCCTGCAGTTACGAAATATATACGTCTTCAGCTACTACTGTAAGGGCAAGACAGCTACCCCGACGATGTGGACGAGAAGGAGGGGAAAGACAAATGGCGCTGCAGATTTTATGCAGCCCGGCTTGCAAAAGGTGTGCAGAATCTTCGCTCATTATTTATTGACCAGGTTTACTCGTGGAATGAGGGAACAACCTTAAAAAGCCTCACCTATATCCCGAACATGACCTGAGGAAGCTCTGCAACCCAAGTTTGACATGTATCAGAAGCATTCTCGAGATGCACCATGCCTGCAGCTAAAATGAGCAAACCAAACAATAATGACGCCATGTAATCCAATGCTATGTTACTCTCTGGAATCAAAGCTATGCCTCTAGAGTTCGGTTTGGATATCGGAGCATATTCACGTAAAGATAATTCTCGTCATTATGGCCAGCGAGATCCAGAGGGGCATTGGCAACGCGGTAGAGAGAAAAAGGACAAGGAAGAGGAAGTTTCGTCTCCAGATTCTGTTATGCAGGTCCTTTGCTTTTTGGGATCGGGGCTGACTCTGATACGACGACGTTCATCATCTTCCAAAGCCTAGGACAGAATTTGCGGGAAGATCGGCTTGGAAGAACTTATTGAGCGCTAATCTGGGGTAAGCTGATGTGCATTAAGAATTTTGCACTTCATCTGACCGACCGCCCGCACTGCTGATTTGCTACAAGGGGTGGCCCGAAGCGAATCCAGTTGGAGAACAAACGCCTCTGTTGGCTTTCGAGACACCGCCGCCTGAAGCCGCTCGGACACTTTGAAATCTCTGTCAATTGCCGCTGTAATTCTTATATTACTATTGAGGTACTGATCGCGCGTCATCGTTATTTGTTATGGTAGAAGTACCTCAGAAAAGGAGATGATCTTCTGTGCACATACAGAAGACCTTATCACTTGACACTTTCAAACCGTCATGGAGGCTTGGCCAGAATGAGGCATTTTGAAGCGGCGTTTTCTCAAGACCACTTCGGGAATAATATCAATTTTTCCAATCACAGCTGAAGCAGGCACCCGATGATGATTTAATTTTTCACTGGTCTCCTACTGAATCTCGATGCTGTCGTAGCTGTCAAAAGCAAAATGGATGGTGGCTTTCGAGGGGAAGCGGCGCCCCTGTTTCAGGAATAACTTTTCTCCATAAGCCTGCCGAATGCACTCTTAGGCAAGGCTAGAGCTGTCCTTCCCCAAAAGCCTTGGCATATTCAGCTGAGCAAGCTCTGGAGAGAACCGAAACTGAGCCGTCGAAAACTTCGAAGCCACAATGCTCAATTGCTACATTGTCTAGCTTGTTCTAAGTTGATATCTCATTCCCACGATATGCCTCCTGCAAAGTCTCGGATGGCGCCTGACGATTCGCGGTCTGAGGCCTCAAGTACGAGAGAAAAACTCGCGAATGTCGCGGGCCTCACAGTAAATGGCAAAGGACGACGCGTGGCAAGTGGCTTGGGAATGAATAGTTCTCTAAGAGATAGTGTAAATGTTGGCGTAGTTTCTACATCAGCGACAACAGGAATCGTAGCACAGGATGCCACGGTTGGGGTAAACTACATGAAGCTTGAGACTGGGAAAGGCACAGCTGACAGCGAGGTAGATGCAATGGTCAACGCTTGATTCCTCCATATTACATGCATACCGACACGCATATCGACTCAACACACCCTCTGCCTTCAGCAGTTCCTACAGCAGGATCATTCTATCGCGTCCAGGTATAGGCAGGCTCTCACCTACAATGGCGCGGCGCAGAGATCAGCGAAGACAGAGCAAGGAACAATTAGCAAACGCTGTACGTAAACACTTCAATGGCTTAGGGATTCAGGAGAATGAGGTTGTCGTGGACTTCCTATACAAAGTCAAATGGCAAGGTAAGTCTGGGCGAGTCGCAGCACTAGAGTTTTGGAACTAAAGGGTCTTTGTAGATAAGAATTTCCGCATGCGTTTCGCTCCGTATCGAACACGATGAGATTGTAAAACATACGGTCATAGAAAAGGCGTTTAATACCTAGGTTCGAGGTGACACTTGGTCATAGGAGGCGAATATCTAGTCAGGTCCATCAGCATTGACACCATAGGCGTAACAGGGTAGTTTTAGAACAGTTTTCTGGCTAGATTATGTCTAGAATTAAAATGTAAAATGTTTGAGGGGTCAGTCAGATATATGATAAGGTGTTCTGAGAATTCTTTAAAATTTTGTAATATATCACGCTAAAGCTATTCGCCAATCACAAGCCGAGAAAAAAAAGTTGTGCATAAGCTATGTCTCTGGGGGATAGATTGAAATTTCGTGGCCTTTTGCACATCGTCGAATCTTTACACTGTTTCTTCATAAATCTCTCCTCCTACGTAACTTTAGGTCTACCCTAACAAGAGCCGGCTGTTCACAGTCAAACCGCACATTGATGAGGGAAAGAAACGGGCCATTATGAACCCTGGCGCATCAAGCCTTCTGTCGAAGGCTGCCATACCCACCCGATTATCATTGTCTGTACGGGCGTGTCAACGACCATGGCGTAATGATGATTTTACAAGCAATATATCCCTGCAAGCGTCCAGCGTTTACCATACGAAGCGACTATGTCGGCCATGGACAATTATAGCAGCTACATACTCTGCGCGGAGTTTTTCCAGAAGAGTGAGTTCCACCGTTGTGCATGTTACCACGCAGGACCACTGCTGACTGACTAAGTCATTTCATACATCGCCGAACCTTCAAGCCACAAAAAATCCCTATGCCGTTCTCGGCGTGGACAAGACAGCTTCCGCCGCTGATATAAAGAAGGCATACTATGGACTTGCAAAGAAATTCCATCCGGATACGAACAAGGATCCAACTGCAAAGGAAAAGTTTGCTGAGGCTCAATCTGCTTATGAGATTTTGACAGACCCCAAGAAAAAGGAAGCATGGGATCAATATGGTGCGGCTGCCTTTGATCAAGGTTCAGGTCCCGGGCCCGGAGCAGATCCATTCGGAGGTGCAGCCGGAGCTCCTTTTGGAGCTGCTGGTGCAGGCTTCGGAGGATTCGGAGGTTTTGGGAGTGCAGGAGGGTTTGGAGCAGATTTCTCCTTCGATGATCTGTTCAAGGCATTCGGCGGCCAACAAGCGCGGAGGGGACGTACAGGACGGGCTTCTCCATTTCATCCAGAGCAGGAAGAAATACTTGTTGGAGATAATATTGAGGTTCAGATAAACATTTCATTTATGGAGGCGGCTAAAGGCACCAGCAAAACAATCGTTATTACACCGTTGACAACTTGTCCGACATGTTCTGGCAGCGGTCTCAAGGCTGGAGCGAAGCGTTCGGAGTGTAAATCTTGCGGGGGAACTGGGACACGGGTGCATTTTATGCAAGGGGGCTTTCAGATGGCGTCAACCTGTGGTACGTGTGGTGGCCAAGGAGTGATCATACCTAGAGGCGCTGAATGTAAGACATGTTCCGGCAATGGTGTTGTCAGAGAACGCAAGTCAATAAACGTCGACATCCCAGGGGGTATCGAGGATGGCATGAGGTTACGTTTGGATCAAGAAGGCGACGCACCGGCAACAGGAATTGCGGCAAATCCCAATGCAAGAACTACTCGAGGCGATTTGTATGTCCATGTACGAGTCGCGACAGACCCTAAATTTAGTCGTTCCGGATCTGATATTCTCTACACGGCGAGTATCCCATTCACCACAGCGGTGCTTGGTGGAGAGGTGGGAATACCAACCCTGGATGGAAATGTCAACATCAAAGTTGCAACTGGTACTGCAACGGGAGACAAAGTAACGCTAAGTGGTATGGGAATGAAAAAGCTGAATGGCCGCAGAAATGCATCAGGTGATCTCAAAGTCGAATTTAAGGTAACAATGCCAAAATATCTTAGTGCTAACCAGCGCACAATTGTCGAGATGCTTGCAGATGAGATGGGAGACAAGACAGCAAAACGAATCATGAATATCGGCCGCTCGTCGTAAGTACAGAACTAACCAGATCATGAAATATAGCATTTACTAACTTAAATAGAGCGACGGGTGCAACCAGCACAGCATCAAATACGGCCGAATCACATAAAAATGATGGCTTTCTGAAGTCTGTATGGCATAAACTTACGGACCATCAGGCTCATGGAAAGGATGACTTGGCCTCTTCGATCACGGATGAATCCAAGAGTGAGGCAACAAAGAAAGAAGACGTGGATAAGCCTAAAAAGGCGTCCGGCTCTGGGCTTTAGACGTGTCCTGTACAACACTGTTATTCTCGTGATTAAGAGATTTATATCCTAGCGATGTTTACAAAGGTTTTTCATCGAGGAGCATACCGCTGGCGTCTTACAGGAGCATTTGAATAGGCGCGGGTTAATGCAGTAGCATTTTGCCGTCAAATTATAGAGCATAGTGTAAGGTAGTTAGAGATCACCAACTCTTCTCCCACGAGCAAACATCTACCTAATAAATACTTGCTTTGCAAGCTTTGACATTAGAACAGGCATCTAGATCTATATGATCTTTGGGGTCTACATAGCGCCTGTGAACCCCCCTTGTGCTTACTGAGGAAAATATAAACCAATAGTGGGCATGAAGTGTGATGTCGAACGCCGTACTTGGGAATAGTGATTTCCCGAATTGCATAGTAGCTTGGTTACCTTTCCTAATCCAGCAAAGCAAGCAAGTCTGTGTGGTGCTCATCACATACAATAATTAGACGGCGGCTAATCTTCCCGCATGGAGTCAATCGCGAGGCTTACTCGTGATAACGCACAAATACCCAGCGCGTAGTATCGCGGCATACAAAATTTTGCACACAAGCTGTCACTCGAGCTTCTTTGACTGAGAAATAAAGGAGGCCATTTTGTTGTCCTACGGTTTGCTGTTTGGCAATAACTTCCCCTGCGGGTACCCGAGCAAGCTCTCGACCCGAAGGTCCTCCGACGTGTCGACTCTGCACCCTCGATAGACCATATATAACCACCAGCTACGCTTGCTATCGATATCGCAGGCATCAACAAGTCAAAACAGATGTATTCTGACAGCAGAATCAAACGCAAAGCTAGTACGATCGTTTACCGCTGACTCGAGCAACATTGCGCATCTGATTTCCAATTCGCAACTATTCCTGGAGCAACCCAGTATTCTACATTAACGGACCTCATGCGTTGCAAGTTTGATTCTGATTAGCCTCCGGACAGTGAGACTCTGGCCAGATAGTTCCTAACTTTCAGCACTAGACTTCGGGAACTCAAAGCAGGTGGGCGTGCCCCAGCAATCATCATGGCGGCCTCACCCATGATATCGAGCCCATTAAAGGCAACAAATGAAATAGACTGGATACAACCCCTCAAAGCCTATATCAGACAAACATATGGCGATGATCCTGAAAGGTACGCGGAGGAGTGCGCGACCCTGAACCGACTTCGACAGGATATGAGAGGCGCTGGGAAGGACAGCGCCGCTGGGAGGGACCTTCTCTACAGATATTACGGCCAGCTTGAGCTCTTGGACCTCCGATTCCCGGTGGATGAGAACCACATCAAGATATCGTTCACCTGGTATATTCATCGACATCTGTGAATTGCCAATATTCTGATCTAACGACTCTAGGTTCGATGCCTTCACCCATAAGCCAACCTCGCAGTACTCTTTGGCATACGAAAAAGCATCCATCATCTTCAATATTTCTGCAGTTCTTTCTTGTCACGCTGCGAACCAGACTCGTTCCGAAGATACTGGCTTAAAAACTGCGTATCATTCATTCCAAGCTTCTGCTGGCATGTTCACATACATCAACGAAAACTTCCTCCACGCGCCGTCTACAGATCTAAGTCGAGACACTGTCAAAACACTCATCCAAATAATGCTTGCCCAAGGTCAAGAGGTCTTTCTAGAGAAGCAAATCGCGGATGGCAAAAAAGTTGGGCTACTGGCGAAACTTGCCAGTCAGGCAGGTTATCTGTATTCTCAGGCGGTGGAAGGCGTGCAAGAAAACGTCAATAAAGCAGTTTTCGAAAAAGTTTGGCTTTTAGTAACTCAGGTGTGTGATTTCGTCTCTGGAAGTCCTGTCTGCTGGGTTTATTGGATATCTACTTCTTTTATCCTTTATGTGCACGCACACTCTTAGTGCTCTTTCAGTAGAACTGGCAAGAGTATGTAATCCGGCTGACAGATAATAGATAAAAGCGCACTACATGTCATCCCTAGCTCAGTACTATCAGGGCCTCGCGGATGATGATGCCAACTCACATGGCACCGCCATTGCGCGTTTACAGGCAGCGGAGGTAATGGCTAAAGATGCCAACAGATTGTCGAATAGCTTCCCAAGCAGCGTTCCTGCCAACTCAAATCTTAGCTCAGAAACAGGAACGAGTTTGGCGGAGATCACCAAGAGACATCTTGCCAATGTTCAGGAGAAGCTCGCAGAATTGATTAAAGATAACGACTATATCTACCATCAGATGGTGCCTGCAGAAGCTAGCCTCTCCGTGATTCCTAAATTGCCAGCAGCGAAAGCTATCCCAGTCAGTGAGCTTTACGCAGGTCAGGACATACAGCGCATTACTGGTCCAGATATCTTTCAAAAGATTGTCCCGATGTCTGTCACCGAATCTGCAAGCTTGTACGATGAGGAGAAAGCCAAGTTAGTTCGAGCAGAGACCGAGCGGGTGGAGATCGCGAATGGTGAAATGGCTGCCAGTTTAGACTACTTGAGGCTGCCTGGCGCATTGCAGGTGCTAAAGGGAGGATTTGATCAAGAATTAATCGCAGACGATGAATTCAAGGGATGGTGCGACGAGTTGGCAGGTCATGAGCAATACAGCTCAACCTTTGAATTCTTGCGAATGAGCAAGGACGGCATAGTTAATGTTTTGGACAAGAGCACCAAGCAACTGGATATGGAGGAAAACGTTTGTGAAAAAATGCGATCGAAGTGGCAAGCGGAATGGACGCAGCAGCCAAGCGCAAAGTTGACAACGACGTTGAGAAATGACATCCGAAATTATCGGGATGCTCTGGAAGAAGCCGAGCGGAGTGATAACCTACTCTACTCGAAGATGCGTCAACATGAAACGGACTTCGATGAAATGCGTTCAGCCGGTGAGACTGGTGAAGCTGATGTGCTCTTTCAAAGAGCCTTAATAAAGGTGGGAGGGAAATCCAAGAATAATGCTGGGACTCCCGTACCAGGCGTTATGGAAGGAAATTTACTCGATGACGACTTTGGGGATGGAAGTCCGAGTGTGATGGATCAAATTGCCAAGGTTGAAGATATTCTGAAAAAGCTTAATTTGATCAAAAGAGAACGGGCTCAGGTTCTGAAGGACTTGAAGGAAAAGGTGTGTAACTGACTCTTTGACAGTTTTAAGCTAACTCTAGCGTAGGTTCACAACGACGACATATCACAGGTCTTAATTCTGAATAAGAAGTCCATCTCAACCTATGAAAACCAGCTCTTCCAATCAGAATTAGAAAAATTTCGCCCTTACCAGACTCGACTACTACAGGCAAACCACAAACAGTCGTCGCTAATGAAGGAACTGACAATTACTTTCAACAACCTATTACAGGATAAAAGAGTTCGGTCGGAACAAAGCAAGTATGAGGCCATTACGAGGCAAAGGTCTTCCGTTATGTCCAAGTACAAGCGAGTTTACCAAGAGTTCCTTGATTTAGAAGCTGGTCTAGCTGCTGCGAAAAAGTGGTATAGCGAGATGAAGGATACCGTGAACAGTCTTGAAAAGAACGTCGAGACATTCGTCAATAATCGGAGATCTGAAGGCGCACAGCTCTTGAACCAGATTGAGCAAGACCGGGCAAACAGCGCTGGTGGCCAAGCTGATAGGGAACGCGACCGCCTACGAGGACTAATGGAACGAATGTCCATGGATCCTACCTCGTCATCTTCCAACTCCAGGACTTCTCCCCCAAGAACACAGCCAGCATCACAATCGACTATCCCACCTTCAATGCATTATCCCACCACGAATTTCTCTGGACAGTACCAAGTACCTTCTTCACCACCACCTCATCCAACACAAATGACGTTCCCCTCGTATACCAACCCCCGACCTGGATCTTTCTATCCTCAGCAAGCCCAACAGAGATTGGATTCTTATGGTCTAGGGCAACGGCCGCCATCTCAGCCCCAAGGAACTTACGACCCTGGATCTTATCTACGTCGCGACACACCACAACCTACGTCACCTCCACCTACTCAACAATACTTCTCCCAAAGTCAATATGGCTACCAGCAGCCTGTACAACCGAATACAGTCCAGCAGCACCATGTACCGCCCGGCTACGTCCCTCCTCCACCTCCACCTGGCCCTCCCCCGCTTGGCCCCCAACAAACATTTCCACAATCGACTACACCTTATCCATCTGGCCATGGTGGATACTCGCCTGGACCTTCCAACAGCCATCAGCGGATGAGCCCACATCAGGGAGGCTCTGCCGACCCTTGGGCGGGGCTTAATGCTTGGAAATGAATGGAGAAATTGGGGATTTACCAGGTCAATGAGCTAATAGCTAGCTTTCCCTACTTGTTGGGAGAAGGACCGTGTGACACTGTACTCCGACACAGAATCTGCCGAAGGTTTATAATACCAGCTTCAAGTTCTTCATGACGACATCTGCTCGTCGGCTGGTTGTCATTCTTTAACTCCCGTCTGCACCATATGACCGTAGAACCTTATTCTGTACAATTAGTGGCAGAAACCCGGTACTTGGACAAGACCCGTCATAAGTTGATCAATATGTGGTGAGCAGAGGATTAGAATAAGAATACATACCTTCTATGATGATAGCAAACTCAATACGGTAACATAAAATTCTACTTAGCGCTATTTTGATGCCTTTTCTACTAATTAATGGTAAGGCCTATTTACGTAGTCATTGTAATATTCCTTACTCTGTTGAACGTTCGTGTAAGTACTGTAGGTTGTGTTGTATGGTGCCGCTTCTTTGGCGCCGGAGTTTTAAGATTTTCCGCCGATGCTTGGAAATTGAAATGCATTAACCGTGGCAATGACATCGACAAGGGAATCAAGTCTAAGCATGCTCCCAGCTTGGATCACTGGCCCCAACAGCTCCTTTTCCTTATTATTTCGACGCATTTATACTAGTTTGACTGCCTCAGACTCCCTCCCCATATCAGGACCTTCACGATACCGCATTCCGTCGTCCTGCGGCAAGAGTTACATCTGGGATCCGATTTTTATCTGCGCCCATGCCATACGGCCAAAATCTCCCATGGCAGCTTACGCTCCGACACGCATATCGGCCTACATTCAGGAACGTTTTTGTTTCTTCTAGGTACCCGTGTTCATCTGCTCATCAGCGTCTCTTGAGCATTGTATCTTCAACCTCCATATTACGAGAATCTTTAAATTACGCCTCGCCCCCTTCATCCTCTAAATTTTCAACCTCTCCGGCCCGTCGAAAAGATTCACAAGATGAGCCGAAGGGCTCACCACCCCTAGAGATATCGGTTGGGGCTGTGAAGGAAAAATCCGATATTGAACGAGATGTTGACGCTGATGACATTATCGAGAGCAAAAGCAAGACCTCAGAGTCATCCTCGTCGTCAAGCAGTGTCTCTACCGGGGGTTCTACGGATGGAAGAGGCAGCAGTGCTTCTGGGGGCAGTGGTGACTCTTCTACTGGAGATGGTGGTCGGAAGGGTCGGAAGCCATCTGCAGAGCGCGCGTTACAAAAGCCATCTGTTCCCGAAGTCTATCCCCAAGTGATGGCGATTCCCATAGCGAAACGACCACTATTTCCTGGGTTCTACAAAGCAGTTACGATTCGAGATCCGCACGTGGCTGCTGCGATCCAGGATATGATAAAAAGAGGGCAACCGTATATTGGAGCATTCCTTTTCAAGGACGAAAATGCAGATAGAGATACTATTGAAAGTATGGATGAGGTTCATAATGTGGGTGTCTTTGCGCAAATTACGAGTGCATTTCCAGTTCATGGAGAGCCGGACGCACTTACTGCCGTCTTATATCCTCATCGACGAATAAAAATGTCTGCCTTGCTTGCTCCCGATCGAAACACACCTGGAACGTTAAAAAAGGAAGATGCCATCATAACAAGCTCCGACAATATCCCTGAAGTAATACCGCCCAAACTAGTCAAAGATGAAGTTGCTCATGAGAGGAAGGGTGACGTAGTCGCAAGCTTCGAGGAAGGTTCAGCTGAGCACAAAAGCGTAGAGATTCCGCCTCTACCCTATGAGCCAACCTCATTTTTACGGAAATATCCAGTCAGCTTAGTGAGTGTGGAGAATCTCGTGGAGGAGCCTCATGATCCCAAGAGCCC
>Ga0335075_10004772_pt1 | contig 21117 bp, 19 predicted proteins | sample Lox_Sample_24_FD_206723 | JGI IMG/M metagenome (GOLD analysis project Ga0335075, IMG submission 206723) | Soil microbial communities from Loxahatchee National Wildlife Refuge, Florida, United States - Lox_Sample_2.4 | ecosystem: Environmental > Terrestrial > Soil > Wetlands | place: USA...
GCGCCGAGCGAGTCCCGGTGCGTCCAGTTCAACACGCGCCCGACGATCAGCTCCGAGTTGGGCACGATCAGGCTGGCGCGGTCAAACGTCTCGATCTCGGTGGCGCGCACGCTGATCTTGCGCACGGTGCCGGAAACCTGGCCCGCGACGATCCAGTCGCCGGCCTTGAACGGCCGCTCGGCGAGCAGGATCAGGCCCGAGACGAAATTCTGCACGATGTTCTGCAGGCCGAAGCCGATGCCGAGCGACAGACCGCCGGCGATCAGCGCAAGGTTCGACAGGTCGACGCCAGCCGCCGAGATGCCGACGAGAGCGGCGACGGCGAGCCCCAGATAGCCGACCACGGTGCGGATCGAGTTGCGCACGCCGGTGTCGACCCGGCCGCGCGCCATGACAGAACCGTCGAGCCAGCCCTGGAACCAGCGCGTGCCGAAATAGCCGAGCACGAAGACGAAGATGCCGGTGAGCACGCCGATCAGCGAGAACGATACCGTGCCGACGCGGATTTCGCTGGCGAGATCGTATGCCCATGCGGTGATGTCGGCGCGCTGGAAACCCCATTGCAGCAGGATCAGCGGCACGCCGATCACCAGCACCAGGATGTTGATCAGGATCGAGACGGCGAGACTGAGCTGGTCGAGCGTGGTGTCGTCGAGATTGAACCAGCGGTCGAGCCGAGCGCCGAGCCGCGTACCGGCGAAAGCGCCTTCCTCCGACACCGCGCGCGCCGACAGGAAGCCGATATACATGGTGGCGAGGATTGCGCCCGTGATGACGATCTGCTGCGACACGAAGCGGGCAAGCCCGACATAGCCGAGCAGTGCGGCCACCACTGTCGCGCCGCCGACCACAAAGAGCGAATAGCGCAGCAGCGGGTGCCAGGGTTTTGGATTGCCTTCCCCGTCCGCGAAGGGCTTCACCATGCCGATCAGCACGACCAGGATGCCGATCAGCACGGTCGCAACCAGGCTCTCGACGACCGTCAGCGACAGCGGCGAGACCATGATCTGGTAGACGTCGCTCAGAAAATCATCGAGGCCGGTCAGAAAAGCGGTCACGAAAACGAGGAGGAGCAGCCACTTCGCCGGTCGCGTCTCGACCTCGATCAGCCGCCACTCTGGCAGCGATGGCGACAACACAGCGCGGGCAAGGCGATAGACGAAATAGATGATGCTGACGACATAGAACAGCGAGCCCAGATAGGGTCCAATGTCGCCGGAGCGCAGCACGGCAAAATAATTGAAGAAGAACGTCACCGCGCTGAAAAAGACGACGAGCGCGGCCGAGGGAAGCAGTGTCGACCAGAAGGCCACGGAGAGGCGGCTGAGGTAGGACGGTTCCTTGACCGTCGGGTCCGGATCGATCACGCCCGCGAACAGGCGCCGTCCACCGATCAGCAGCACAGCGGCGGCAATCAGCGCGAAAAACGTCGCGGCCAGAACGGATGGCAGCTTGAACTGGACGACGAAACGCAGCCAGGCGGTGACGCTGCGCCAGAACTTCGTGGTCTCGGCGACAAATTCGCCGGCGACATCGCCGATCATGGCAAAGCTGATATCGTAACGTTTGGTCAGCAGGCTCGAGAACAGCTCGCGGCGTATCTCGGCAATGCGGGACAGCAAGCCGTTGATGCGGATAGAGAGATTCTCTGCAACCCCAAGCAGCGCGTTGATCTCGGCCTTCTCCGAGGTGAGGTCCTGTCTTTCGAGTTGCACGATATCCGGCTCGGGCGGCTGACCCGCGGCGGGTGGCGGGCCGAGCTGCTCGAGCCGCGTATTGATCTCCTGGAGCCGCGGCCGGAATGCCTGGCCGGCCTGCAGGACCTGCGCGGCAACAGCTTCCAGCTTCAAGCGGATGTCGACGAGCGCGGCGTCGTCCTCGGCGCTGCGCGCGATGCCCGCTTCAAGTTCGTTCGTCTTGTTGGTGAGAGTCTCTATGATCTGCTGCTGTTCGGCGAGCAGGCCGGTGCCGAAGCTGCCCGAGCTCTGACCTTGGCCGTACGCGGACGCCGCGGCAAAGCAGAGTGCGACGAGCGCCAGCAGGCCCGATCGTCCAAAATTGAAGCGGAGATTTTTCACCAGTCGAATCGCGCCTGCCGGCCTCCCAGAAACGCGCGCCATTGATAAAGACGCCCCGCGCGCGCGGCAAGCCGCGTCGGTCCCTCGAAAGGCGATGGCGGAATTCTGGCTTTCGGCGTCGCTGACGCTCTATAGTGTCGCCGACAACTGCCCAACCCGGACCCTTCCCATGGCGGAATACTCGGCGTTCGCCCTTCTGAAGAACGCGCTCTCAGGCAACAAGGATTGGAAGCCGGCGTGGCGCAAGCCCGCGCCGAAGCCATCCTATGACGTCATCATCATTGGCGGCGGCGGGCACGGTCTGTCCACAGCCTATTATCTCGCCAAGGAGCATGGCATCACCAATGTCGCGGTGTTGGAGAAGGGTTATCTCGGCTCCGGCAATGTCGGCCGCAACACGACGATCGTACGCTCCAACTACCTGCTGCCGGACTCGATCCGCTTCTATGAGCACTCGATGAAGCTCTGGGAGAACCTCTCCCACGATCTGAACTACAACGTCATGTTCTCGCAGCGCGGCGTGCTCAACCTCGCGCACACGCCGGGCCAGGCGGACGACTATATCCGCCGCGGCAATGCGATGCGGCTGGCCGGCGGCGACGCGGAGTGGCTGAACACGGCCGAGGTCGGCCGCTTCGTGCCGGGCCTCGATGTCAGCGGTTCGGCCCGGTTCCCGGTCGTCGGCGGCTTGCTGCAGCCGCGCGCCGGCACCGCCCGGCATGACGCGGTCGCGTGGGGTTATGCGCGCGGTGCTGACCGGCGCGGCGTCGACATGATCGAGAATTGCGAGGTGATCGGCTTCCTGCGCGAGGGCGACCGCATTGTCGGCGTGCAGACCAACCGCGGCGAGATCCGCGCCAAAAAAGTCGGCGTCGCCGTGGCGGGCTCAACCGGCCGCGTGATGAAACTCGCCGGCATCGAACACCTGCCGATCGAAAGCCATGTGCTCCAGGCCTTCGTGTCGGAGTCGCTGAAGCCGTTCGTCGACTCGGTCGTCACCTTCGGTGCCGGACATCTCTACATGTCCCAGTCGGACAAGGGCGGCCTGGTCTTCGGCGGCGGCCTCGACGAATACAACACCTACGCCCAGCGCGGAAACCTGCCGCTGGTCGAAGAGGTGATGAGCGAAATCTGCGCCATGTTCCCGGCGCTGTCGCGGGTGCGCCTGCTGCGCTCCTGGGGCGGCGTGATGGACATGTCGATGGATGGTTCGCCGATCATCACCAAGGGCCCCCTGCCCGGCATGTATCTGAACTCCGGCTGGTGTTACGGCGGCTTCAAGGCGACCCCGGCGTCGGGCTGGGCTTTCGCCTGGACCATCGCCAAGGACGAGCCGCACGCCATCAACGCCGCCTATACGCTCGACCGCTTCAGCCGCGGCATCCTCATCGACGAGAAGGGCCAGGGCGCGACGCCCCGGCTGCATTAATGATCATCAACTGTCCCTATTGCGGTCCGCGCGACCTCGTCGAATTCACCTATCAGGGTGACGGCAACCGCACACGCCCCCAGCCTGCGTCGCAAGACTATCCCGCCTGGAACGCCTATATATACGACAGGCTGAACCCGGCCGGCGATCACAATGAGATATGGCAGCATTCCGGCGGCTGTCGGTCGCATCTGGCAGTCGTGCGCAACACGCTGACGCATGAGATCAAGTCGGTCGAGTTTGTGCGCGATCATGGCCATCGCAAGTCGGACGGCCACCGCAAGACGGGAGCCGCATCGTGAGCTCCAGCCGCGCAACAGCCGGCGGCCTGATCGACCGCAGCAAAACCGTCCGCTTCATCTTCGACGGCAAGCCCTATGCGGGCCTCGAGGGCGACACGCTCGCCTCCGCACTGCTCGCCAACGGCGTGTCGCTGATGGGCCGCTCGTTCAAATATCACCGCCCGCGCGGTGTGGTGACCGCCGGCATCGACGAGCCGAACGCGCTGGTCACCGTGCTGAAGGGCGAAGTCCGCGAAGCAAACATTCCGGCGCCGCTCCTCGAGATTTACGATGGCCTGACCGCCGTCAGCCAGAACCGTTTTCCCTCGCTTGGCTTTGACGTGGGCGCGGTGAACCAGCTCGGCGGCAAGGTCATCTCGGCCGGCTTCTACTACAAGACCTTCATGGGTCCGGTGGTCGGCCCGCTGAAGGGCACGCGCTTCTGGATGTTCTGCGAAAAGTTCATCCGCCGGGCTGCTGGCCTCGGCCGCGTCGACTATGCGCCCGATCCGGCGCGCTACGAGCGCATGAACGCTTTCGCCGACGTACTGATCGTCGGCTCCGGTCCCGCTGGCCTTGCAGCGGCGAAGGCGGCGGCGGACCGCGGCGCGCGCGTTATTCTGGCGGACCTCGACGCGCGCTTCGGCGGCACGGCCAAATGGTCGGACGAGACGATCGACGGCATGTCCGGAGCGGACTGGGCAGACATGATGGTGCGCGAACTCTCTGGCCGCGACACTATCCGGCTGCTCAACCGCACGACGATCTGGGGGTATTATGACGACAACACGATCGCAGCGCTTGAGCGCGTCACGGATCACAAGGCGGTCGCCGGTAAGGGCGAGCGCCGGCACCGCCACTGGGTGATCCGCCCCAAGAAGGTCGTGATCGCCACCGGCGCGTTCGAACGGCCGCTGGTGTTTCCGGGCAATGACCGTCCCGGCGTGATGCTTGCTGCCGCCGCCGAGCGGTATGCGAACGAATACGGCGTGCTGCCCGGAAGCAACGTCGCGCTCTTCACCAACAATGATGGTGCATACCGCTCGGCCCTCGCACTGAAGAAGGCTGGCGCCGAGATCGCAGCGATTGTCGATGTGCGCGCAACGATCTCCGAAGCGGCACGCGCGCTTGCGGCGGAAGCCGGCGGAGAGCTGCTGCTCGGTCACGCGGTGACCAGTACCAGCGGCGGCAAGCAGGTCTCGGGCGTGAGCGTGCAGCCGTTCGACCTCGCAAGCCGCAGCGTATCCGGTTCGAGCCGCTCGATCACGGCCGACTGCGTGCTGATGTCGGGGGGCTGGTCGCCGGCCATCCATCTCGCCAGCCAGGCGGGTGCAAAAGCGATCTGGAACGATGAATTGCAGGCTTTCCTGCCGCCCGAAAGCCGCGGCAGATGGGTCGGCGCCGGCGCCTTCACCGGCACCTTCTCCACGACCGCAGCGATTGCCGAGGGCGAAGCGGCGGGACTTGCCGCCACCGGCGGCGAGGATACGCGATCGGAGCCGCGCCTTGTCGTCGACGGCGCGCTGGACCCCCGCCCTGCTCCGGTCTTCGAGATCAAGGCGAGCGGCAAGGCTTTCGTCGACTACCAGCTCGACGTGACGGCCGACGACGTACGTCTCGCGCATCGCGAGGGTTTTGTCTCGGTCGAGCATCTGAAACGTTACACCACGCTCGGCATGGGCACCGACCAGGGCCGCACGTCCAACGTGCCTGGCCTCGCCATCATGGCGGAGGCGCAAGGCGCGCCGATCCCCGAGGTCGGCACGACGCGCTTCCGCCCGCCCTTCGCGCCTGTGTCGTTGGGCTCGCTCGCTGCCGAGCGCTACGCTGACCTGAAGCCTGAACGCCTGACGCCGATGCATGACTGGCACGTCGAAAAAGGCGCGATCATGTATTCGGCCGGCCTGTGGTATCGCCCGATGATCTATGGGCAGCCCGGCGAAACGGTCGAGCAGGCCTATGTGCGCGAGGCGAAAGCCGTGCGCGAGGCGGTTGGCATGGTCGATGTCTCGACGCTCGGCAAGATCATGGTGCAGGGACCGGACGCGGCTGAGTTCCTCGATCGCGTCTACACCAACATGTTCTCGACGCTGGCCGTCAACAAGGCGCGGTACGGTCTGATGCTGCGCGACGACGGCGTGATGATGGACGACGGTACGACGTGGCGCCTGTCCGAGACCGATTTCCTGATGACGACCACCACCGCGAATGCCGGCAAGGTCATGCAGCATCTCGAATATTTCCTCGACGTGGTGTGGCCGGATATGAAGGTGCACCTGACCTCCGTCACCGATGAGTGGGCCGGCACCGCAGTCGGCGGACCGAAGTCACGCGACGTGCTGGCGGCGTGCGTGACCGGCACGGCGGTGGACAATGCGACGCTGCCCTTCATGGGAATCGTCAAGGGCGAGATCGCCGGCGTGCCGGTGATGATCTGCCGCCTCTCCTTCTCCGGCGAGCTGGCCTACGAGGTCTATTGTGGTGCGGGCCATGGCCAGCATGTCTGGGACGCGATCCGCGCCGCCGGCAAGCCGTTCGGCATCGTGCCCTACGGCCTGGAAGCGCTCGGCACGCTGCGCATCGAGAAAGGCCACGTGACGGGCGCGGAGATCGACGGCCGCACCACCGCGCGCGACCTGCAGCTCGACGGCATGCTGTCGAAGAAGAAGCCGTTCATCGGCTCGGCGATGATGGACCGCGAAGGCCTCACCGATGACAACCGTATTAAGCTTGTCGGCGTCATCTCGCTCGACAACCGGCCTCTGAACGGCGGGGCGCATATCGTCGAGCAACTCGAGCCGAAAGAGCCGAACACTTCGATCGGCCACATCACGGCGGTCTGCTACTCGCCGGCGCTCGGCAAATACATCGGGCTGGCGCTGGTCAAGGGCGGCAAGAAGCGGCACGGCCAGCGCGCTTTCACCGCCGACCCGCTGCGCGACCGCTTCGGGCCGGTCGAGATCGTCAGCCACCATATGTTCGATCCGGAAGGGAACCGCATGCATGGTTGAGCAGGTTTCCCCTCTCGAGCCTGTCTGGAAACCGGGCAGCCACGGCCGCATCCTCGGCGGTGCGGGTGTAACGCTGACCGAAACGCGACCGGGCTCGATCGTGCAGCTCGCGGCCTGGCCCGGCCACGAAAAGGCAATGATGGAAGCGATCCGCAGCGCCACCGGCCTGTCGCTCGCCGATGGCGGCGGCGCGGGCGTCGCCGAGGCAACGAAGGCAGCATTCGGCTTTGCGCCGGGCAAGTTTCTGCTCGCCGATCAGGCCGAAGGCGCTGGCGCAGCGCTAGCCGGAGCGGTCGGCATCGACATCGGCGTCGTCACCGACCTCTCGCATGGCCGCACCGCGATCCGCATTTCAGGACCGAAGGCGGAATGGGTGCTGGCGAAATTCTTCGCCATCGATTTTTCCATTCCTGCATTCCCGGTCGGCTCGGGCCTCTCGACAGCGCATCACGACGTTTTCGCTCAGGTCCAGCGCACCGGCGCCGACCAGTTCGACCTCTACGTCTTCCGCTCCTTCGCGCGCAGCTTCTGGACGGCACTTTGCCACGCAAGCGAAGAGGTCGGTTACGAGGTGAGGTAGGGACGCTAGTTCTCGTAGATGTCAATCTCCAGCTCGCGCGACGAGCCTTCCGACGCGATCGTCACCAAGAATGTTCCCGCCGAGAAGTCGATTGATGTCGTCACGAGCACGCTATCGTCGACAAACCAGATTTCGTCGGTTCCGCCGAGGTTGGCCTTGCGAACTCTGTCCGCGACCTTGCCGTCAAACTCCTCAAAACCTTGTTTGCGGTGAATATAGACTTTGTGGGGTTCGACCCTATCAAAGACGTAGAACTCTTCTCCGTGGTAGAATGCGTAGGGCCTGAATCTCATCGGTATTGGACGAGACGAAAGAGTGATCTTGTCATCAATCAAGCTGATCGAATACGCCACATTTTTCCCGCTCTCCAACCCGAGGAAAGTTACTTCGCGGCCTGCAGAATAGGCATAGTTCACGATGGGGATTGATGTCTCGCTCACGGCATGGTCTGAAAAGCACTCAATGAAATAGTCGTACTGACCTTTGTCGGTAATCGTCGTCGGCCGTCCTGCGCACGGACTCTCGCCGATAAACATTGGTATGCTCAGCCGATCCGAGGACCCGACGACTTCAACGCTCCTGCTCCTTAAATCGAACGTTCCAAGGAAGTATCGGTCTCCTTTCCTGAAAGTTACTACGAACTGGCCAGAGGCAGCAGCGCGCTGCACACCGTTGTACGAAGTCCCTGGAGTTGAGAGTCGAAATCTCGTGCCGCTGGCCAGATTGGTGAACGCGATCGCTCCCGTCTCCTGATCGCCCGGAACTATCATTGCGACTACGGGGTAGTTCACCGCGACGTTGGCGGACGCGATATAAGTAGCCCTATCATCGCGGCCGAAGTTGCAGCTCGCCAATCCTATGAGCGCGGCAGCGAGGAAGGCCAATCTCCATCTTCGACCCCGCAGCAACGCGTTCTCCATCCAAGTCAGTGGGTTACTCAACTTCGTTGAAACGTACCACTAGACCAGTTACCTCGCCACGGGAGGAGTCTGGCCATCTTACCGCCTACTGCTTTCGGTAAAGCACCATGCCGGCGTGATGGAGGACGCCATCGCGGAAATCGCCGTCGGCGGTGAAGCCGGTGTCGTCGACATATTCGATGTGATCGCCTTCGAGCCAATAGCGGCCCTGATAGGCGCTTTGCCGGTTGCCGCGCGCCTCGTCATATCGCCCATTGGGGAGGAGCTCGTGGCGGATATGCCCGTCCTTGGTCACCCACATGCCAACATAGTTGTGGTCGGCCATTTCGATTGCTCCTGTCTGTTGCGGGTCGACCGCTTCGTGCGGGCCAACGGCAAAAGCCGCGACGGTGAAGAAAGCCGCGGCGAAAGCGGCGGCTGGAATAAGCCTAGCCATTCATCGACCTTTCGTGATTGGCGCCGGCCAGCCAGGCGATAAAGCGGTCCGTCCGCCGCCTGCTGCGCTCCGAGGTGAAAAGCGCCCCAAAGGTTGCGGCCATCCGGTTGAATGTCTTTCTCATCTCGCTCTCCTCTTGGGCTCTTGGGGACGGCGACGTCCCGATCTGATGGCGCCGATATAGCGAACGAAAGCGCCCGGGCGGTATAGCGATCCTCCAAAGTGATTGCCTAATCCTCCAGGCATGAAGATTTTTCGTGCAATCGTCCCCCTAGATGCCATATAGCCAGAAAGCAGTTGAAATAAGGGACCAAGCCATGGAAACGCTGAATACGCTGGCTGAACAAATTGCACGATTGGTGCCAAACGACGGGGTTCATGCAACCGCCGTTCCCCGGTTGACGCTGATCCGCATGTCATCGCCCACCGAGCCGTCGCATCATCTGATGCAGCCGGCGGTGTGCATCATCGTCAGGGGCCGCAAGCAGACCATCGTCGGCGACCGCGTGCTGACCTACGGCGCCGGACAGCATCTTGTCGTTTCCGTGGACGTGCCGATCGTCGGCCAGGTGATCGAGGCAACCTCGGAGGAACCCTATATCTGCATCCGCCTCGACATCGACGTCAGCGTCGTCAGCGGGCTGCTTCTCGAAATGGGCCTGAACCGCGCCGAAAGCCGCTCGGAGGCGGATTGCGCCTACTGTGTCGCCGAAACCCCCACCGCACTGCTGAATGCCGCCGCACGGCTCGTTAGCCTGCTGGAGCACCCCGACGACATTCCAATGCTCGCGCCGATGATCGAGCGCGAAATCCTCTATCGCCTGCTGACCGGCAAGCAGTCCGCGCGACTGATCGAAATCGCCACCGGCGAGAGCCGGATCATCCAGGTCAATCGCGCGATCGGCTGGATCAAGAAGAACTACGCCGAAGCCTTTAGCATCGACGAACTGGCGGTCGAGGCCCGTATGTCGACGTCCGCCCTGCACCTGCACTTCAAGGAGGTGACGGGGCTGAGCCCGCTGCAATATCAGAAGCAGCTCCGCTTGCAGGAGGCGCGCCGGCTGATTCTCAGCCAGTCGATCGACGCGGCGACGGCGAGCTTCCGCGTCGGCTACGGCAGCCCTTCGCAGTTCAGCCGCGAATACAACCGCATGTTCGGCGCGCCGCCGCTCAAGGACGTGCAGCGGCTGCGCGCCGCGCCGCAGCGTTACGCCGAAGCGTGAGACGATCTTGCCGGTCAGCTCGGGCGTCTCGACACGGCATCGCGACACGAGGAAGCCCGATACGAGGTGGGTAGCGCGCCGTTCAGCTATTCCCAGCCGAGCCTGTTCCAGCGGCCCTGAAGCGCGTCGCATCTTTTCAGATTCGTACCCTACCCCCGACGCCCTCGCGCCGGCGTCTGTCAGCATATGTCAGGAATGTTTTCCCAAGTTCGTCCACCCCCTCTCGACCTCATTCATAATCTCCACGATCAACACGGAGACGGATATGGACTGGGAGGCAAACGACGAGGACGGACAGGCGCTGGCAAGCATCGCGCGGGTGCTGGTCGCGCTCGCCGTGCTGGCCGAACGCGCTTGCGGCCGGTCTCTCCCAACCCGGTGTCTGATCCTCTGGATTCTGCGTCAGGCCGAGGCCGTCGCCCGCGATTTCGTCATCGGCGAAGCGCTGGCGGTGGGCGCCATGACTGATCTGGCCGCTCCGCCCGCCGAAGACAGCGTTGCCGATCTCATGCGCCTTGCCACCTGTTTTCGCGCGCTGGCGCTGGCGATGCGAAAGCTGCCGAGACCGGTCCGCCGCTTCGCGGGCCGTCAGGCTCGACGCTACACCATGCTTCGGCAACTGGCGCTATTTGTCTTGGCAATGTCGGGCGCGCTGACCGTCGCCGCGCCGCGTCCTGTCGATACGTCGTAATCGCCGATGCCACGAAGCCGCGTCGTACCTTTTCGAAACTGCACACCTCGGTCGCCTTCGGGCGAGAGCCGGGGCGAGACTCGTTGCTTCGCCCCGCAGGCGCCCCGCGAAGCGAGGGGTGAGGGAGGGGCGATTGTGTGCGACGTGCTTTAGACCGTCGAACCGCCGTCGATGGTGAACTCACCGCCGGTGACGTTGCGACCGTCGGGACCGGCAAGCCATGCGACCAGGCCGGCGACCTCATCCGGCTGGCTGAAGCGGCGCAGCAGGATGCCGGCGCGCTGCGCGTCCGCATCCGGCCCGTCGTCCGGGTTCATCTCGGTTGCCGTCGGGCCGGGATGGACGACATTGACCGTGATGCCACGCGGGCCGAGGTCGCGCGCCATTCCCTTGGTCATGCCGATCAAGGCCGCCTTGCTCAGCGAATAGAGGCTGAGTCCTTCGAGCGGCACATGCGTGGCGAAGGTGCTGCCGATCGACAAGATCGAACCGCCGTCGGCCATGTTTCGGGCGGCCGCACTCGACGCGAGAAACGGCCCGCGCAGATTAGTCGAGACGGTCCGCTCGAAATCGTCGCGCGTCAGCCTGTCGATCGTGCCCATTTCGTAAATGCCGGCATTGTTCACCAGGATGTCCAGGCGGCCGAAGCGCGCGAGCGTCGCCGTGACGGCAGCCTCGCCCGATTCCGGATCGGCGCTGTCGGCGGCAATCGCCAGAGCCTCGCGGCCGAGTTTCTCGATCGCCCGCACCACCTCCTTCGCTCTGTCCGCCGCCCGCGCATAGGTAAACGCGACATTCGCGCCATCTTTTGCCAGGCGCTTCGCGACGGCCGCTCCAATTCCCCGGCTTCCGCCCGTCACGAGCGCCACCTTGCCTGCCAGATCTGCCACGACTCTCTCCTTTTTGTATTGGTCAATACATATATCTGAGCAACTTGCGTTAAGCCGTCAAGGAATTTATGTATCAATCCATACAAAAGGAGTTACTCATGGCCCCGCGAGGCCGCCCGAGGGCATTCGACCGTGACGCGGTGCTCTTGCGCGCGATGGAGCTGTTCTGGGCCAAAGGCTACGAGGGAACGTCGCTCAGCGACCTGACGGATGCCATGGGCATCAATTCGCCGAGCCTCTACGCGGCGTTCCGCTCCAAGGAAGCGCTGTTTCGCGAAGCCGTGGACCTTTACGAAAATATCGAGGGGGTTTTGGTGTGGAGCGCCGTCTCCAATGCGCCAACGGCGAAGGACGCGATGACCGATTTCCTTCGCGCATCGGCCTCCACCTTTTCACGCAAGGACAAACCCCGAGGCTGCCTGATCGTGCTCTCCAGCCTTCATACCTCGGACGCCGGAGCTGTGGTGCACGAAACGCTAAAGGATCATCGCGCCCAGACCGTCATGATGTTGCGCGAGCCCCTGGAGCGAGGCGTAAAGTCCGGCGAACTTCCGGCTGGGCTGGATTGCACGGCGGTCGCAACGTTCTACGCGACTGTACAACAGGGCATGTCGATACAGGCGCGCGACGGCGCGAGCCGGCAAACGTTGAGCGCGATCGCCGAAAGCGCGATCGCGAGCTGGGATGCACTGATTGTGTCCGCGATGGGGAAGACGAAGCCGAAACGCAAGGTGCTTTCTTAACAGTCGCCGGCCGTTCTAAACATCACATCCCTGCGACGACGATCTGCTCGATCGGCTTTTCGCCGAACAGTTCCTCATGACGGGCCGCGACCTTCGGCCAGAGTTTTGCGACGTCGACGCCGCGGATGGCAAATTCCCGCTCCAGCGTTTCGGCAAGCTCGGCCGGCGAATTGAGCAGTGTCTTGTCCTGCCTGTCGGCGGTCTTGCGGCGCAGCACCCGCCCGGTGAGCGCAAGCACCGCGTCGGGCTCCATGCGCTGCACGATCAGGTTCTGGACAAAACGCGACTCCGCCGCCGTCTGCAGCCAGGCGCAGCGGGCGGCAAGCGCTGCCTCGTCGGCCGGCTCTGCCCTGAAATCGAAGGACGGCGGAAAGCCGAAACCGTGATTGCGGAAACGCCAGTAGCCGTCCGGCACCTGTTCGAGCGCGAAGGTCAGCGCGCCTTGCCGGTACGCGCCGGCTTCGAGAGGAATCGGCTCGCGTATGCCGTCCCCCAGCCCAAGATCGGCGAGATAGGTCCGGTCGAGCTTCACCAGCAGCACCAGATGATTGGTGATCGCCCAGTCGCCAAACATTTCGCGCAGCACGCCGCCGGCCACCCGCGTGACGTCGAAGCCGATTTCGGCCAGCGCCCAGCCGAGAATGCCGTTCAGCTCATAACACCAGCCGCCGCGCCGGCGGGTCACGATCTTGTCGAAGATCGCGTCGATATCGATGGTCAGCGGCACGCCAAGCTGAACGTCGATATCCTCATAGGGCACCGCCATCGCCTGTTGGCGATGAACGGCACGAAGGCAGTCCAGTGTTGGTTCGATTGGCCCGGAATAGCCGATCCGGTCGAGATAGGATTGAAGCTGCATCTGCCGCCCGAAAATATTGATCGCGGACGCTTTACACGAGCGCTCAGCCTCTGTCGCCGGAGCTGTGCAGCACCCTCAGGATCTGCACGCTCTCGGGCAGTTCGATCAGGAATTCTTCGTCGCGCGGCAGGTGATGGATGGCGGTCGGATCCGCACCGGCAAAGCGCGCCATCGCCTCGACGCTCTCCCAGTAGGAAATCGTGATGAACTCGCTTTCCGTCTCGCGATCCTCGCGAAAGGTTTGCACGCCGAGCGCTTTCTCGATCAGCGGCTTGACGCCGGCGTCATAATTATAGGCCTCGTATGCGTCCGCGACTTCGGGCCGCGTCCTGCCACGCCAGATGCGTGCAATGGTTGGTTTCGTCATTCGCTCAACTCTTCGCCGTGACGGAATGATGCTCGTGCGCGATTAACCAGGCGCCATCGACTTTGCGATAGCCCAACGTCAGCCGCACCGGAAACGTGTCGTCCGGTTTGGCGCCACAGCGGATCATGCAGTGGCTGAATGCGGCGTTGTCGCCAGCGACAATTCGCAAATCCCACGCCTCGAAAACGCCTTTGGAAATGAACGGGAAGAAGTCGCGAAAGCATTCGCGATACTCTTTCAGCCCTTCGACATGCCCCGGATCTGGGACATCGTACATGACGACGTCGTCGGTATGGTTCTGGACGGTCGCATCGAGGTCCTGGCGTTGCACGGCTGCCAGCCACTGCTCGAACACGGCGCGAACTTCGGTCTCGTTGTTGTCGACAGGCATCAATTTCTCCCGATACCCCCACGCACGACATACAAAGTATGCGGCACGCGTGCTTTCAATGGCCGACCGAAAACTCTCCTGACAGCCTACTGGCAATCATTTGTGGAACGAGACCCACTCTTCGAGTGGCGCGCGCTCGGTGCGGAAGTTGTTTTCCGGCTTGGTCGTATCCTCGTAGCCGAGCGCCATGCCGCACACCACGATCTCCTCGTCCGGAATGCCGAGCAAGGGCCGGATTTGGTTGTGATACGGCGCGAACGCGGCCTGCGGGCAGGTGTGCAAACCCCTGCCCCGCGCCGCGATCATGACGTTCTCCAGGAACATGCCGAGGTCGATCCAGGAGCCCTGGTTCAGCCGGCGGTCGATGGTGAAGATCATGCCGACCGGCGCATCGAAGAAGATGAAGTTGCGGTCGTGCTGCTCGCGCATGCGCTCGACCTCGCGCCGGCCGATGCCGATCGCGGAGTAGAGGCCGAAGCCGACGGTGCGGCGGCGCGTCAGATATGGTTCGAAGAACTGGTCCGGATAATATTTGTACTCGTCCCACGCGATCTTCTCGGCACGGATGCCGGAATTCAGAATCGCATCGGAGAGTTTTCGCTTCGTCTCGCCGCTCGTCACATAGGTGCGCCACGGCTGCATGTTGGTGCCGGACGGCGCTCGCGCGGAAACCTCCAGAATATCACGGATGACGTTGTCGCTGACGGGCGTCGGCAGGAAGGCTCGCACCGAGCGGCGGCTGAGAATCGCCTCGTCGACGATGGCCGTTTCATCAATCATGGGCTTAGGCGCCAGCATGTCCAATCGTCCCCGAACAATTGCCGTCCTCCCGTGCCAGCCATGACATTCCAGCTTTTTGCGGGCAAGCAAATTTTCCTATCGTTGGGCCATGAAATCTTGCTTGAAAATTTCATGCATCCTGCTAAGCGATGAAAATCATCACTCATTTTTCACGAGCCTTCGTGCCGAGCCCGCTTGCCATCACCGAGCCTGAGGTGCCTGCCGGTGACCGGTTGCTGGCCGGCGACCTGCGCGCGCTGCGGAAGGCGCGCGGGCTGAAGCTCGCTGAGGTCGCGCTGAAGCTCGGCCGCTCGATCGGCTGGGTGAGCCAGGTGGAGCGCGGGCTTTCGCAACCCTCGCTCGCGGACCTGCGCTCGTTCGCTGAACTTTTCGCCGTGCCGCTCAGCCTGTTCTTTTCGCACGACGTGCCAGAGGAAGCCGAACGCGGCGTGATCGTGCGCGCCGGGCACCGCCGTACGCTTGGTACAAGCGAAACGGGGCTGGTGGAAGAGCTTCTGTCGCCGGACCTCGGCGGTAGTTTTGAAATGCTGCGCTCGGAGTTCGCACCGGGTGCGGCACTTGCGGTCGAAGCGCAACGCGACACCGAAGACGCCGGCTACGTCGTGTCAGGCCGGCTGGACATCGAGATCGGCGGCGTGTGGCATAGCCTTGGCGCGGGCGACAGTTTCCGCTTCAGCGGCAAGACCTACCGGTGGCGCAATCCGGGCGACGTGGCCGCGGTCGTCATCTGGGTGGTCAGCCCGCCGGTTTATTGAGTTGAGGGATTAGCATGGCCGAAATTCCATCGACGGCGCGGGTCGTGATCATCGGCGGTGGCGCCGTCGGCGTCTCGTCGCTCTACCACCTCGCCAAGGCCGGTTGGACCGACTGCGTGCTGCTCGAAAAGAACGAGCTGACGTCGGGCTCGACCTGGCATGCGGCCGGCAACGTGCCAACGTTTTCGTCGTCCTGGTCGCTCATGAACATGCAGCGCTATTCGGCCGAGCTCTATCGCGGCCTGGCGAAAGCCGTCGACTACCCGATGAACTATCACGTCACCGGCTCTGTCCGCCTGGCCCACACCAAGGAGCGCATGCGCGAGTTCCAGCGCGCCAAGGGCATGGGCCGCTATCAGGGCATGGCGATCGACGTGATCAGCGCCAATGAGATCAAGGAGAAATACCCGTTCGTCGAGACGCACGACCTGATGGGCGCGCTCTACGATCCGAATGATGGCGACATTGATCCCGCGCAGCTCACCCAAGCATTGGCGAAAGGCGCGCGCGATCTTGGCGCGACGATCGTGCGCTTCTGCCCCGTCACCGCTGCGAAGCACGACGGCAAGGAGTGGATCATCTCGACGCCGAAAGGCGACATCCGCTGCGAATACGTCGTCAACGCCGCCGGCTACCGCGCGCGCGAGGTTGGCAAGCTGTTCGGCCGCGACATCCCGATGACGGTGATGAGCCATCAGTACATTCTGTTCGACGAGATTCCCGAGTTGAAAGCCTGGTCGACCGAAGTAGGCCACAAGCTGCCGCTGCTGCGCGACGTCGACAGCTCCTATTACCTGCGGCAGGAAAAATTCGGCATGAACCTCGGCCCTTACGAGCGCAATTGCCGTGCGCACTGGGCGACGCCGGCCGATCCGATGCCCGAGGATTTTTCCTTCCAGCTTTTCCCGGACGATCTTGAGCGGCTGGAGTGGTACTTGAACGACGCGATCGCGCGCGTGCCAATCCTCGGCACCGCCGGACTGTCGAAGATCATCAACGGCCCGATCCCCTACGCGCCGGATGGCAACCCGCTGATCGGGCCGATGCCCGGCGTGCCGAACGCCTTCGAGGCGTGCGTCTTCACCTTCGGCATCGCGCAGGCCGGCGGCGCCGGCAAGGTGCTCGCCGAATGGGTCACGCAAGGCCGCACCGAGTGGGACATGTGGTCCTGCGATCCGCGCCGCTTCACCAGATTTGCGTCCGCGCCGGAATACGCCATCGCCAAGGGCATGGAGGTTTACGGCCACGAATATGCGATCAGCTTCCCACGCCATTCCTGGCCGGACGGGCGCGACCGCAAACGCTCGGCGATCCACGATCGCATCAAGGCGCTCGGCGCTGAGTTCGGCGCCTACAATGGCTGGGAGCGCGCCAATTGGTACGCACAGCCGGGCGACGACATCTCCGAAGAATCGACGCAGACATTCAACCGCGAAGGCCCATGGCAAAAGCGCATCCGCGAGGAGTGCCATGCGGTCCGCGATGCAGCAGGCATCCTGGACCTGCCCGGCTTCTCGCGTTTTCGCCTGAAAGGTCCGGGTGCCCGCGACTGGCTTTCGTCCATCATCACCGGCGCCGTGCCAAAACCCGGTCGCATCGGCCTTGCCTATTTCGCCGACGAGTCGGGGCGCATCGTCACCGAAATGTCGGTGATGGCGATCGAGGAGGATTTCTTCTTCCTGATCACCGCGGCGGTCGCCGAGTGGCACGACTTCGAGTGGCTGACGAAACATTTCCCGCAAGGGACTCACATGACTCTCGAAAACGTCACCGAGAGCTTCACCTGCCAGATCCTGTCCGGCCCGAAATCGCGTGACATCCTTGCCGAGGTGGCGACCGGCGCCGATCTCTCCCTTCCCTGGCTCTCGCACCAGTCCTGCCAGATCGATGGCCGCTGGCTGCAGCTCGTGCGCGTCTCCTTCGCCGGTGAGCTCGGTTGGGAGCTCCACACAAAGGTCGATGATACCGGCACGGTGTTCGACGCGGTGTGGGCGGCCGGCCAGAAGCATGGGCTGAAACCGTTCGGCATGTTCGCGCTGGACTCGCTGCGGCTCGAAAAAGGCTATCGCGCCTGGAAGGCCGAACTCTCGACCGACTACACGATCCTGCAGGGAGGGCTCGAGCGCTTCGTCAAATGGGACAAGCCGGAGTTCACGGGAAAACGCGCGCTGCAGAACGAGAAGCAGCAGGGCGTGACGAAGCGCTTCGTGACGCTCACCCTTGATCAGCCAGGCGAGTGTGACGCACCGTACATGTCGACCGTCTGGCGCGATGGTAAGATCGTCGGCGAGACACTGTCCGGCGGATGGGGCCATCGCGTCGACAAGTCGATCGCGCTCGGCGTCGTGAAGAGCGAGTTCGCCGAAACGGGCACGCCGCTGGAAATCGAGATTTTTGGCGAACGTTTCGCCGCGACAGTGCAGCCGGATCAGCCTTTGTGGGATCCCAAGAACGAACGATTGAAAGCATGACAGACGCATTGTTCTCCGGCCGCGCATTCGACGGCTTTCTGTTCGACATGGACGGCACGATCCTCAGCTCCATTCGCGCGACCGAGCGCTGCTGGGGTGCGTGGGCGACGCGGCACGGGCTCGACGTTCCAACCTTCATCCCGACTATCCATGGCGTTCGCGCCAAGGAAGTGATCCGCGCGCTCAACCTGCCGGGCGTCGACATCGAAGCCGAGGCTCGTGCACTGCTAGTCGCCGAGATGGCGGACATGGGCGGAATCGAAGCCATCCCCGGCGCGGCCGCGTTTCTGACGTCGCTCCCGGCCAATCGCTGGTCCGTCGTCACGTCCGCGCCACGCAAGCTGGCCGAGATGCGCATTGACGCGGCCGGGTTACCCCAGCCGCCCATGATGGTCACCGCCGAGGACGTGAAGGACGGCAAGCCCGCCCCGGATTGTTTCTTGCTCGGCGCGGAGAGACTTGGCTTCGATCCACGCAATTGCCTCGTGTTCGAGGATGCGCCGGCGGGCATCCAGGCCGGCGAAGCGGCGGGCGCGTCTGTGGTCGTCATCACCGCGACGCATCCGCATGGCGAAGGTCTCGGGCATCTGACACTCGACAGCTATGACGGCGTGCGCGTTCATGTCGATACTGCGGGCAGGTTGCAGCTCACCGTCGAGCAAGTTCCGGTCCGGGAGATTGCCTGACATGCCCTCCCCCTCCGCACGCCTGCAGAACATCATCCCGTCCGGCAAGGATGGCTGGGAGGTGCATTTCGAAGCGTGGAAACGCAAGGAAGCCGGCCAGCCGATCATCATGCTCTCCGTCGGCGACCACGACTTCGACACGCCGAGCGAGACGGTCGAAGCGGCGGTGCACGCCGTGCGCGGCGGCCACCATCATTACACGCAGCTTCCGGGCATTCCGGCGCTGCGCGAGGCCATGGCGAAGATTTCGACGCGCGCAACGGGCATTCAGACCACGCCGGATCAGGTGATCGCGACGCCGGGTGGTCAGGCAGCCCTGTTCGCCGCCGTGCAGGGAACACTGGACAAGGGCGACCACGCCATCGTCGTCGCGCCGTATTACGCGACCTACCCCGGAACCTTCCGCGCCGCCGGCGCGGACTTCACGGTCGTCGAGAGCAAGGCCGAGGATGGCTTCCAGCCGGATATCGCCGGCATCGAGGCTGCAGTGCGCGAAAACACCAAAGCGATCCTGATCAACAGCCCGAACAATCCGACCGGCGCGATCTACACAAACGAGTCGCTGGAAGCGCTGGCGAAACTCTGCATCAAGCTCGATCTCTGGCTGCTGTCGGACGAGGTCTACTGGACGCTGGCCGGCAATCTGCATGCGTCGCCGCGCGCCATCCCCGGCATGGCCGAGCGCACGCTGGTCATCAACTCCATGTCTAAGAGCCACGGCATGACCGGCTGGCGCATCGGCTGGCTGACGGGGCCGGCGGAGATGGTGCGGCTCCTGATCGACCTGAACCTCGTTTCGACTTACGGCCTGCCGGACTTCGTCTCGCGCGCCGCGGTCGAGGCGCTGGAGAACGACTATGGCGTCGCGCAGATCGCAGACATCTATGCCGGCCGCCGCAAGCTTTTTCTCGAGACGATCCGTGGCGTCAACGAGATCGTCGTGCGCGGTTCGGAGGGCGGCATGTACATCATGCTCGACGTACGCGCGGTCGAGCCGGACTGCGAAGCGTTCGCCTGGGCGTTCCTCGACGCCGAAAACGTCTCGGTGACGCCGGGTTCCTCCTTTGGCGACGCCGCCAAGGGGCATATCCGCATCAGCCTTTGCCAGCCGGACGACGTGCTCGGAGAGGCGGCGACGCGGCTGAAGCGTTTCGTTTCCTCTTACCGGAGCAAGGCCGCATGAGCGACCTCCCCTCCTCCGCCCGCGTCGTCATCATCGGCGGCGGCGTTTCCGGCTGTTCGGTCGCCTATCACCTCGCCAAGCTCGGCTGGACCGACATTGTGCTGCTCGAACGCAAGCAGTTGACCTGCGGTACGACCTGGCACGCGGCCGGCCTGATCGGCCAGTTGCGCGGCTCAAAGAACATGACGCGGCTGGCGAAATATTCGGCCGACCTCTACCGCAAGCTGGAGGAAGAGACAGGCGTCGGCACCGGCATGCGCCAGGTCGGCTCGATCTCCGTCGCGCTGACCGAGGAGCGCAAGCACGAACTCTATCGCCAGGCGACGGTCGCGCGCGCTTTCAATGTCGATGTGCGCGAGATCTCGCCCCAGGAGGTGAAGGAGATGTATCCGCACCTCAACATCTCGGACGTCGTCGGCGCGGTGCACTTGCCGCTCGACGGCCAGTGCGACCCCGCCAACATCGCCATGGCGCTCGCCAAGGGCGCGCGTCAGCGCGGCGCGAAGATCGTCGAGGGCGTCAAGGTGACGTCCGTCCACAAGAAGGATGGCCGCGTCTCGGGCGTGTCATGGGAACAGAACGGCGAACAGGGCACGATCGAAACCGACACGATCGTCAACTGCGCCGGCATGTGGGCGCGCGAACTCGGCCTGCAGAGCGGCGTGACGATCCCCTCGCATGCCTGCGAGCATTTTTACCTGATCACCGAGCCGATCCCCGGGCTGACCCGCCTGCCGGTGCTGCGCGTTCCGGACGAGTGCGCCTACTACAAGGAGGACGCCGGCAAGATGATGCTCGGCGCCTTCGAACCGGTGGCGAAGCCGTGGGGCATGGACGGCATCAGCGAGGACTTCTGCTTCGACCAGTTGCCGGAGGACATGGATCATTTCGCGCCGATCCTGGAGATGGGCGTGAAGCGCATGCCGATGCTGGAAACCGCCGGCATCCACACCTTCTTCAACGGTCCGGAAAGTTTCACGCCCGACGACCGCTATTATCTCGGCGAGGCGCCGGAGGTGCAGGGCTACTGGATGGCGACGGGCTACAACTCGATCGGCATCGTCTCGTCCGGCGGCGCCGGCATGGCGCTGGCGCAGTGGATGAACGACGGCGAACCGCCCTTCGATCTCTGGGAGGTCGATATCCGGCGTATGCAGCCGTTCCAGAAGAACCGGCGCTACCTTAAGGAGCGCGTGACCGAGACGCTCGGCCTGCTCTACGCCGATCACTTCCCCTACCGCCAGGTCGCAACCGCGCGCGGTGTGCGCCGCTCGCCGCTGCACGAACATCTGAAGGCGCGCGGCGCGGTGTTTGGCGAGGTC
>Ga0335075_10004774_pt1 | contig 21114 bp, 17 predicted proteins | sample Lox_Sample_24_FD_206723 | JGI IMG/M metagenome (GOLD analysis project Ga0335075, IMG submission 206723) | Soil microbial communities from Loxahatchee National Wildlife Refuge, Florida, United States - Lox_Sample_2.4 | ecosystem: Environmental > Terrestrial > Soil > Wetlands | place: USA...
CCTGGGCATCCACCGCTGCCTGGGCTCACACCTGGCCCGCATGGAGCTGCGGGTCGCGCTCGAAGTCTGGCTTGAGCGGATTCCGGAGTTCACCCTCCAGGACCCGTCCGCGGTGACCTGGGGCGGGACCCAGGCGCGGGGACCGAAGACCCTTCCCATTCGCATCCGCTAGCGGGTTTAGTGAACGATTGTTCCGCGCGTCCGCACCACGGGCGAGCCGATGTTGACGTGCACGCTGGTCACTAGGTTCGTCGTCAAAGGACCGTGTGCTCGTATCCGGCTGGCCGGCCCTCGAGGATCACCGTCTTGGTCTCGAGATACGGCAGGAGTCCCTCGCGGCCGCCTTCGCGGCCGATGCCGGACTGCTTGAACCCGCCGAACGCCATGCCGAAGTCGCTGCGGAGCGCGTTGTGGCCGACGGTGCCGGACCGCAGTTGCCCCGCGACCTCGCGGGCACGGTTGACGTCGTTGGTGAACACCGACGCGTTCAGGCCGTAGATCGTGTCGTTGGCGATGCGGATCGCGTCCTGCTCGTCGGCCGCGGGGATGACGGACAGCACCGGCCCGAAGATCTCCTCCTGGGCGATGACCGACTGGCTGTCGACGTTGCCGAACACGGTGGGCTCCACGTACCAGCCCCGGTCCAGGCCTTTCGGGCGGCCGCCGCCCGTCGCCAGCGTGGCGCCGTCCGCGATGCCCCGGGCGATGTACCCCTCTACCCGGTCCCGCTGACGGCTGGCCGCCAGCGGCCCCATCTGCGACTGCGGGTCGAACGGGTCGCCTACCCGCACCCGGGAGAACCAGGCGGCGAGGCCCTCGACCAGCTCGTCGTGCCGCCGACGGCTAACCACGATCCGGGTCAGCGAGGCACAGACCTGCCCGGAAAGGATGCACTCGGCCCGGGCCAGGATGAGCGCGGCCATGTCAAGATCCATGTCATCGAGGATCACGGCGGCGGACTTGCCGCCGAGCTCGAGCGTGCAGCGGGCGATCCGCTCGCCGCAGATCGAGGCGATCCGCCGGCCGGCGGCCGTTGACCCGGTGAACGCGATCTTGTCCACCCGAGGGTCGCGCACCAGCAGCTCGGACACCTCGCGGTCGGCGGTGACGACGTTGAGCACCCCGGCCGGCAGCCCGGCCGAGGCGGCGGCCTCGGCGACCAGGTAGCCCTCGCCCGGCGCCTCGGGCGACGACTTCAGGATCACGGTGCACCCGGCCAGCAGCGCGGGAGCGACCTTGTGGCTGATCAGCCCCATCGGGGCGTTCCAGGGGATGATCGCGCCGACCACGCCGACCGGCTCGCGGACGATCATGCCGAACTGCCCAGCCGCCGGCTTGGCCGGCTCCTCGAACGGGAACGTGTCGGCCAGCGCGGCGACCTGATTGAAGCTGGCCTCCGCGCCCGCACCGCCGTGGATGGCGAGGGCGTGCAGGACACCGGACTCGCGCGGCCAGATCTGGCCGATGTCGCCGCCCCGCCGCCTGAGCTCCGCGCCGATCGCCCGCAGGTACCCCGCCCGCTCCGCGTGCGTCAGCCGGGGCCAGGGGCCTTCGTCGAAGGCTTCCCGCGCCGCCGCGACAGCCCGCGAGATGTCGGCGGCCTGTGCCTCAGGGACGCGGAAGAAGAGTTCCTCGGTCGCGGAGTCGATGACATCGATCGTGGCGCCGGACGAGGGCGCCACCCACTGCCCACCGATGAAGAAGCAGTCCGTATGACTGATCGGCGCCTTCAATTCGTCCGCCAGGCTCATCTGGTTACCCTTCCGGATCGCCGTCTCTTCGCCGTTGCCGGGCCCGTCGCGCCATCATGTTTCCTGGCATTGCGCGGTCGTGTAAAGGGTGGTCAGCTATCGGCTGGCCACTGCGAGGTAACTGACACTTGCCGCGGCTACCGGGGCGTATCGGGGAGCTCCGGGTCGATGACGCCTGGCCTGCGTGCTCCGGTGGCCCGGTCGCGGAACCGGTTGATTTTAGCCTCATGGCGGGCGCGGAACTCCGGCGCGTCCACCCCCATGCCCTCCCTCGGTGCGAGGCAGAGCACGCCCACCTTGCCCTGGTGCCGGTTCCCGTGGACGGCCTCGATCGCCTGGCCGATCTCCGCCAGCGGATGGGCGCGCGATAGCGACGGATGGATCTGGCCCCGCATGATCAGCCGGTTCGCCTGCCACGCCTCGTGATAGTTGGCGAAGTGCGAGCCGATGATTCGCTTGACCTTCATCCACAGGTACCGGTTATCGAACTCATGCAGGTAACCGGTCGTCGATGCGCAGGTGACGACCGTGCCGCCGCGCCGGGTGACGTAGACAGAGGCGCCGAAGGTGTCACGCCCCGGATGCTCGAATACGATATCCGGGTCCTCGCCGCCCGTCAGTTCCCTGACACGCTGGCCGAACCGCCGCCATTCGCGGGGATCCTGGCTGTGGTCGTCAGACCAGAAACGGTAATCCTCCGCGCTGCGGTCGATGACCGCCTCCGCGCCCATCTCCTGGCAGATCTCGGCCTTACGACGGCTGGATACCACGCAGATCGGGAAGGCGCCGCCGGCCAGCGCGTACTGGGTGGCATACGAGCCCAGGCCGCTGGCTGCGCCCCAGATCAGGATGTTGTCTCCCTGCCGCATGTCCGCGCCGTTACGCGAGACGAGCTGCCGGTACGCGGTCGAGTTAACCAGCCCGGACACGGCCGCCTCCTCCCAGGTTAGGTGAGCGGGCTTGGGCATCAGCTGGTTTGCCTTGACCAGCGCGAGCTCGGCGAGTCCGCCGAAGTTGGTCTCGAATCCCCAGATCCGCTGCTCGGGATCGAGCATCGAGTCGTCATGCCCTGCTGGGTCTTCCAGCTCGACGCTGAGGCAATGGGCCACCACCCGCTGGCCTGGGCGCCAGCGCCGGACACCGGGCCCCGTCCGCAGCACAACCCCGGCGAGGTCGGACCCGATGATGTGGTACGGCTGGTCGTGCCGCTCCGCGAGTCCCCCCGTGCGTGCGTACCGCTTCAAGAACGTGAAGGTGGGCACCGGCTCGAACAGCGCGCTCCAGACCGTGTTGTAATTCACGGAGCTCGCCATTGTCGCCACGAGGACTTCACCGGGTCCTGGTGCAGGCGTGGGCACCTCTTCCAGGTGAAGGGACTTGGCGGGGTTGCGATTCGCCACGGGAACTCCGTCAAACATGTGCTGTTCATCCCTGAACAGCACCGCTGCCCAGTACGAATCCGGCAATGGCAGCGCCGCTATGTCCTCAGGACCAGCCTCCGTTGACTCGACGGTTTCCACGAACGCACGGTCCACGCGCTTCCCCTTCCAGGAATGTTCCTATTGCGCAGGCTAGGCACCTTGCCATTCGCCGGCAATGACACTTCGGTGGAGGAGGGAATCGCGCGAGCATGCGAGCTGGCTGGCGAAGGCGGATCGGCGTGGGCGCGGGTGCGGTCCTCGCGCTGCTAGCGATGCCCGGCCGTGCGCACGAACCGTTCCGCGAGCGCGTTCATCCGTGGTTAACCGGCTAATCGGCGCCGTTATCTTGGCTTGGCTGGCGCGCTGTGGTTATCGGGGCGGGCCGAGCTTGCGGAGGAGCTCTTCGTGTCGCCGGACTTTGTCGGCAAGAGCTTGCAGGGCGAGCTGCTGGCTGGCCAGTTGCGCGGCGAGCCCGGTCAGTGTGGTCGCGTCGTATGCCCTGGCGCGGTGTTCTTCGACGATGGCGCGCAGGGCGGGGTTGCGGTAGAGGGCGACGCGGGGGATGCCGGAGCGGCTGGCCACGGTGACGAAGGTGATGGGCTCGTCGGCCGCGGCGACTCCAGCAGCCGTCCCCGTTCCCGCAGCACCGTACCCGCGCCTATCCTGACGGCAGCAGCCGCCTTCGGTTCTTTTGTCAGCACAAACAATGGATCGACAGGCGGCCGCGCCTTATGCCCGGCTAAAACCGCCTGCCACAAACCCGCAGGTCAAACCTTAAGTGCGGCCGCCGTATTAGCCCTTGCGGGCCGTCACGTCGGGGCAGACGGCGTTCGCCTCTGCCGCGGCCAAAGAACAACCGTCCGCAAAATCTGCGTGATCAGCGGCAGATCCCGCGAGTGTCGAGATCGAGGACCGTGAATCTCGCGGACACTCTGAAGTTTCCCCAGGTAAACCGTAAGATTCTTCCGAGCGCTGGTCCGCCTGTCGCCAATCATGATCATGAACTTGATTAGGTGCAGACCGAGAAATATACTCTTACGTACAGGTTGCCAGTGTCTTACGAGGAGGTGTTGATCTGGAGAAGGACGTCACGCCCGGCCAATCGACAGTTAGTGATTCGGGGCGCGTCGAGTTGGCTGGCGGATTGTGCGTTCAACGGGGAGTATCAATGTTTCTCGGCTATGTTCCCGCGCCGCTTATAGCGGTACAGGCCAAGGTCGACGTACGCCACCCGCAGAGCGCGCAAGGGTACCAGCGCGTGCCAGTCCAGGGCCGGATCGGAAAGGTGGCCACATACTACGAGCGTGGTGGCCTGATGTCCAATCCGCTAATGCTCAACATACGCGATAGCGATATGCACGCCCTACGCGTGGATGCCGTCGGCCCAGGCAAGCATTCATTCAAGGCGGCGGTACGCGATAAATCCAATTGGGTTGGCTCAGGGATGCTGACCTTCCCCAGGGACCTGTCGCTGTGGATGTATGACGGCCAGCACCGGCAGGCGGGTCTGGCCTTGCTGCTCCAGCGGCACTCGGAGATTTTCGCGAACTTTCCTGTGCCGGTGGCGATCACTCTCGGGCTCAGCCGGACCGCCGAAGCGCGTGAATTCTATGAGCTTAATACCAACGCCGTCGCCGTCCAGACCGACTTGGCGTGGACGCTGCTGGCGTCACTCGCCGCGGAAGACCCGAGCCTGCGCGACACGCTGGTTGACCGAGAACGGGACTGGCTGATCAAGGGCGAGGAGATCGTGTCCGAGCTCGAACGCAAGGACGGCCCCTGGCATGGCAGGTTCCTGCCGGTAAACACGCGCAAGCGGATGAGCGACGGCACGCTGGTGCGCAGGGCACAGTTCGTCAGGTCACTGCGTCCGGTGCTGGAGTTCCCCCTGCTCAAGCGCGCGAACGCGACCGACATAGCGGAAATCGTCAACGCGCACTGGCTCGGCATCGCGCAGGTGCTCCCGGATGCGTTCGTGGAACCCGCTGGGTTCGTCCTCCAGAAGGGGACCGGCATCAATACCTTCCACACCCTTCTTCCGCACGTCATCGAGATCATCCGAAGCCGGTGCCAGCGGCTGACCGACCCGCAAGCGCATGCCGAGGTACTCAGGGGCCTGAAGGATCTTTCCGGCTACGCCGTGGTCGGCGGCTCCCAGATCCAGACGAGCGGCGCGGAGTTCTGGCGAGTTGGTTCCGCTGCCTCGACATTCTCCGGCAACGCGGGCAAGCGGCGTATCCGGGCCTTGGTCCAGGAGGTACTGCCGACACCCGAGGAAGCCGCAATAATTTTAAAGATATCCGGCAGGGCGTCACGTGCGCAGCACCCGGCGCCTACTGCTGTAAAGAGAGCATTGCGATCGGACGCTGTCCGTGCGTTCCCGCGGTAGATGAGAATGCCGCAGGTGGTCTCCGCGGGAAGATTTTTACCTTGACTTCCGCGTTTTATTCGAAAGATTGCACGCATATTATTTGTGAGCTATATTACTTGGGTCGGCTTTCACCAGAGATTCTTTTAGGAGGTGAATAGAATGGCTAAGTACACGAAGCCTCGCGCGAAGAAGGTCAGCTTCGGGGCCGTTCTGGCCGCGCTGGTCTAACCCGAAATGGCGTAGGGCCGCCCCATGCGTGGTGTGGCCCTACGCCGCTGCCTCTGATAACACGATCCCGTGCCTTCCTCAGCTAAGGGTTAAGAAAGGATATCTGGTGTGCGGTCTCGCTGGTTGTCTCCGGCTCGGGCGCGGCACGGCCGAGCCTGATGTCGCGCTTCTCCGGTCGATGGCGGACTCACTGAAGCACCGCGGCCCGGACGGCACGTCGATTCACGTCGACGGCCAGGCAGGCTTGGCGTTCACCAGACTGTCGATCGTGGACCCCGTAAACGGCGGTCAGCCCATTATCAGCCCAGATGGTACGGTCGCGCTCATCGCGAACGGCGAGGTATACAACCACAAGGCGCTCGCCGCGACGCTTCCGGCGGGCACGCGCATGCGCAGTTCCTCTGACTGCGAGGTCCTTGTTCACCTGTACCAGCGAGACGGTCTCAGATTTCTCGATATGGTACGCGGCATCTATGCTATCATCCTCTGGGATTCCAGGAGAAAAAAACTCATCTTCGCCAGGGACAGATTTGGCATCAAGCCCCTGTACTTCCACCGTAACAGCGAAAGAATAATTTTTGCCTCTGAAATCAAGGCCCTGCTGAACGACCCGGCCTGTCCTAGGGCGGTTGACTGGCGTACCTGCCTCTCCGATCAGATGACCACGTCAGCGCCGGTTTTCGCGGACGGCGATCCGGTTACTTATTTTGAGGGAATCGAGGCCGTGCCAGCGGCGACGGTGCTGGAGATCGACGCGATCACGGGCAGGCCGGACCGTCATCCTTACTGGCGCCTGCCATCCTTCAGCGGCGAGGCCGACGCCGGCCGGGCGGAACTGGTCCGCGGGTACCGCGAGGCGCTGATCGCGGCCGTGGAAGAGTCCTGCATGTCCGATGCGGAGATCGGGCTGCTGCTCAGCGGCGGCATCGACTCGGCCGCCGTGGCGGCGCTCGCGAAAGTCCCGGCCCCGCTACAGACGTTTACCGCGCTGAACGGCGGAACGCTCGCGAACGGCGACAGCAGGTCCGCGCACGAGGTGGCCGCGGCCCTCGGACTGCCGAACCATCAGGTCGCGCTGAGCGTGAACCGGGTACCTGACCCGCGCCAGTGGCGTGACCTGCTGTGGCAGGTAGAGAGCCCGCTATGCGGTCCCGAGCAACTTTACAAGTTTGAGCTTCACCGCCACGCCAGGAGCATCAGGCCGGACCTTAAGGTCATGCTCCTCGGCCAGGCGAGCGACGAGTTCAACGGCGGGTACAGCACGGTAATCGGCGAAGACGGATGGCCGGATTTCATCGCCCGGCTGCGCTCGATGGCGTTGCAGACCGCGCTCGCCCATGCCCCCGCGTTCGCTCCATGGTGGGAGCATTCCCATCCGTTTGTGCGCGAGGAAGTCCTGCGCGATCTCGGCGGGGAGGCCGCGCGCGCGGTGGTCGACGCGGATCCTTACCAGCTGTACGTCCGCTGGAAGTACCGTGACATCCAGCAGTACAACTGCTGGCACGAGGATCGCACGGCGGCGGGCAACGGGATCGAGGCCAGGGTGCCCTTCCTCGACCACAGGGTCGTCGAGGCGGCCGCGGCGGTCCCGCCGGCGCTCAGGGCGGATCTGCTGTGGGACAAGCGGATCCTGCGCGAGGCCCTGGCAGGCATCTTGCCGCGGGAGACGCTCGAACGGCCGAAGGTGCCCTTCTTCTACGGCGCCGGCGAATATCACGTCAACCGCACCTTCACCGCGATGCTGGCCCAGGACGACGGCGCACTGATCGAGGAGGCTTTTTCCGGAAAAAATGCCCACCGGTACCTCGACCAAGATGGCGTGCGGGCGACCCTCGCCGAGCTGCGCGATGCGCCCGCCCAAGGCCACATCGCCTTCTTGCTCCGCATCGTCAACCTGGGACTCCTCGAGCAGATGGTCACCGGCACGCCGTTGCCCAGCGGCGGAGGGCCAGCCCGGCTCGGGGAGGAACTGCCCGTGCGGGACTGGGACGAGCAGCATGCGGCGATAACTGAGGAAATATTCCAGCCGCAACCGTTCACCGGCGCGGTGGTGCCCGCATGGGCCGACAACGTCGTGGTGGCCGCGCCCGTGCCCTCGGACGGCACATATCTCATCATGGTGGACGGAACCGTTGAATACCTGGTCAGCGAGCAGGACGACCCGGCGTGGGCCTTCGCGGTCTGCCGGATCGACGGCGGGCGGACGGTGGCGGAGCTGGCCGCGGAAGCGGGCGACGCGACCGGTGTCATCTCCGAACGCCTCGCCGAGGCCGCCTCGGTCGGCCTGCTGACGCTGAACATGCCGGCCGCGGAGCCCGAACATGCCCTGGCGGGCGAGCCACGGTGACCGGCGGCGCACGGCGGCCCGCGGCCCAGTCGAGCTTTGACCCGGCCAACTGGCCACCCGACGCGCCGCGGCTGGTGGCCGCGGCGCTGGAGGTCTGCTTCGCTGCCGCGCTCTACCTGGTAGGCGGATTCTGGCGGCTCGGTGTCCCGATCGTGGTGGCCGACACCTGCCTGATGCTGCTGCCCTGGCGATATCCGCGGTCAGAACGCAGTACGTTCAGCATTTGGGCCGAGGCCGTCCTGTACCTGGCATGCCCGACAGCCTTGTTCGCGGTGGCCATCGCCGGGTCGCAGCCCTGGCTCAGCTTGGTTCCCGCACCGCAATGGTGGCCGGTGGGCTTCGCCGTTGGCGTCGCTCTGGTACGTCTTAGCGGGCTCCCGTTGCGGGCGGTCATCTCCGGTGCCCTCGCCAGCCTGGCCTTTCCCACTACGGTGCGGCACAAGCTGGCCCGTTGCGTGAGCATCGCGGGAGCGCCACCGGGAGAGGAAACGCTCTACCGCGCGCCGCTGCTTGCCGTTCACGGAGCCACGATGCTGCCGCTCGGAGTGCTCGCGGCGGTCGGCTTCGTGGCACGGCATCATCTCCCGCCAGGCCAGCACGGCCGCACTACCAGGCGCGTGCTGGCCACCCAATGCGTTGCCGCGTGTGCGCTGGGGGCGCTCACGTGGGCATCGCGATCGATCTACCCGGCGTTGCTGGCGCATGCGCTGAACAACACCCCCGGGCTGTTGCTGGAAGCTCGCCGCCCGATCCTCGGCGAGCAGCCGGGCGACCCTGAGCCGGCCATGGCCGAGAACAGCACCGGAGCCAGCACCGCGGCCAGCACCGCCGAGACCCAGCGAGGTGACGCATGAGTGACCGAATTGACCGGTCGACGGTCCCAAAACGGCGGCTCGAGGTCCGCGTGCGCAAGCAACGTGACCGAACCTTGATCGCGCTGGCCGATGACGCCAGGGAACTCGACCCGGTCGCCACCTTCATATGGCAGCAGATGGACGGCGAGCGGAGCATCGGCGAGATCGTGGCGGCGGTCTGCGCCGCGTACGACGTGGATGAGGCCACCGCGCTCGGCGACATCGCCGAGCTCACCCAAGACCTCGTCGATGCCGGCTTCCTTAACCTCACGGTTTCGCGGCAGTGAGCGCTACACGGCTTGCCGGCAAAGCACCGTACAGCAGTCCGCTCGCCAACTGGCATGCGCGCGCCAGCGTCCGCCGCAGTCCGCGGCATGTCCTAGACGACGGGGGCGATGCCGTCGTGTATTTTCCGCCGCATCTCGAACCCGTGGTGGCTCATCCCCTGGTAGTCGCGCAGGGGCCGGCGGCCCGCGGCTATATCCTCGTCAGGCGCCTGTACCAGTACCTGACATTCACGGTAGAACTCGAGGCGACGACGGTTGTGCCGGTTACCTCGGCGATCGCCCGCGGCCGCTCCGGCTTGGAGCTTCCCGCGCAGATGCGCGCCGATGCCTTCAAGATCGCCACCGACGAGGCCTGGCATGCTCAGTTTTCCCACGACCTCATGACCCAGGTGGCGACAGCGACCGGTCTCACGGCGCAGCCGTGGGAAGAGCCGGCGTTCGTGGGCAGGCTCGCCCGCCTCGCGCGCTCGGTGCCACCGGAACTGCGCGCAGCGTACGACCTGCTTACCGCGGTCGTCAGCGAGACGCTGATCTCCGCACTGCTTGCGGAGCTGCCGCACTACCCGCTGCTTCCCGACGCGGTGCGCGCGGTCGTCGCCGATCACGCCGAGGACGAGGGGCGGCACCACGCGTATTTCCGTGCACTGCTCGGCTACCTGTGGCCAGCGCTTGACCGTGCCGGGCAGCGGCAGCTCGGGCCGCTGGTGCCGGAGCTGATAGCCGCCTTTCTCGAACCAGATCATACGGCCGTCAGCGATTCGCTCCGGGGCGTGGGGCTGAGCCAGGACGCCACGGCGCAGGTGCTTGCCGAGTCTTACCCGTGGCACATCGTGCAGAAAACTATCGCGAATGCGGCGCGTCCCACGGTGCGGTATTTCACCGAAGTGGGCGCGCTGACGGATAGCCAGACATATGCGGCCTTCGCCACGGCGGGCATGTGCGATGGCGCGTGAGCCGCGTGGGGTGCTCGCGGGAAGGCGGAACTCCACCGCCAAGTGGAGGCTAACCCGCATGGACAGCGCTCCGGAGCCGCGGCCCCGTTCCCCCGCCGCGAACTTCCGCCTGCTGTTCACCGGGCAGAGCGTGTCGCTGTTCGGCACGGCGATCACCATGGTGGCGCTGCCCGCCGTCGCGGTGCTGTCACTGCACGCAACGACGTTCGAAGTGGCGCTGATTTCGGCCGCGGCGTACGTTCCGTATGCGGTGCTTGGGCTCATCGTCGGCGTGTACATCGACCTGTGGAACCGGCGTACGACACTCATCTGGTCGGATGCGGCGCGGGTGGTAATTTTTGGCTCGATTCCTGTGCTATGGGTGCTCGGCCTGCTCCAGATCTGGTACCTGATTGCCGCGGCGTTGCTGGCCGGCGTCTTCGACCTCTCGTTCAATGCCGCTTTTCAGGCGTATTTTCAGGAGATTACCCCGCCTGCCGACCTGACCCGCGGCAACGCCTGGCTTCAGGGCAGCGAATCGGTCGCCCTGCTGGGTGGCCCAGGGGTTGGCGGGGTGTTGATCCAGGCGATCGGCGCGGCGTTCACCATATCGGCCGACGCGGCCAGCTATGTGATCAGCGTCGCGTCGATCCTGGCTATCAGGGGTAGACGCGCGGCCATCCCCGACCAGCGGGGCGCACGGAACCGGCCGCGTCTGCGCAGCCAGATCGCCGAGGGCTGGCGGTACCTGACGCGGGACCGCCTGCTGCGGACATGGCTCTGGGCCGTCGCCCATTACAACCTGTGCGACGCGGCGAGACAGGCGCTTCTCGTGCTGTTCCTGCTCCGCGTCGTCCGGGTGGCGCCGGCGTTCGTCGGCCTCTTGCTCGCAGTATCCGGCGTTGGGGCGCTGCTCGGCGCGGCGATGGCCCGGCCGCTCGTCGACCGGCTGGGAATTGGGCCGACGATGACCCTCGCGCTGGTGATAGGCCCGGGGGCCGGCCTACTCATCCCGTTCACCTATCCCGGGGCGAGGCTGAGCCTTTTCGTGGTGGCTAGCCTGGTCCTCGGAATGGCAGAGGCCGTGCTAAAGATTGCCGGGGTGTCCTACCGGCAGGCAACGGTGCCCGAGCGGATGCTCGGCCGCGTGGTGGCGACGAACCGGACCCTCACCTGGGGGCCAACGCCGCTCGGGGCCGTGCTCGCGGGGGTCCTCGGCCAGCTCGCCGGGGTCAGGCCCGCGCTTTTCATAATCGCGATACTGACGGCGGCCGTGCCGTTGTGGGTGCTCATCTGGCCGGTGTGGAGCATCCGGTCTCCCGCCGCCACCAAGCCGGACGCCCCCGTCCCGGGCGCCAGCTGACGCCGCGGCACAGGAAAATTTGCCGCAATCTTTCATATGAGCACAACGCCGACTCTGGTTCTCGCCATCTGATTATGCGCGACTCAACTGGTGTTATTCAAGTTGGCGCGTGGCCAGATATTCTCGCGATAATCATCCGCTTTCATTGCGATAATGGCTGATAAATTGACGCTAAAAGGCATTGGCGCTAGCCTTGGTCCAAGTATGAGAGGCGCTGTGAGAGGTGCTGTGAGAGGTGCCATGCTGAACGAAGGAATCCGTACAAACGAATTCTTGATTCGTCACTGGCTGCTCGATCCGGATGTCCGGGATTCGGATGTCGTTGCGTGCATGAAATTGCCGAAGAATTTGTCCGTTGAGGAGCTGCTGGTCAGTGAGATGTCCGCGACCGCGGACTACCAGCGTGCGTGGTCGGCGAACTGCGGCCTCGACACGGCCAGGCTGTTCCTCCGCAACAGCGCGTGCAAGCGCGTACTTTATCTGTCCGCGCCTATTTTCCTCCCCGACACCATGTCGGTCTCGACGTTCGTCCCGGTCGGCGTGAACACGCGCATTCACCTGTACCAGGCGCCCGAACCGCGGGACGTGGTCCGGCTGGAGGCAGTGTCCTCATACGAGCCGGTAAGCGGCATGCGATTCCGCTATGCGCTGTCGATTCAGTATGCGTCAGACGCGGTAGGGCAGGGGTGGCAGGTAATCAGGCCGGTTATCATCCTTGACCGGGACATGCTGCATGCCGTCCGCGAACAGCGACTTCTTGAGCAGGTACTCGAGCCGTTGCGCCGCCTTGTGCTCACCGGCTCGCATGACTATGTGCACGCCACCGTGCTGAACTGGTTCCCCCCGCCGTCGAACCTCCCGCCGGAGTACGCGGCGATCCTTTCGGAAAGGGCGCACCCGCCGGAGATCGACGAGTGGCATCGCGGCACCCAGCGCTCGCTTCCCGACGGCTTGCTTCCCGGGCAGCCCACTCCGCAGATCGCCACGCTTGAGCTGTACTCGCTGTTCATGCACACCGCCACGATTGCCAGAATGGCCGAAGAAGACGCCGGATTGCTGCCGCACGCGGCCGGGCTCCTCGCCGGGTTCAATAAATCGGTGGAAGAATTCGCCCGCGGTGGGGTCACCGACCCCGCCATCGCCGGAATCGTGCCGGATTATTTTGCCTCGCTCGCCTGCTGGTTCGTGCTCTCGGCGTTCCCGCTGCACTCGGAGCTGCTTGCCAGGCTGTTCAAGGCGGCTCCATCGGAACGCAACGAGCGCGCGCTCGACCGGCTCACGGCCGTCCACGACGGCATGTTCGAGCTCGCGGCGCGCGCATGCCCGGACCAGTTCCCCTGGCAGGGCGAGTACGTCAGCGCCGACGAGGTGACACGGCAGTATGAGGAGGCGCTACGCGGACCCGCGCTGACCGAGCACGCGGCCTATCTCTCCTGGCCCCGGTGCGGCGCTGACCGGCGAAGCTGGGTGGAGACGCTCGCCGCTGACGACGAGCGGGCGACGGTCCTGCGCGGTGACCTTGAGCAGCTTAGCCGCTGCACGCGGCAGCAGGAGCGGCAGGCCCTGCTCCGGCAGCTGGCCGACCACGGCGTGATCGATGTGCTGCGCGGCGCGGCCGACGCGGAGAGCTCCGGGCTGCGCGGGGCGCGGTACGCGCAAGCGATCGCCGACGACCTCGCGCGCATAGCCGGGGCGACGCTCGACCGGGCCGTGCCGGCCCGCGCGCTGGCTGACCGATCCGACTGATAACCGAGTGGAGGAAACGATGACGGATTCCAGCACGGATATTCCTGCGGGCACCAGGTCGGTGCAGGGCACGACGGGAGTCAAGAGGGGACTCGCGGAGATGCTCAAGGGTGGCGTGATCATGGACGTGGTGACGCCAGAGCAGGCCAAGGTCGCCGAGAACGCCGGGGCCGTCGCGGTGATGGCGCTTGAGCGCGTCCCGGCCGACATCCGCGCTCATGGCGGCGTTGCGCGCATGAGCGACCCGGAGATGATCGAGGGAATCAAGAGCGCGGTCACGATCCCGGTGATGGCCAAGTGCCGGATTGGGCACTTCGCCGAGGCACAGGTCCTGGCGGCCCTGGACGTGGACTTCATCGACGAGAGCGAGGTCCTCACGCCCGCCGACGAGGAACATCACGTCGACAAATGGCAGTTCACGGTGCCGTTCGTGTGTGGCGCCACCAACCTGGGCGAGGCCTTGCGGCGCATCAGTGAGGGCGCCGCCATGATCAGGTCCAAGGGCGAGGCCGGCACGGGGAACATCGTGGAAGCGGTGCGTCACCTGCGCTCGATCACGCGCGACATCCGCCGGATCGGCCAGGCGGACCAGGCGGAGCTTTACGCCTGGGCCAAGGAACTGAGGGCCCCGGTTGACCTGGTTCAGGAGATCGCCGAGTCCGGCAGGCTCCCCGTGCCGCTATTCTGCGCCGGCGGGATCGCGACACCGGCGGATGCGAGCCTCGTCCTCCAGTTGGGTGCCGAGGCGGTGTTCGTCGGGTCCGGGATCTTCAAGAGCGAGAACCCCGAAGCCCGGGGACGGGCCATCGTCGAGGCCGCCACGCACTACACCACGCCGGCGCATGTGGCCAGGGTCAGCCGAGGGCTTGGCCCGGCGATGGAGGGAGCAGAGATCGCCGCGCTGCACACCAGGCTCGCGGATCGCGGATGGTAGCGACCGAGATTTCCCACGTCCCGGAAGGGACGTGGGACGCCGGCCACGAGCCGCGGGTCGGGGTCCTCGCCGTCCAGGGTGCGTTCATGGCGCACGCCGCGATGCTCGCCCGCATCGGTGTCCGCCCGGTGATCGTACGGGAGCCGGACGCCATCGCGGGCCTGCACGGCCTAGTGCTCCCGGGCGGGGAGTCGACGACGATGACGCTGCTCATGCAGGCCAACGGCCTGTGGTCCGCGGTCGGGGCGCACATCGCCAGCGGCGCCCCCGTGCTGGCCACCTGCGCGGGGACGATCCTGCTAGCCCAGCGGATCCTCGACGGCAGGCAAGATCAGGACTCGCTCGCGGTCGTCGATATCACGGTGCGTCGTAACGGCTTCGGCCGCCAGGCCGAAAGCTTCGAAGCTCCCCTGGACATCCCGGGAGAGCCTCCGATGAAGGGCGTGTTCATCCGTGCCCCGGTCATCGAGGAGACGGGCCCTGGGGTAGACGTGCTCGCCCGGGTCGGCGCACCGTACCCTCCCACCCCGGCGCTCTGCCGCAGCGGCAACATTTTCCTCACCACCTTCCATCCCGAGCTGACCCACGACACGCGGGTACACCGGGCCGCCTTCGGCCCGCAAGGCGGTACCCGGACGCTGGCCGACCGTGACCTCATCGCGGCTGCCGGACAGGTGCGCCCGTGGCCGGCGTGAGTACGTCCGCGCGCGTAGCAGGTTCCGCAGAATGGCTGGCACGGGCTCGGCGGGTCATGCCCGGCGGTGTACAGACGAACGCGAAGGCGCCAGGGATCTGGGGCGGTGAACCGCCGCCGGGGTTCGCCAGCCGGGCGAGCGGCGGGCGGGTGTGGGACCTTGACGGGAACGAGTGGATCGACTTCCCGATGGCGCTCGGGTCGGTGCTGCTCGGGCACGCGGAGCCGGCTGTGACCGAAGCGATCAGGCGGCAGCTCTGCGACGGGATCAGCTTCACCCTCATGCACCCGCTTGAGGTAACGGTGGCCGAGCGTATCGCCGCCATGTGCCCGGGGGTCGACACGGTCCGGTTCACCAAGTCGGGATCGGAGGCGACGACCGCCGCGGTCCGGCTGGCTCGCGCCAGGACCGGCCGGGACAAGCTCGTGGTGTGCGGGTATCACGGCTGGCACGACTGGTGCGCGGGCGCACAGGGTCCGCAGCCCGGCGTTCCCGAAATCGTGGGTCGGCTGGCCGTGCCCGTCCCGTACGGTGATCTTGCCGTGCTGGAGCGGCTGCTGGCGGCCCAGGACGTCGCGGCCGTGGTGGTCGATCCCATCGCGACAGGCCGGCCATCGGTTAACTTCCTGCACGGTGTCGTCGACCTCTGCAAGCGGGCGGGAACGGTCTCGATATTCGACGAGGTGATCGCCGGGTTCCGGATCGCGCTCGGCGGCGCACGGGAGAAGTACGGCGTCATGCCGGATGTCTCCTGCTACGGAAAGGCGCTTGGCAATGGCATGCCGATAGCCGCGGTGGCGGGCAGCAGGGCCATCATGGGGGAGTACCTGCGCACCGCCGTATCGGGAACGTATGCGGGTGAGACGCTATCGCTCGCCGCGGCCAACGTGGTTCTCGACCACCTCGAGGGGGGAACCGTGCTCACGGCCATCGCCGGCCTCGGCGCCGACCTCAAGCGCGGGCTTGCCGACGTCGTCGCGCGGTACGGGCTTACCGCCCGTATCAGCGTCCGCGGGGAGGACTGCCGCCCGACAGTGATCTTCAGCGAGGAAAGGGACAAGGCGATCTTCCAGCGCAGTATGGTCGAACGCCGCATCCTTTTCAACGGCACGTTCAACCTTTGCGCCAGGCACACCGAGGCCGACATAACCGCCGCCGTCGACGCGGTCGAGAGGGCAAGCCGCATTCTGGCGGGGCAGGAGATCAGTGATGGATAAGAGGTTTGCCGGATGCCTGGAGAAACTACGCCAGGATTCGCTGTTGTCGACCAGTTGCGAGGCGGTGATCGTGGTCGGTTCCGCGGCTAGGGGCTGGGCCAACGAGGCGAGCGACTATGACATCTGGCTTGTTTCCCTCGACCAGCGGCAGGGGCGGACCGGGACGGAGCTGCACGTTCCTCTCGACCCGCCGTCGGTGCCCACCGAGATAACGTACTCCGCGGGTCGGCGGTGGGAACTCAAATACTGGCTTGACGCACAGGTTGATCAGATGTTCCGCAAGGTGGCGTGGGATCGATATTCCCATGCTCTGATCGCCGGGCAGTTGCTGACGGATACCGAAGAAATATTCCTTGACCATCTTGTGACCGCGGTGCCGTTGCTCGGCGAGGACTGGCTCAAGCGGCGGCAGCGTGAGCTGGAGGAGTCGGCGTTTCGGGCATTCGTGGTGACGCGGTCGCTCGCCTGGGCCGACGACAGCATCGAGGATGCGGTCGGGCAGCTCGCAGCGGGCGATCTGGAGAGTTCCGTGCTCTCGACCATAAAGGCGTTCGACCATACCATCGACGCCCTTCTGGAGAGTGCGGGAGAGTACGGATACTACGCTCCCAAGTGGCGGGCACGGAGGTTCAGGGCCGCCAACCCCGATGCCATAAGCATGGCGGACTACTGGGCCATCGAGACGATGCGGGACCTAGATATTTCGGCGCCGGGAAAATGGGTCGAGAGCGTCATCACGCTGTGCAGGAACCTCGCGATGGGCATCGAGGTTCCAGCGCACGGCGTCATTCCTGAGGGTGGATTTCCTGGAGAATATTCTCGATAGCGCTCACTGGATCGGTCGAGCTGCCGCCGAAGTGCAATTCAAACGCGGGGGGCGGCGTACCGCGCAGGAAGTTCGCCGCTGCAGCCGCGGTGACGTCACTGAGTTCCTCGGGCTCGAAGAAAGGCAGCCACTCGGGCAGTGGTGAGTCATGCAGCATGCAGGTGAGCAGGCGCTCGCGTGCTTCCTCGGGCGGGACGAATGTGGCGCTGGAGTTCCGGCTGAGGTTCACGTCAAGCATGGGGAAGATGATGAGGTCGAGCGACGCATGCTGGCAGACGGGCTCCCTTCCCCAGATCCTCCTCAGCACGGGGTAGTAAAATTCTTCTTTCTCATTGTTGAAGACGGGCGACTTTAGGTAGTCGCCGGTCCTCGGCTCGGCGGCGAGCGCGGTGCGGAGGAGTTCGTTGTCGGCAACCGTGCCGGGCCCGAGCCGGGTGATCTGCGGGACGGCGATCATTTCGTAGCCGCCGTCGGCGGTGCGCCTGACATAGCCCAGGTCGTTTGACACTTCGGTCGCGCCGCGCGTCATCGCGTGAATGACGAGCGTTGATTTCCCGCGCCCCTTCTCTCCCGTTATGAGGATTCCGCGTGAGTTGAGCACGCAGCCCGACGCGTGGACTTGCGAGAAGCCCGAGCGACGGAGTTCGCAGCGGAACGGGTACTTGATGCAGTGCTCGGTATGCGATACATCGTAGGCGTCGTCTGCCCGCAGGTAGAGGATCCGCCGCGCGGCGCGGGAAAAAAGGGTGAGCCCGGTAAAAGGCATCCGGTGCATGACCACGCTCCGCGCGTCGCCGACGTCGAACCTGTCGCTGTCGAAATCAGTGGGCCAGCGGCGGACCTGCCGTGCGGGGGCTGAACGGCCCAGGGCGGCGTAGAGATCCGCGGCGAGGCCGCTTACCCGGTGTTGCGCGATACTGACCACGGTCCACCGATGGTCCTCGGCGCCGTTGTTCTCCGCGGGTAGCCGGGAAGTCTTGCAGTACGGTCCGAGGATGGCCTCTGCCAGGTGTATGCCCGACGGTGTATCGGCGATAAAGTCGACTACCTCTCCGGCGATCGAGAGCCGAATTCCCTGGGGCTCGGGAGGCGGCGTTTCAAGCAAGAGGCTGAACGAGTCATGGATATCGGTCGCGATGGTCACGAAGACAACACTCCTCTGGGCTGATATGGTCAGGGCCTCGCGTTACACCGTCTCATCACACCGTATATCCAACAGCCATGGATTTTCTCGCATGAGCACACTGAATACCCGGCCGGCCTGCGCTGCCTGGCCATGCGCGAGCCCGGTGAAAGCAAGCCGGATACTGGGCTGCTCGGCCATGAAGTCAGCCCCGGGTCCGACGAGGATGCCGTGCGTTTCGAGCAGCGAAGTCGCCTGCTCTTCTGAAACCTGGCGTCCTAGCGGAAGAAATACGCTCGGCCCGCTGCAGCGCGCGCGGTAATCCGCGAAATAATCATCCGCCTGCGCGAGGAAGTCGTTCCGGGCCGCGTCCACGGGATGGATGAATTTCTCGATGAGATACGCTTGGCCGACGCGCCCGAGGAAGCTCGCCCACGCCCGCTGCCACAGCGTGGCTGGCCCCAGCCGACAAAGCGCCCTTTCCGCTTCCCGCGGCGGGTCGATTATCCAGCCGACCCGCGCGCCCCCTCCGGCCAGCTTGCTGACCGAGCCGACGCGGACGCATCCGTCGGGCACGGCGGCCCGTGAATACCAGCGGTACGTCTCGTTGACCACGAGAAACCCGTCGCCCGCGGCCGCAGCGTCGCGGAGTTGGCCCAAGAGATGGATGCCTGGCGTCGCCCCATCCGGATTGCGTGCCGGTGAGGTGACCCAGATCAGCGGCCGGTCCTGCCCCGCCGCGGCCCCAGCGAGATCTTGCCAGTTCAGGCACTTCACGGGTGGGCCCATCGCGGCGAGTGTTTCCGGGATGCCGGAAAAAGTTGGGCGTTCCACGAACGCCGCGCGGCAGTGGCCGGCGAGTGGCACTGCGGTCGCGCGCAGGCTGGATGTCACGATTATCCTGTCCGCGTCCACGCCCAGCATGGCCGACAGCACGTCAAGCAGGGCAGGCTCGCCGCGCGGATGGGGAGTGCTCCAGACGCCACCCGATCGCAGCGCCTCCTGCATGGCGCGATCCCACTCGGCCTGGAGACCGGCTGGCCAGCCAGGAGGCACTCCGGTCAGGTCGTGCATTGCTGATCGAGCACGGTTCCGCTGCGGACCAGGTCTTTACTCACGCCGAAATAAACGGTCGGCAGGAACAGTTCCCCCGCGGCCTCGACCAAGTCCCCGGAGGGGGTCCGGACGCGCCGCATCGCGCCGTTGGGAGACAGCGGCCGGATCACGGACCCCGGCCGATCGACGGGACGTGCCGCGCCGTTGGCCGCCGCGCCGTTGGACCGCGCGGCGAGAGGTACGGGAACGAGTCGTACGCACGTCCACGGGCGCGCCTTCGGCAGCGGCGCCCGGCGCCGCGCGACGATCCGCAGTTGTAGATCCGCCCGGTAGTACCGGGCCGCCGTCGCGCCGGAGACGATGCCCCGGACAAGCGAGTGCCGTCGGCCGTGGTCATAGGCGTGCCGAATGGTGACCGACCGCCGCTGGCTGCTGTCAGGTTCCCAGAGCGGGGGCAGCGGCTCCCTGGCGCCAGGGAAGGCCGCTACGGAGGCGGCGCGAGCAGCGTCAGCGCTGAGATCGTAGATCTCAGTTACCCGGCTGAGCATGTTATTGAAAAAACCTTGCAGTCCCGCGCTCGCGATATCCGCCTTTATGGCGTCCCAGTCCAGTGCCTTGTCCTCGAGCGCGAGGAACAGGTCGTTCAGGTCCTTCGCGGTGATGAACTGATCGCCTGAGGCGTTCGCGACGCTGAGGGCCACATTCTGCGTGCGATCGATCAGATGCCATCCTGGCCCCGCGGACGGCACACGGACGTCAAGCAGCGCGCAGTGCCTTACCGAGTACCCGCCATAGTGGATATCGACGAAGATATTCGCCTCCCCGGCGGACCTGCGCAGCAGCATCTGCCCGTAAAACCGGCCGCTGTTGAGGTCGCGTTTATACCAGGGGAGCTCTTTCTCATAATAAACATATCCGTGGCGCCTGAGCCAGCCCGTGAGTTCCCATGCCGCCGCCTCGGATTCGACATAGACATCCCAGTCGCCTATCTGCCGCATCGCTGGATCCGGATAGTAATCTCTTGCCACGAGGCCCTTGATGCCGAATACGCGTATGCCCAGGTCCCGGCCTGCCTGATCCAGCTGTCCGACCACCTCGGGCAGCAACCGCAAACGATCGGAAACGGCATCTATATACGGCGCCAGGACTGAACGAAGCTTATTTGTCCGCGCAGATGGCAGATCGGTGAGCCGGTTATCGGCAATTCGGCAGACCTTATGCCGATTGAAGAAAACGGCCGCTTCCTCGGGTTCGATCCGTTCGAGTTCCCTTAGCGCTTCATCTGGTGAAATCCGTGTGGCGAGACAGCCGAGCGAGATCGTTGCAACACCAGTTTCCGTTGCGTGCGCACTTATGGTAAATCACCCCTTTAGTGATCTGCGACCGATCGTATCATGATGCAGATAGCCGCTCAACGGGTATCTGGGCGATAAATTTTCCATTTCCTGGCGTCCGCTTTATTTTTTTCGTAAAAAACGCGCGGGCAGCGGAGCGGTCGCCGGTACGATCCGTACCGTAGGGTGAATGAGATGTTCGGGTCGAGCTACGCCGCCACCCGCCGGCCTGATCCGCGAATCGGCGCGCAGATCGCGCAAGCGCTGGATGTCTGCGGGTCGGTGATCAACGTTGGCGCCGGCGCGGGTTCCTATGAGCCGCCTCAGACGATCCTGGCCGTAGATCCGAGCGCGGTGATGATCGCCAGGCGCCTGGCGGGCACGGCGCCGGCGGTGCGGGCCACGGCCGAGGCGCTGCCAGTGGCGGACGGTGCCGCTGAAGCCGCGATGGCCCTGCTGACCGTGCACCTGTGGGCCGACGTGGAGCAAGGCCTCGCGGAAATGCGACGGATCGCCAGGCGCCGTATCGTCATCATGACCTGGGACCCCGAGGTCACCGCCCAGTTCTGGCTGCTGCGCGAGTACCTGCCCATGGTGGCGGCCCTCGACCAAGCGCGGGCGATCCCGCT
>Ga0335075_10004775_pt1 | contig 21112 bp, 15 predicted proteins | sample Lox_Sample_24_FD_206723 | JGI IMG/M metagenome (GOLD analysis project Ga0335075, IMG submission 206723) | Soil microbial communities from Loxahatchee National Wildlife Refuge, Florida, United States - Lox_Sample_2.4 | ecosystem: Environmental > Terrestrial > Soil > Wetlands | place: USA...
ACACGTCGGGCTCGACGGCCAAGCCGAAGGGCATCCTGCACACGACCGGCGGCTATCTGACGGGCGTTTCGTGCACCCACCGCTACGTGTTCGACCTGAAGCCGGACGAGGACGTGTACTGGTGCGCGGCGGACGTGGGCTGGGTGACGGGCCACTCGTACATCGTGTACGGCCCGCTGTGCAACGGCGCGACGTCGGTGATGTGGGAGGGGGCGCCGGACTACCCGCACAAGGGCATCTGGTGGGAGCTGGTGGAGCGCTACGGGGTGAGCATCTTCTACTGCGCGCCGACGGCGATCCGCGCGTGCATCAAGTGGGGCGCGGAGTACCCGAACGCGCACGATCTGAGCAGCCTGCGCCTGCTGGGCTCGGTGGGCGAGCCGATCAACCCGAAGGCGTGGCTGTGGTACCACAAGGTGATCGGCGGCGAGCGCTGCCCGATCGTGGACACGTGGTGGCAGACGGAGACGGGCGCGATCATGATTACCCCGCTGCCGGGCATCACGGCGACGAAGCCGGGCTCGGCGACGCAGCCGTTCCCCGGCGTGTTCGCGCAGGTGCTGGACGAGTCCTCCGGCGAGCCGATCGAGGAAGGCCAGGGGCTGCTGGTGCTGACCGAGCCGTGGCCGTCGATGCTGCGCACCCTGTACCGCGAGCGCGACCGCTTCGTGGACACGTACTTCCGGCGCTTCGGGCGCGAGACCTACCTGGTGGGCGACGCCGCGCGCGTGGACAGGGACGGCTACTTCTGGGTGATCGGGCGCATCGACGACGTGGTGAACGTGTCTGGGCATCGCCTGTCGACGGCGGAGGTGGAGTCGGCGATCGTGGCGCACGTGGACGTGGCGGAGGCGGCGGTGATCGGCCAGTTCGACGAGGACACGGGGCAGGCGATCGTGGCGTTCGTGACGCTGCAGGGCGAGCTCGACGGCGACGAACTGACGGTGGAGGGCATCCGCGCGACGGTGGCCGAGCGGATTGGAAAGTTTGCGCGCCCGAAGCGCATCATCTGGACGGATGACCTGCCGAAGACGCGTTCGGGGAAGATCATGCGCCGGCTGCTGCGCGACATCGCGGAGGGCCGCGCGCTCGGCGACGTGACCACGCTGCGCGACCCGGCGGTGATGGAGCAGCTGCAGGAGCGCATCACGGAGCTGCGCGCCCACGAGGACTGAAGACGGATCTTATGAGGGCGGCCTGCCGGCCGCCTGGCTGGTTGGCGCGGTGGTGAGCGGCGCGTCACGGCGATGCCGTGCCGTCAGCGCGCTCCCTTATGTTTGCTTGGGGTTCCGTTGATAGAAAGGACGAGCGCATGGACCGAGCCACCTCCGATCTGGCCGTCGAGACCCACGGCCTGACGAAGCGCTTCGGCGCCCGCACGGCTCTCGACGGCGTCGACCTGCGGGTGCCGCGCGGCTGCGCGTTCGGCTTCCTGGGCCCCAACGGCGCGGGCAAGACCACGATGATCCGCACGCTGCTCGGCCTCACGCACGCGTCCGCCGGCAGCATGTGGGTGCTCGGGCACCCGGTGCCGGCCGAGCGCGCGCAGGCGCTCACGCGGGTAGGGGCGATCGTGGAGGAGCCTCGCTTTCACCCGCACCTGTCGGGCCGCGAGAACCTGGCGCTGGTGGCCGCCGTGCGCGGCGCGCACACGGCAGCGCGGATCGACCCGGCGCTTGCGCGCGTGGGCCTGCGCGAGCGCGCGGACGAGAGGGTCAAGAGCTACTCGATGGGCATGCGCCAGCGCCTGGGCGTGGCGCGCTGCCTGCTGGCGGACCCGCTGCTGCTGATCCTGGACGAGCCGACCAACGGCCTCGACCCGGCCGGCATCCAGGAGTTCCGCGAGATGATCCGCGCGATGGTGGAGCACGAGAACCGCACGGTGTTCCTCTCCTCGCACCTGCTGGACGAGGTCGAGAAGACCTGCGACGCCGCGGCGATCGTGGATCGCGGCAAGATCGTCACGCAGGGGCCGATCGCGGAGATCTCCCGCGGCGGCGACGGCGCGCGCAACGAGCTGATCGTGGGCGCCGACGATGTGGACTCGGCGCTGCGCGTGCTCGCCTCCAGCGAGCTCGTGCACGAGGCCGCGCGCTCGGACGGCGGCGTGCGGGTCGTGTTGAACGGGGCGCCGGAGACGGCCGCGGGCGTCAACGCGGAGCTCGTGCGCGCGGGGGTGGGCGTGATGCGCCTGGAGCCCGTGCGCCACAGCCTGGAGCAGCGCTTCCTGGAGATCACCGCGCGCCTCGACGCGTCGTCCCCGGAGGGGGAGCAGGCTCCCGAGGAGGTGCAGGCATGACGGCGCTCGCCCTGCGCATGGCCGGCGCGGACTTCCTGAAGATCCGCAAGAAGCGCAGCATCCTGATCTGGGCGCTGGTGCTGGCGTTCCTCCCGGTGATCATCTTCCTGGTGGCTAACGGTCTCGAGAAGGAATCTCCCCACTTCAGCGACGGCTTGAACGTGCTCGCGCGGCTGTTCGGACCGCTCGCGGCGATCCTGATCGGCGTGGAGGCGGGCACGACCGACTCGTCAAACGGCGTCCTGCGCGACCTGATCGTCACCGGCCGCTCGCGGCTGGCGCTGTTCGCGTCCCGCATCCCCGCTGCGCTGGCGCTGTGCTGGCTCGTGAACATCAGCGCGTACGTGCTGCTCGCGGTGGGCACGGTCGCTCTGACTCTCAGCGGCACCCCCGCCCCCGGCACCGCGTTGATCCTCAACGCGCTCGGCTTCACCGCGCTGACCACCGGCGTGGTGTGCGTGGTCGCGGTCGGCTTCTCCTCGCTGGTCGACTCCAAGCCCGGCGCGATCATCGCGTTGATCGCGTGGCAGATCGTCGCCAGCCCGCTGATCGTCGCGATCGAATCGCTGGGAAGCGCCCGCGACGGGGTGCTCTCGCAGGCGCTCACGCACTTCAGCCCCGTGCGCTTCGAAGGGGGGCACCGCGGCGGGGCGATCCTCACGATGTCCACGGGCACCGCGCTGCTCGTGGTGGCAGCCTGGCTGATCGTGTTCGTGGCGCTCGGCGCCTGGCGTACGAACACGATGGACGCCTAAGCGACTGGCTTGGCTGCCGCGTCCCGGCTGCGTCGGCGGGAGCGCCGAACCATCCCCATCGGTGCGTAGAACTCCACCGCGTGAGAGGCAGCGCAACTATCGAGCGGGTTGAGCTCGAGCTCGAGGCGGGGGTAGCATGAGCTCATGTCTGCGAGTGCGACAGCGGCCTCTACTGTCACAGGGCCGGGGACGGCGCTGCCGATTCACCGGCTTGACGTGGACACCTACAACAAGATCGTCGCTTCGGGTGCGCTGGAGGGACAGCGGGTCGAGCTGCTCGACGGGGTGCTCGTGGAGATGAGCCCGCAATCACCGGCCCACGCGAAGGTGATCGAACGGCTGATCGACCACTTTCTGGCGGCGCGGCTGCCGCTGCGGGTGCAGATGCCGATCGAGGTAGCGCCTCGCTCGGAGCCTGAGCCGGACCTGGCGTTGCTCGCAGAGAAACCCGCTCCTACGCAACACCCTCGCACCGCGCTGCTCGTGATCGAGGTCGCCGTGAATTCGCAGGCCACCGACCGAGACGCGAAGGGTGTGCTGTACGCCCGTGCCGCGATCCCGACCTACTGGCTGATCGACGTGCCGGCCCGTGTCGTCGAGGTCTACACCGAACCGGACGAGAGCGGATATCGCCGGTGCGAGCGTTTCAGCGCTGATACGAAGCTGCCCTGCGCGCTGGAGGGCGTATCCGATATCAGCCTCGTCAGTCTATTCGAGGGTATCGAGGGCTGAGGCACAGCCGTCCGCAGTAGCCGCGGCCTAGACCTTTCTGTGCTCGGGCACCCAGGAGCCGTCGTCATGGCGGGTGAAGTCCTGGAAGAGCAGAGGGGCCTCGTGGCGCATGATCGCGGCGACTTTGTCGAACACCAGCCGCAGCTCCTCCTCGGCGCCCTCCGCCGTGCGCATCTCGATCACGTGGCGCAGCGTGCGTGCGTTGGCGGTCCACATGATCTCCGTGCTCAGGCCGATGGGGGCGAGGCGGCGCAGCGCTGAGGTGACCTCCTTCTTGACGTGGAAGGGAACTCCCTCCGCGTCGATGCCGAGCTCCTTGGCGGCGCTCACCTGAAACTCCTCCAGCTGCTCCACGATCGCGAGCACCTGCTCGCGCACCGGCTCGAGCGCGGGCGCCACGCGGAAGCCGATGTCGGTCAGGCGCACGTAGCGCAGGCTCTCCTGGCTGAACGCAGAGCCGGCGCGATGGCGCACCAGCTCGTGGGTGAACGTTCTGCTCACGTTGTGGAGCGCGAACGAGTAGTTGGCGTGCTCGAGCACGCTGCCGTGGCCGGAGCGCAGGATGTTGGCGAAGTACTCGCGCTGGTCGGTGCGCACCCTCGTCACGTTCGGGTTCAGGCCGGGCTCCCAGCTGCGATAGCAGGCGCGTCCGCCGAACTCGACCAGCAGCTCGCCGTGATTGAGGTGCCCACCCGCCCCGTCGCCGGTCTCCTGCAGGCGGCGCTCGAGCCACGACTGGCCACCGACGTCCGCGAGGTAGTCGCGCATGCCCGCGAAGTCGATCGCGGGCCTGGCGAGTAGGAACACAGATGGTTCGGTGGCGTGCATGGGTGGGCGCGCGATCCTACAACCAGCGTCGGGCGTCTCCGGGGGGGCGCACTAGACTCGCGAAGATGACCTTGCCGGATGGCGACGGGGCCGCAGGCCCGGCGGGTGGAGACCCGCTGCAGCAGGCTCCAACCACGGGTGGAGCGTCAGGTTCGACCCGTGCGCCGATGACGGACGGCAGGCCGGCGCGTAGCGTGTCGGCCATGAACACCAACCTCCCAGACACGAGCCCACCGGCGCTCGCGAGCAGCACGCAGACGATCGTCGAGGCGGTCGACCTCTACAGGCGCTACGGCGAGGGTGAAGCCGCCGTCGACGCTCTGGCCGGCGTCAGCGTCAGCTTCCCCTCCGGGCGCTTCGCCGCGATCATGGGGCCCTCGGGCTCCGGCAAGTCGACGCTCATGCACCTGCTGGCAGGCCTCGACCGCCCGACCGCGGGAACGGTGAGCCTGGCCGGCGTCGAGCTGACGACGCTCGATGACCGTGCGCTGACGCAGCTGCGTCGCGACCGCGTGGGCTTCATCTTTCAGACGTTCAACCTGTTGCCGGTGCTGAACGCGGAAGAGAACATCCTGCTGCCGCTGTCGATCGCCGGGCGCCGCGTTGACCGCGCGTGGTTCGAGCAGCTGATCGACACGGTCGGCATCCGCGACCGTCTCAGCCACCGCCCGGCGGAGCTGTCGGGCGGCCAGCAGCAGCGGGTGGCGGTGGCGCGGGCGCTGATCTCGCGCCCGGCGGTCGTGTTCGCGGACGAGCCCTCGGGCAACCTCGATTCGAAAGCATCCAACGACGTGCTGCAGCTGCTGCGCCACGCCGTCGACGACTTCCAGCAGACGGTTGTGATGGTCACCCACGACGCGCACGCCGCCTCGTTCGCCGACCGGCTGCTGCTGCTCGCCGACGGGCGGATCGTCCACGACGGAGTGGGACCCGACAGCGCCGAGCAGGCGCTCGACCTGATGAAGGCCGTGGGCTGATGGGCAAGCTGGTGCTGCGCGGCTTCGCCCAGCGCAAGGTGCGCGTGCTGCTCACGGCCATCGCGATCGCGCTGGGCGTGGCGCTGATGGCCGGCACGTACATCCTCACCGACACGATCAACCACGCCTTCGCGGAAGTGTTCTCGACCTCTTACAAGAACAAGGCGGTCGTCGTCACCGAGAAGGAAGCGCTCGGCCGCGGGACGCGCTCGCAGGCGTCCGCGATCGATGGAGCGACGCTCGCGAAGGTGCGCTCGGTGCCCGGCGTGGCCGCGGCGTCGGGCGGCATCGAGACGCAGGCGACGCTGCTGACGACATCCGACAAGCGGATCAGCAGCAAAGCCTCTCCTTCGCTCGTCTCGGCGCTGCAGCCACCGCGCTTCGAGTCGTTCACGGCGGCCAAAGGGCATCTGCCGTATGGGGCGAGCGAAGTGGCGATCGACCAGTCGACCGCCAACCGCGAGCACCTGAGGCTCGGCGAGCAGCTCGTGATCGCGGGCCGCGCGCCCGCGCGCACGTACACGATCTCCGGCATCGCCAAGTTCGCTGGCAGCGAATCCTTCGGCGGCACGAGCGTCGCGCTGCTGGTCACCTCGCAGGCGCAGTACGTCGCCAACAAGCAGGGCCAGTACGACAGCATCAACGTCGCTGCGAGCCCCGGCGTGACGCCCACCGAACTCGCTGCGCGCGTGCGCGCCGTGCTCCCGCACACGCTGACCGTGCGCACCGGCGCCGAGGAAGCGGCGAACGAGACGGCCGAACTGGAAGAAGACCTCGGCTTCCTGCGCACGTTCCTGCTCGTGTTCGCGTACGTGGCGCTGGTCGTGGGGGCGTTCATCATCTTCAACACCTTCTCGATCACCGTCGCCCAGCGCACCCGCGAGTTCGCCCTGCTGCGCACGCTCGGCGCCTCGCGCGCCCAGCTGATGCGCTCGGTCGTCGAGGAAGGGCTGCTGCTGGGCGTCGGCGGGTCGGTGCTCGGGCTGCTCGGCGGCATCGGGCTGGCGCCCGCGCTCGACGGGCTGTTCAAGGCCTTTGGCGCGGATCTGCCCGACAACGGCACGATGCTCGAGCCGCGCACGGTGATCGTGTCGCTGGCCGTCGGCATCGGGATCACCGTGCTCGCGGGCCTCTTCCCGGCGCTGCGCTCGATGCGCGTGCCGCCGATCGCGGCGATGCGCGAGGGTGTAACGATCCCGCCGCGAGCGCTACCGACGCGGCGCACGCTGCTCGTGCGCTTCGTGATCGGGTTGATCGTGGTGTTCGCGCTGGGTGGCGTGCTCGGCCACGGCGTGGGCCTCGTGCTCGTGATCCTGTGGACAGCGCGCGCGATCCGGCTGTGGGTGCGGCTGCGCCGCGAGGGCGAGCGACCGGCCCGCCACTACCGCGTCGTGCCGGCGCTCGCCGGTGCGATCGGCTTGCTGGTGAGCTGGCGCGGCATCACCGGACGGCTCGCGCGCGAGAACTCCGTGCGCCAGCCGGGGCGCACGCTCGTGACCGCGCTCGCGCTGACCGTCGGCCTCGGTCTCGTGGCGTTCATCTCGGTGCTGGCCGCGGGCACGAAGGCGACCATCGACAACGCCGTCCACCGCTCGTTCGCGGGCAGCTTGATCATCGATAACTCGCAGACGCAGCAGGGGATCCCAGGGGTGATCGCGCCCGCGGTGCGGCGGGTCGCCGGCGTCGGCACGGTCACGGCCGTCGCGTTCACCAAAGGCACCGTGCGCGACCTCGCGCGGCCGGGCTCCCCGGTGATCGAAGAAGCAGGACGCCTGACGGCGATCGAACCCGAATCCTTCGAGAAGATGTACAAAGTCGAATGGGAACACGGCTCCGCGGCGACGCTCACCGCGCTCGGGCAGAGCGGCACCGTGATCTCGAAGAAGTTCGCGAAGGCGCACAAACTGCAGGTCGGCCAGCGCCTGTCGGTGCTCACGCCCGCCAGCCGGGTGGTGACGCTGACGGTCTTGGGCATCGTCAAAGAAGAAGTGCTGGGCCTGCTGTCCAACCTCACGATCTCGCGCACGCTGGCACGCACGGCGTTCGGGCAGCGCGAAGACGGGGTCGACTTCATCACGTACGCGCCGGGAGCGAACGAGACTCAGGTGCGCAGCAGCATCGACGCGCTGCTGCGCCGCAGCTTCCCGCAGACGCGCTCGCAGACGGCGGCGGAGTACACCAAGGAACAGGGCGAAAAAGTCAACCAGTTCCTGCTGCTCGTGTACGTGCTGCTGGCGCTGTCGGTGATCGTGTCGCTGTTCGGGATCGTGAACACGCTGATCCTGTCGATCTACGAGCGCACGCACGAGCTGGGCATGATGCGCGCGATCGGCACCTCGCGCCGGCAGGTCCGCCAGATGATCCGCTACGAGTCGCTGATCACGGCGCTGATCGGCGGGGTCCTCGGGTTGGTGGTGGGCGTGGTCGGCGCAATCCTCGTCACCGAACTCGCGCTGTCCGGCTCGGGGTACGTGCTGTCGATCCCCGTGGGCACGCTGATCCTGCTGCTGATCGCCGCCGCCATCGCCGGCCTGCTCGCCGCGCAGCTGCCAGCGCGGCGCGCCGCACGGCTGGACGTGCTGGGGGCGCTGGCGAGCGAGTAGCGCGTCGCGGCGGCTAAGCTGCGAGGCGATGGCCGCCACCGCGCCCGCAGGACCCAGCGACCCCGAGCTCGAGCGAACCGCCTGGGACCTGGAGTCGCTGGTCGCGGGCGAGGGCACGGAGGGCGTCGAGCGCAGGCTGAGCGAGGCGCTGGAGCGCGCCAAGGCGTTCGCCGAGCGCAACGCCGGCAAGCTGGAGGGGCTCGACAGCGCGGGTTTGCGCGCGGCGATGGAGGAGCTCGCGGGGATCAGCGAGCTGGTCGCCCGCGCCGGCTACTACGCCGCCCTGCGCTTCTCCACCGACACGGCCGATCCGGCCAACGGCGCGTTGCTGCAGAAGGTGCAGGAGCAGGAGACGGCTGTCCAGACCACGCTGCTGTTCTTCGAGCTTCAGTGGGCCGCGCTGGACGACGAGCGTGCGGATGCGCTGCTCGCGGGGGAGGGCCTGGACTTCTGCGCTCATCACCTGCGCAACGTGCGCCGCTACCGCGAGCACCTGCTGAGCGAGCCGGAGGAGAAGATCCTCACCGAGAAGTCCCTCACCGGCGCGAGCGCCTGGCAGCGGCTGTTCGAGGAGCTGACCTCGGCGATCGAGGTCGAGCTGCCGGCCACGCCCGCGCCGGGTTTCGTCGCGCTGACCGTCGAGAGCGCCACCGCGCCGGACGCCTCGGAGAAGGTCGCGTTGGACGTGGCGCTCAGCCGTCTGGCGCTGGCCGACCGCGACGTGCGCCGTGCGGCCGCGGAGTCCGTCACCGCGGCACTGGCTCCCGGCCTGCGCACGCGCGCGTTCCTGTTCAACACGCTGCTCGCCGACAAGGCCACCGACGATCGTCTGCGCCGCTACCCGCACTGGCTGGCGGCGCGAAACCTGTCCAACGAGGCCAGCGACGAGTCCGTGCAGGCGCTGATCGAAGCGGTGCGCGCGCGCTATGAGATCCCGCGCCGCTGGTATCGGCTGAAGGCGAAGCTGCTCGGCATCGAGCGCCTGGCCGACTACGACCGCATGGCTGCGGTCACCGAGGACGAGGTCAGCTTCCCGTTCGCGCAGGCGAAGGAGATCGTGCTCGAATGCTACGACTCCTTCTCTCCGGAGCTGGGCACGCTGGTTAAGCGCTTCTTCGAGGAGCGTCACATCGACGCCCCTGTGCGCCCGGCCAAGCGCGGCGGCGCATTCTGCGCGGCGGCGGCGCCGTCGGTGTTCCCGTACGTGCTGCTCAATTACACCGCGCGCCGGCGCGACGTGCTCACGCTCGCGCACGAGCTCGGCCACGGCGTGCACTTCGCGCTGGCCGCCCCCCAGGGGATCTTCCACCAGAGCACCCCGCTCACGCTCGCGGAGACCGCGTCGGTGTTCGGCGAGACGATCGTCTTCGGACGCCTGCTCGAGGAGGACACGACGCCCGCGTCGCGCCTGGCGCTGCTGGCGGAGAACCTCGAGGACACGATCGCCACCGTCTTCCGTCAGATCGCCATGAACCGCTTCGAGGAGCTCGTGCACACCGTCAGGCGCGAGCAGGGCGAGCTGTCGGTCGAGCGCTTCGGCGAGCTGTGGGCGGAGAGCCAAGAGGAGCTGTTCGGCGACTCGGTGGAAATCACGGACGGCTACCGCACGTGGTGGTCCTACATCCCGCACTTCATCAACAGCCCCGGCTACGTGTACGCCTACGCCTACGGGCAGCTGCTCGCGCTGTCGGTGTACGAGCGCTACGAGCAGACCGGCCCCGAGCTAGTGCCCCGCTACCTGCAGATGCTCGCCGCCGGCGGCTCGAAAAGCCCCGAGGAGATCGGCGCGATCGTCGGCGTGGACCTCGCCGACCCGGAGTTCTGGACCGCCGGGCTGGACCTCGTCGAGCGCCAGCTGCAGGAAGCGGAAGCGGCGGCTGGGGCCTCCGGGCGGCTGTAGCGCCGCGCGCTCAGAACAGCCCGCTGATCGCGGTGCCCGCGTGGTGCACGAGATCGAACAGCGGCTGGGGGATGACGCCGAAGAAGAGCGTCGCGGCGCCGGCGACGACGGCCACCAGCACGACCTCGAACTGAAAGCCGGAGCTCGCCTGTACGGGCGCCACGGTGGTGAGCCCTACGGCGGCAGGCGTTGCTCCGGCGCTGGGCGCAAGTCCCTCGCCGTCCAGCTCGGGCGAGCCGCCCGCGAGTGCGGGCAGCGGCCCTGCGGTCGGGCCGCGGGACGTCGTCCCTGCTGCTGGCGCCTCTCCGCCGGCGGGCGCTTCGCGCATCCACATGGCGGCGATCACCGGCAGGTAGTAGCCGAGCGAGATCATCGAGCCGATCACGATCGCCACCGCCAGCCACGTGTAGCCGCCGGCGACGGCGGCGTCGATCAGGTAGAACTTGCCGATGAAGCCCGCCGTGGCGGGGATGCCGGCCAGGGCGAGCATCGAGAGCGTCATCGGCCAGGCGAGCCACGGGCGCGTGCGTCCAAGCCCGGCGAGCGCGTCGATCGAGTCGCCGAGGCCGGTTTCGCGTTCGCGCGCGACGATCACGGCGAACGCGCCCATGTTCATGAACAGGTAAACAGCCAGGTAGAAGACGGTCGCGGAGATGCCGAGCTGGGTGGCGACCACGACGCCCGCGAGCATGTAGCCGGCCTGGCCGACCGAGGAGTAGGCGAGCATGCGCTTGAGCGAGGACTGCCCCAGCGCGCCGACGTTGCCGGCGATGATCGTGATCGTCGCGAGCACCGCCACCGCCGGGCCCCAGCTCTGCTGGGTGTCGATCAGCGCGACGTCGAAGAAGCGCAGGAACACGCCCAGCGCGGCGACCTTCGTGGTGACTGCCATGAACGCCGTCACCGGTGTCGGCGCGCCCTCGTACACGTCCGGCGTCCACTGGTGGAAGGGGGCCACTGACGCCTTGAAGCACAGGCCCGCCACGCACAGGGCGATGCCCGTCAGCGTCAGCGGGTCGGTGGCCAGGCTGCCGCTGCTCAGTGCGCTGGCGATCGCGCTGAAGTCGGTGGAGCCGGTCGCGCCGTAGATCAGCGCCAGGCCGTACAGCAGCGTCGCCGAGCCGACCGAGCCGACGATCAGGTACTTCAGCCCCGACTCCAGCGAGTGCTCGCGTTTCAGTTCGGTCGCGCACAGCACGTACAGCGGGATCGACAGGAGCTCCAGGCCGACGAACAGCGTCACCGTGTTCTGCGCGGCGGCCAGCACCGACATGCCGCCGATCGAGGTCAACAGCAGCGCGTGAAACTCGCCGTGCGCGGCTTCGTGCGCGGCCTCGGAGCGCCAGGCGAGCAGCACCGCGCATGCCCCGCCCGCGATCAGGATCAGGTTCAGCGCCAGCGACAGATCGTCGATGCGCAGCGCTCCCGAGACGATCGACTTCTGTGCGTTCCACTGCCAGATCGTCAGGCCGAGCGCCGCGCCGAGCGCAACCAGGCTGAGCAGCGGGACGAGCTGCGTGCGCACCCAGCGCGCGCCGAGCATGCCGACCAGCAGCACGATCACCGCGCCGCCCAGCAGGGCGATCAGCGGCGAGAGGCCCGCGAAGTCCACGTGCGGGCCTTTCAGGTGCGTCGTCGCGATCTGGGGGGAGTACAGCGGCACGTAGCTCATGGTTCTTCGACGCTCGCGGAGGCAGTTTCAACCGGGTGGGATTTGGCTGCGCTCACGGACGCGACCGACGTCTTCACCGCTCCTTCGCTGCGGTGCAGCGCCAGCTGCGGGTAGACCGCGAAGAGCACGATCACGGCCACGAGTGGCACGAGCACGAGGCCGTCGCGCAGCGAGATCTCGCGCGAGCCGACCTTGGCGCCGACGCGGTTGTGAAACGCGCGGATGAACAGCCGCAGCGCGTACACGCTCGCCATCACGACACCGCTGAAGGCGATGATCGCGATCACCAGCTTGGCTTTGAAGACGCCGAGCAGGATCAAAAACTCTCCTACGAAGTTCGACGAGCCGGGCATCGCCAACGTCGCCAGCGTGACGATCAGCGCGAGCGACGCGAGCACCGGCGCGCGGAAGGCGATGCCGCCCATGTCGCGGATGTCTTCCGAGCCGCCCGCGCGGTGGGCGAGCAGGGCGACGATGAACAGGATCGGCCCCATCACCAACCCGTGGTTGACCATCTGCAGGAGCGCGCCCTGGGCGCCCTGGGGGTTCAGCGCGAAGATGCCGATTGTGATGAAGCCGAGCTGCGCGACCGAGGAGTATCCGAGGATCAGCCGCGCGTTGGTCTGGCTGAACGCCTGCAGCGAGCCGTAGATGATCGACAGCAGGCCGATCAGCAGCATCAGCATCTGGAAGTGCACGGCCGCCTGCGGGAACAGCGGCAGCACGATCGCCAGAAAGCCGTACGCGCCGACCTTCGAGAGCACGCCCGAGAACACCATCAGCACCTCGATCGGCATCGCGCGGTAGCCGTCCGGCATCCAGCCGTGCAGCGGGAAGGCGGGCATCTTCACCAGGAACGCGGCGGCGAAGAACAGGAAGATCCACTCCTGCGAGCCGGTGCTCAGGGGCAGCTTCTGCAGTTCGGAGAGCACGAACGTGATGTGCCCGCCGCCCTGCTGCGCCGCGAGCACACCCGTGGCGATCGCCGCGGCGAGCATCAACAGCGAGCCGACGAGCGTGTAGATCACGAGCTTGATCGTCGCTTTCACGCGGTCCGGCCCTTGGCCCCAGCCGCCGATGAGGAAGTAGAAGGGGATCAGCATCAAATCGAAGAACGCCACGAACAGCGCGAGGTCCTGGGCGAGGAACGCGCCGAGCACCGCCGACTCGGCGAGCATGAAGAAGAAGTAGTAGAGGCGCGGGCGCTCGACTGATTGAGTCCCACCCACCCTCTCCCTGCGCAGGTTCGACGCCAGCACGGCGGCGGCGAACAGCAGCGTGGTCAGGCCCACGAGGAACACGTTCAGCCCGGTGACCGCGAGCTTGTAGTGGATGCCCAGTTCCGCGATCCACACCACGTCGGTCACGTGCTGCAGCCCGCCGCCTGGTTTGTAGTCGGCGATGTAGCCGATCGCCAGGCCGAGCGCGCCCAGCGAGCCGAGCGCCGCGATCACGCCCGCCGCGCGCTGGCTGCGCAGCGAGGCGAGCACGCCGATCAGACCGCAGGCGAGCGGCAGCCAGATGAGGATCGAGAGCGCGGGCATCAGGTCTGCAGCAGGAAGTAGAAGCCCACGCCCGCGACGCCGATCACGAGCAGCGCCGCGTAGTAGCGCACGAAGCCGCTCTGCGCTGCGCGGACCGCCGCCGAGCCGGCGCGCACGATGCCTGTGGCGCCGCCGATCAGCGTCTCATCGACGAACACGCGCTCGAACGTGTCGCGCGCGAAGCGTCCGGTGGCCGCCACCGGCGCCACCACCAGCAGGTTGATCGCCTCGTCGAAGTACCACTTGTTAACGAACAGCTCATACAACGGCCGCGTGCGCGCCTGGATCGCCGCCGCCACCCTGTAGCGGCCGTCGGCGTCGCGAGCGCCCACGCCCCAGATGCGGTACGCCAGGGCGATGCCGGCCAGGCCGAGCAGCGTGCCGAGCGTCAGCCCGATCACCAGCACGCTCGTTTTCCCAGCCGGTTCGTACGCTTTCGCGGTCGCGAACGTCGGCTTCAGGAAGTCGTCGATCACGAAGTCCGTTTTCGGGATCTGCACCAGCCCCGCGCCGACCGCCCCGAGCGCGAGCAGGCTCATCGCGATGCGCATCGGCCACGCACGCTCGGCGATCGCGTGCTCCGGGCCGGGGAAGCCCACGTCGGTGTCCTCTTCTTCGCCCGTCGCCGGGTTGCGCGGCACCGCCGCGTGTGCCAGGTGGCCGCCTTCCAGCTCGCGCGCCTCGGCCACCGGCTCGCCGTGGAAGGCGCGGAAGATCATCCGGAAGGTGTAGATCGCCGTCAGCACCGCGCCCGCATAGCCGATCACATACAGCGCCCAGTGCCAGCCGCCGCGTTCGCCCGCCTGCAGCAGGATCTCGTCCTTGGAGAAGAAGCCCGAGAACGGCGGAATCCCCGACAGCGCGAGGCCGCCGACGATGAAGCACGCGTAGGTGAACGGCAGCGCCTTGCGAAACCCGCCCATCTTCTCCAGCGACTGCTCGCCCGCCATCGCCCCGATCAGCGAGCCGGCGGCCATGAACAGCAGCGCCTTGAAGAACGCGTGCGTCATCAGGTGGAACAGGCCCGCCGCGTACGCGCCCACCGACACGCCCATGATCATGTAGCCGATCTGCGACATCGTCGAATAGGCGATCACGCGCTTGATGTCCGTCTGCGCGAGGCCGATCGTGCCGGCGATGAACAGCGTCAGCGCGCCCACCACCGCGCCGACGTCCTGGGCGGCGGGCGCGCGTTCGAACAGCGGGTGCATGCGCGCGATCAGATACACGCCCGCCGTCACCATCGTCGCGGCATGGATCAGCGAGCTGACCGGCGTGGGGCCCTCCATCGCGTCCGGCAGCCACGTGTGCAGCGGGATCTGCGCGGACTTGGCGAACGCGCCCACCAGCAGCAGCACGCAGCCGGCGACCAGGTCGCCGTTGTTGGGGGAGTGTCCGAAAGCGCCGGTTTCCGCCGCGTGGAAGCTCTTCAGCAGGTCCAGCGTGCCGGTGTGCTTGAAGATGAAGAACGTCCCCAGCACCAGCCCCGCGTCGCCGACGACGTTGATCACGAACGCCTTGATGCCCGCGGTCGTCGCGGTCGTGCGCCGGTACCAGAAGGAGATCAGCAGGTAGGAGGCGGCGCCCACGAACGCCCAGCCGACGATCAGCAGCAGGAAGTTGCCGGCCAGCACCAGCAGCAGCATCGAGAAGACGAAGAAGTTCAGGTAGGAGAAGTACCGGACGAACCCCCGGTCTTTGTCCATGTAGGAGATCGAGTACAGGTGGATCAGCGTGGACACGCCGCTGACCACGAGGATCATGAACACCGACAGCGGGTCCACCAGGATCGACATCTGCGCGTCGATCCCCACCGTGGACGCGTAGTTCCACAGCGAGGACACGAGCTCCCGATGGCTGGCGGTGTGCCCCTGCAGCGAGACCAGCGCGCCGAGCGCGCACACGAAAGCCAGGAAGATCGCACCCGTGCCGATCCAACCGGCGACGTGATTTGAATCCCGCCCACCCCAGCGTCTGAAGCCCAGCGCCGTCACCAGCATACCCGCGAGCGGGAACGCCAGCACCAGCCACCCCCACGTGGTCGTGCTCACCCTTGTAGCTCCCGCAGCTCGTCTACATCGATCGGCAGCCGCCGGCGGTAGATCGCGACGATCATGCCCAGCCCGATGCACACCTCGCACGCGGCCACCGTCATCACGACGATCGCCAGGATCTGCCCGTCGCCGTTACCCCACATGCGCGAGAACGCGATCAGCGCGAGGTTGCCGCCGTTGAGCATCAGCTCCAGGCACAGCAGCACGACCAACGGGTTGCGTCGCGTCATCACGCCGAGCGCGCCCAGCGCGAACACGATCGCCGACACCGCCAGATACCAGTCGATGCTCACGCCCCGTACCTCGATCCCCCGTCATGCACCGTGGCGGTGCCGACCGCCTCAGCGGTCGTCCCGGTGGCGCGCGGGCGCAGGAGGTTGAGCGGCGTGATCGCCTGGCGCCCGGAGAACTCGTCGATGCCACCACGCCGACGCGCCAGCACGACCCCGCCGATCGCGCCGACCAGCAGCAAGAACGACGCAAGCTCGAACGCCAGCAGGAAGCGCGTGAGCAGCAGCTTGCCGATGTACGCCGGCGTCCCGTACGCCTGTGGACCCGGCACATACCCCGCGCCGTAACCGCTCGTCGCCTCCAACCCCGTACCGAGCAGCGCAATGAACAGCTCCACCAGCAGCGCGCCGCCGAGGATCGCTCCCCCGACGCGCATGCCCGAGGTGCTCGTGCCGCGGCGCAGCCGTTCGCCGATGCTCTCGCCCTCGCCGCCCACGTACGCGACCACGAACACGTACAGCACCATCACCGCCCCCGCGTACACCACGACCTGCACGGCCGCCACGAACTCCGCGCGCAACAGCAGGAACAGCACCGCCAGCGAAACCAAATGCCCCACCAACGCCAGCACCGCAAAGAACGGATTGCGCAAAACCACCACGCCCACGGCGCCCGTGATGACCCCGATCGCGGCGATGAAGAAGAGGACCGCGCTCACTCGCCCTCGTTCCTGAGCGGAGTGCGCTCCAACGGCTCGGCCAGCAGCATCTCCTTGGTGAAGATCAAATCCGCGCGGTCGTAGTCGGAGAGCTCATAGTCGTGCCCCATCGTGATCGCATCGAACGGACACGCGACCTCGCAGTAGCCGCAGAAGATGCAGCGCGACATGTTGATCTCATACACGGCGGCGTAGCGCTCGCCGGCGGACACGCGGTTCTCCGGCGTGTTCTCCGCCGCTACCACGCGGATGCAGTCGGCGGGACACGCGGCCGCGCACAACGAGCAGCCGACGCACTTCTCCAGGCTGGGGTGGGTGGGGTCCGAGTCATCGAAGCGGTGCAGCTTGTGCCGGCCGCGGAAACGCGGGTACACCGGGGTCTTCTCCTCCGGGTACTGGATCGTGGTAGGCGCTTCGATCATGCGCCCGAACGTCGTCTTCAGGCCGCGCAGGGTCTCGCGGAAGGTGCGCCACGTCTCGCGCGCCGCGCCCGGCGGGGGGGTGCGCGTGACCTCGATCACGTCTTCGCCGGGGCTCCAGCGCTCGACCGTCAGCGGCGAGGAGCGCCCGACCGGCGCGCTGTCGGGGACGGCGGCCATCAGTGCGTCACCACCACGACTACCGCGGTCACCAGCGCGTTCAGCGTCGCCAGCGGCAGCAGCACCTTCCAGCCGAAGCTCATCAGCTGGTCGTAGCGCAGGCGCGGCAGCGTCGCGCGCACCCAGATGAACAGGAAGGTGATCAGCGTCATCTTGAACAGCACCACGAACGGGTCGACCCAGCCGGGCGGGTGGATGCCGAACGGCAACAGCCAGCCGCCGAGGAACACGGTCGTGACGATGCCCGAGACGACGAGCACGTTGAGGTACTCGGCGAAGTAGTAGGAGGCGAAGCGCCCGCCGCCGTACTCGGTGTTGTAGCCGCCCACCAGCTCCGCGTCGGCCTCCGTCAGGTCGAACGGCGCGCGGTTGGTCTCCGCGAAGCTCGCCGTCAGGAAGATCAGGAAGCCGGCCAGCTGGGGGATGAAGTACCACATGCCTTTCTGGGCGTCCACGATGCCGGTCAGCGACAGCGTCTGCGCGGTGATGATCACGCCCACCAGCGCGAGTCCCTGCGAGACCTCGTAGGAGATCAGCTGCGCCGCGCCGCGCATCGCCCCCAGGAACGAGTACTTCGAGCCCGAGGACCAGCCGCCGAGCATGATCCCGTAGAAGGCGATCGCGCCGAACGCGAACAGGTACAGCGGCCCGATCGACACGTCCACGCCATACAGCCCCACGCGTTCGCCGAAGATGTGCTGGACGTTCCCGAAGGGGATGATCGAGAACGCCGCCACGGCGGTGAGGATGGAGATGATCGGCGCCACGGCGAACAGCACGCCCACGGAGGTGGTCGGGCGGAACTGCTCCTTGGTGAGCAGCTTCACGATGTCCGCCAGCGGCTGCAGCGCGCCGTATGGGCCGACGCGGTTGGGGCCGTAGCGCGCCTGGAAGCGCCCGAGTAGCTTGCGCTCGGCGAGCAGCACCAGCGGCACGAGTTGCAGGCCGACCGCGAAGATCACGATCGCCTTCAGGATCTGCACCCACCACGCTTCGTAGAAGCCCACCAGCGCGAGCGTCGTCATGTCCCCTCGTTGCCGACGTAGGTCAACGGCAGCGTCACGCGCTCGCGCGGGAACACCCCAGAACGGGGCGCAAGCAGGAACTCGAGCGCCGGCGAGAACTCCACCTCCGGCGCGTCCCAGATCGAGCGGTAGCCCGCGAGCTCCGCGGCGCCGTCGCCCGCCTGGGCGAGCGAGCCCGCCTGCCCGCTCAGGTCGGGCGTCGCGGTCGGGTAGGCCGAGGCGGCGTCGCGCTCCTGCCAGCGCACGCCCCGCCCGCCGATCTCCTCGAGCGTCAACCCGGCGTAGAAGGGCACGGCCTCGAACAGCCGCCGCGAGGCCATCGCTCCGCTGAGCACGTCGGTGTCCAGGCCCAGGCGCAGCGCGAGCTCGGCGATCACCTGCCACTCCGCGCGCACGCTGCCCGCGCGCGCGATCGCCGGGCGCAGACGCTGCAGGCGCCCGTCGGGGTGCACGATCGTGCCCTCCTTCTCCGCGTACACCTCCGCCGGGAAGACCACGTCCGCGTGCTCGCGCAGGCCGTCGGTGAGGAAGGAGGAGTGTGCGATCACCGTGCTCGCGCGCGCGAGCGCCCGCTCCCACAGCTCGCCGTCGGGCAGCTCGCGCAGCGGTTCGCAGTGCAGCAGGTACAGCGCGCTCAACTCGCCGTCGGCGAGGCCCGCGGCGATCGCGTGCGCGTCGCGGGGGGCGAGGCCCGCTCCGTTCGCGGCGCCCGCGCCGGTGCTGGCTCCGCTCCCGGCGTCCGTGCTGGCCTGGACGCCCGCTCCGTTCGCGCCGCGCGTGCCGGTCCCGGCCTGCGAGAGCCCTGGGCCGATGCCGGGGAGCACGCCCGCCTCACGCAGGCCGCGCCCGTTGGCGAAGGCCGGGATTTCCAACAGGCCCGCGCCCTCGACGCCGGCCATGCCCAGCGCCTGGGCGATGCGCAGCAGCGCCTTGGCGCCCGCCGCGCCGTTTGCGCCGGCGGTCAGCCGCTCGCCCCACAGCACCACGATGTCCTCGCCCGCCGCGCGCAGCAGCTTCGCCAGCTCGCCCGCCTGGCCGTCGGGCTCCGCGCCCGGCCCCGCGGCCAGCGCGTCGGCGAGCGCGCTCGCAAACGCCGCCCCTTCGCCCAGCGGGTAGCGCACGGACAGCGCGGCGTTCGCGTCGAGCAGGCTCGGGTTGGGGGAGGCGACGGCGAGCTTCAGCCCGTTGCGCCGCACGCCCTTGCGCAGGCGCAGGTCGAGGATCGGCGCGTCGTTGACCGGCTCCGCGTCCAGCACCAGCACCGCGTGGGCGAACTCCAGGTCGGATGTCCGCGCCTGCAGGCTTGGCTCGCCCAGCGCGCGGTGCAACTCCAGCGGCAACGCGCCGGCGCGGCGTGAATCGATGTGCGGCGAGCCGAGCGCCTCGCGCACCAGGCGCGCGAGCAACAGGCCCTCCTCGTTGGTGCTCGCGCCGGCGGCGATCGCACCCGTGTGCGCATTCGCGCGCGTAAGACCTGCGGCGGCCTCCTCCAGCGCGCGCTCCCACGACACCGCCCGCAGCTGGCCGCCGTCGCGCACCAGTGGCTCGGTCACGCGCTCGTCGACGTGGAAGGACTGGTAGGCGAAGCGACCCTTGTCGCACAGCCAGCCGTCGTCCACCTCCGTGTTGTCGCGGGCCAGCACGCGCATCGCGCGCTCGTCGCGCACGGTTAGCGTCACGTTGCACTGTGCCGGGCACAGCGTGCACACCGAGCCCGCGTCCTCCACGTCCCAGGGACGCGCGCGGAAGCGGTAGGCGCGCGAGGTCAGCGCGCCGACGGGGCACAGCTCGACGATGTTGCCGCTGAACGGCGCCACGTACGGGTGCCCGTCGAAGGTCGAGACATAGGAGTGTGCGCCGCGCTCTAGCAGCACCAGCTGGTAGTCCTCCGAGAGCTCCTGGGAGAAGCGCACGCAGCGGTAGCACAGGATGCAGCGCTCGCGGTCGATCGCGATCAGCGGCGAGAGCTCCAGCGGCTTGACGAAGTGGCGCTTGGGGTCGACGAAGCGCGAGATGCCCCCACCCCAGCCAAAGGTGATGTCCTGCAGGGGACACTCGCCGCCCTTGTCGCACACCGGGCAGTCGAGCGGGTGGTTGATCAGCAGGAACTCCACCACCGCCCGCTGCGCGGTCTTCACGCGCGGGCTTTCCGTGTACACGACCATGCCGTCCTTCACCTGTGTCGAGCAGCCGGTCTGTAGCTTGGGTATGCCCTCGATCTCCACCAGGCACATGCGGCACGCGCCCACCGGTTGGCCGAGCTTTGGTTCGTAGCAGAACACCGGGATTTCGACGTCGCCCAGCTGGGCGGCGTCCGCGAGCATCATGTTTTCCGGCGCCTTGACTTCCCTCCCGTCGATCGTGAACGTGATCGTGTGCGGCTGCGGTCTAGGCATCGAGCGCTCCCTCGGCCGCGAGCACGCCGTCAGTCGCCGGTGAAGCGCCGAGGCCACGACGTATGCGCGCCGCCTCGTTATGCGCTTCGAACTCCTCTCTAAACTTCTCGATCATCGAGCCGATCGGCATCGCCATCGCGTCGCCTAGCACGCACAGGCAGTTGCCGATGATGTGGTCCTGCACGGAGGCCATGATGTCGAGGTCCATCGGCGTCGCCTCGCCCGCGTCGATGCGTTCGAGCATCTTCACCGTCCAGTTGGTGCCCTCACGGCACGGCGTGCACTTGCCGCACGACTCGTGGCGGTAGAACTTGGCGACCTTCATCGCCACCTCCAGAATCGGCGTCGAGTCGTCGACGACGATCACCGCGCCGGAGCCGAGCATCGAGCCGGCCTGCGCCATCGAGTTGAAGTCGTAGGGCACGTCCAGGTCCTCGGCCTTCAGCACCGGCGAGGAGGAGCCGCCGGGGAACCAGCACTTGACCTGCCGGCCCTCCGGCGGGCCGCCGGCGAGACCGTAGATCAGCTCGCGCGAGGGGATCCCCAGTTCCACCTCGTAGTTGCCGGGGCGCTGCACGTGGCCCGAGACCGACACCACCTTCGTGCCGGTGGAGGTTTCCACGCCCAGCTTCGCGTACTCGTCGCCGCCGCGCGCGACGATCGACGGCACCGTGGCGAGCGTCTCCACGTTGTTGATCAGCGTCGGCCCCTGGTAGAGGCCCTGGATCGCCGGGAACGGCGGCTTCAGCCGCGGGTTGCCGCGCTTGCCCTCCAGCGAG
>Ga0335075_10004776_pt1 | contig 21111 bp, 18 predicted proteins | sample Lox_Sample_24_FD_206723 | JGI IMG/M metagenome (GOLD analysis project Ga0335075, IMG submission 206723) | Soil microbial communities from Loxahatchee National Wildlife Refuge, Florida, United States - Lox_Sample_2.4 | ecosystem: Environmental > Terrestrial > Soil > Wetlands | place: USA...
CCCTACCTGCGGGCGATGACGGCGTTCTCCTCACTCGGCAACCTGGCACTCACCGGTGTCAGCGCCCTCCTGGTTCTCTTCCTGGTCCGTACCATCGGGCTGTCCTCGGCCGTGGCCGGTCTCGTCATGGCCAGCCTCGGCGTCGGCGGCGTCCTCGGCGCGCTGGTCGCCCGCCGACTGGGACGATGGCTCGGCACAGCGCGGGCCTTGCTCATCGCCATCCCGGCCGGCGGGTGCTTCACGCTGCTGCTTCCGCTCGCGGACAAGGGACCGCGGCTCGCGTTCGCCTGCGTGGCGATGATCTGCTCCGGCTGCGTCGTCGTCATCTCGAACGTGATCGTCGACAGCTTCGTGCAGACTTGGGTCCCGCCGGGCATACTCGGCCGGGTCATCTCGGCGACCTGGGCCGCCGGGTTCGCGATGATGCCCGTCGGCGCGCTGCTCGCCGGGGTCCTCGCCACCGCGCTGGGGGTCAGGACCGCGCTATGGATACTCACCGCCCTCTACGCCGCGGCCGGTCTCACATTCCTGCTGACTCCCATGCGGCACCGGCGTGACCTGCCGGAGCGCGAAGATGGCGTCCCGGCGCTGCAGCTAGGAGCGTGCCCCCCACCGGCTCCAGCAGGCGGCTAGCCTCAACGGTCCTGGCCGGCCGCCGTGGCGTGCCAGGCTGTGAACAGTCTTAGCCAGCCGGAGAACGCAGAACGCCGTCTCACCCACGTTTACTCAGGTGATCCGACGTTTTCCGTAACGTAGAGAACACAGTCCGCGAACCCGTGCGGACGCTAAGGCCCGCAGGGTCAAGCAGGCATCGGCGTCACGGTGATCATCGCGCGCGAGCCGTCCGGGCTTCCGGCCTCGATCTGCCATGTGTGAATGCCTTTGCGCTCATCGAACACGTCGGTGATCCGGCCGCTGGTGAAGTTGGCCTCGTCGGCTCGGTCCGAGAGGTCGGCCTCGATCACACCCGCGAGACGTCTCGCGAACCTTGGCGAGTCTGGGTGCTCGTGCTCAGTCATCTCTCTCCTCCCTTCGTGCTTTAGGGTGCCCGTCGGGTAGCCCACGCACACACGCAAGAAACCCCCGGCGCAGTGCCAGGGGGCTCTCGGAACGGGGTCGGCAAATCGCCCCCTGGATAGCCCTCTAGGAGCCCGATCTTCGTGTTTCCCGTGGTCAGGGGCGGGGTCGAACCGCCGACCTTCCGCTTTCAGGGACTCGCGTTTTCGCAGGTCACTCCTCCAGCATGGGCACAGCGTGCGATCCGCGTGCGATATCAGTGCTTCACCACGATCGACGGCGGAAGCTTCGCCGCATCCCCGTGTGCAGCCAGTTCGGACAGCGCCGAAGCTATCTCGGCATCCCGGCCGTCGACGGGTGCAGATACCGACACGACCCCGTGACCTGCGCTGTAATGCCACGGCGCAAGACGGACCGCCTAACTTAGTGGAGAAAGTCGAGCGTCGCGGCGCGGAACTCGGCCGACATCAGCGCGCCGCGATGATCACCGGGCACCGGCAGGTATTTCGCGTTCGGAAGGGTCGCTGCCAGCTGGTCGACAGGATCGTCCTCGGTTCCCGAGACGAACAGCGTCGGGACCGTGGGCAGGTCGGCGCCTGCATCGAACGGTTCAGCGGCCAGCGCTTCTATGAGCAGCAGCATCTGATCCCGGTCGAGGTGGGGCTGAGAGATCCAGGCTGCGAATTCGGCGAGGTCGGGGTCGGGCGCCTCGGCTTCGCCGTTGGCCACCGCGCGGAGCAACTCGATGTCCATACCGGCCAGCGGGTCGGTCGTGCCCAGCCCCTCGAGGACCAGGCGCCCTACCCGGCCAGTGGCAGCCAAGGGCCAGGCCAACCGGGCACCGAGCGAATAACCGACCACGTCGGCCTCGTCTTGGCCGCTGCTGTCGATCGCCGCGACCAGGCCCGCAATGATCGCGCTGACCGAGATCGCGTCGCGATCGGCCGCCGGGCACGAGCCATGACCCGGCAGGTCGACAGCGACCGTCCCACGCCCTTGAGCAGCCAGCGCCTGCGGCCAGCCCGGCTCGATCCAGTCGATCTGGGCACTACTGGTGAATCCATGGACGAGCAGCACCGGACGCTCGCCCGGGAAGCTGTGGACGGCGAGCCTGAGTTGCGACGTCATAGCTTCTCCGATTCCGCTGCTACCAACACGCCCGCAGCTGGCGAGGCTCGCGCATGGGTTGCAGTTTGGGTCGCAGTTCACCGTTATACCACCGCATTCAACCGAGACCGCTCAAGGACACCTAGCTAGCTGGGACGACGGCCAAACGCCCAAAGGCGCCGCTAGTTCGGGACGAAGAGAAACAGTCCTGGCACACGGAAACACGGCGTGCGATCCGCGTGCGATAGCGAGCGGCCGACCACCGTCGCGTGGGGGCAGTCATGGTCACTCGCCTGCGAGAGGCACGGAAACGTCCAGTCGGCCTTTGCGCTGGTCAGAGCCTCGTCGATTGCTAGTTGAATGGTGGTCAGGGGCGGGGTCGAACCGCCGACCTTCCGCTTTTCAGAGGTCCTATCACTTCCTGAGACCATGACCACGCAGCACTCGCATTAGCCAATCTCACCTGCATACCTGCTGGTCAGGAGGCTTTCTATTTATGATAGCAGCCGTGCCGCCGTATACCGTATAGGTCCGTTTCGTCCGTGGGATTTCTGTGGGAACCCGCCAGAGCCGTGGGCTTGTGGGGATTCTGTGGGCGCCATCGGAATGGCCCGTTGGCCCAACCGCCCTCAGAGCGCATCCGTCAAGGAGCGAAAGGGGCCGACCTTGTGAGATCACTGAGTGTTACTGCCAACACTCCCCAATGGGATCGGCGCCCACGCGTATAACGCCGATTAGGGATGTCTATCGAGCCAATGGTCATTGGGGGTCCGGCGGCGCAGGACAATCATTCGGGTCGGGTGCATCCGCCGGGTTCGCTGGGGTTGTTCATGGACGGAGTGGCGTTGGCCAGCGCGACCGCCAGGCCGGCCCCGAGGGCGGCCACGACGGTCCGCATGCTGTCGTCTGGCATCCGCCTGCCTCCCGGCGGCGGTTTGCCGGTTAGGTGGCTGGCTGGAGCTGGGCGTTGTCGCGGTGCTGCGGGCCGCGGGGCCCGTAGTCGAGCTCGGCCCCGTTGTTGCTGCTGTGAATGACCGGGGCGGGCGCGTCGAACCGGTCCATGACCGACTCGATGAACACCATCCGGTCGTTCGGCGCGGCCAGTGCCCTTTCCAGGTCGGCCACGGTCGTTACCTTGAACGACTGCGCCGTGGTGTCCGGCCGGAACACCTTCGGCAGGTCGGTGTAGGCCCAGGTGGCGACGTCGTTGTAGTCCGACGTCTTGCCCATGTAACCGCGTTCGATGGTGTACCCGCCGTTGTTGATCAGGAAGATCACTGGCTTGCAGTCGTGCCGCAGCATGGTGGACAGCTCCTGCGCGGTCTCCTGGAACGAGCCGTCGCCGATGAACAGCAGGTGCCGGCGCTCGGGCGCGGCGGTCATCGTGCCCAGCAGCGCGCCGACGCTGTAGCCGATCGAGCCCCAGATGACCGACGCGACGACGGTGCACCCGGGCGGGAGCCGGAACCCGAAGATCGCGTACGACGTGCCGTTGTCGGTCAGCAGGACGTCGCCAGGCCGCAGGTAGCTCTGGATGGTCTGCCAGTACGCCGCCTGCGTGATCTGGGCCGAGCCATCGACCTGACCGTTGGCCATGGGGGCCGCGAACTGGCCCTCCGGCCGGCTGGTGACCTGCCCGACCGCGCCGGTGACGCCGCGGATGACGTCCTTGAGGTTCACCGCCTGGTAGTTGTCGGCGCCGATGTCCACCGAGTGCCCCCGGGCGCTGATCGTCCCGGCCGGCAGCGCGGCCGTGAAGTCGCCTGAGGTCCCGTCGATGGGCCGGTAGCCGATGGACAGCAAGCAGTCCGCCCCCTCGATGGCCTGGCGGGCCTGCGCCGTGCTGCCCCGGCCGTTGTAGATCCCGGCGAAAAGCGGGAAATTCTCGTCGATCATGCCCTTGGCCGGGCTGGTCACGGCCACCGGCGCCCGCAGCTTCTCAGCCAGCATCCTGACGTCGCCCGCGGCGCCGTACCGGCCCGCGTCCTGATCGGCCAGGATGGCCGGTGACTGGGCTTTCGACATCAGGTCCGCGATCGCCCCGGCGCACGACTTCAGCCGCTCCGGGTCGCTGGCCGGCTGAGCCATCGCCAGCGGGGCGGCCGGCACCTCGATGTCGAGGTAGGCGATGTCGGACGGCAGTTCCATGTATACCGGCAGTTTCTCCCGCCAGGCGGTCAGGATCAGCCGGTCGATCTCGGTGGCCGCGTTCTGCGGGGTCAGCCGGGTGTGCCCGGCGGTCACCTGGGCGAAGGCACCCAGGAAGCGGTCCCAGGTCCCGTCGCCGGTGGTGTGGTGCATGCCCAGGCCACGCTCGATGGACCGCAGCGGGATCGACCCGGCGATGAGGATCACCGGGACATGCTCGGCGTACGACCCGGCGATGCCGTTGATCGCGCTCAGCGCGCCGACCGCGTTGGTCACCGTGACCGCGCCCATGCCGTTCAGCCGCGCGTAACCGTCCGCCGCGTAAGACGCATTCAGCTCACTGCACGTGCCGACCCACTTCAGCTCAGTAGAGTCCTCGAGCTGCTGCAGCAGCTCGAGGTTGAAATCGCCCGGAACACCGAACACGTGACCGATTCCGGCCTCCTGAAGACGCCGCAGCAGAAACTCGCCGATCTTCATCCACTGCCGGCCCTGTTGCGTCATCCTCCCGTTCGCGCTGCCACCGCCCTGCTCGGCCATGCTCATGCCGCCCCCCGGTTGCTCGGATGGATAAGAACAGATCTGGTAACCGTCTCCGCCGGGCCGACCTGGAAAACCACCCGCCTCCGACCCATAGACAAGCTCTATGACACGGCCGCATCACTCAGGCATGCCCGATTCACGGCTCCCGCAGGCCGCGCTGCGGTCCGGCCGGGCCCGGCGCTGCCGCCTCCTGCACTCAGGCCGCACTTGCCTGGTGGATAGGCGAGCTGCTGCCCTGGGGGGTTTCACCAAGGAGCTGGCGATCGCATGCCGGGCTCGGATGACACCGCACTCGCACGACGCCGTGACTCGTACGGATCGAGCTGCAGGGACTGGTGCGGCGCGCACGGCCAGGGCTCGCTGGCGTCCCAGCCGCGCGGCCGGCGCCCGTCCCGGCTCAGGCGGTGATCGCCATCCTGGCCGACGTGCCGAAACGCATCTGGAACCCATCATCAGCCACAGTTCGCCATCTCAACGCCGACAACCCCGCGCCGAACGACCACGCAAAACTCGAAAGAAGAACCATCGAAGGTGATGCCCCAGCACCGGTGCGACCGTCTCAGGCTCGCGATACTGGTTCAAGTCGTTTATGGCTTGCCGCGCCTGGCAGTACCTGCACGTGGTCAGCGGGCACAGGTAGTGCGTCGAAGACCGTCCAAGTCGCCGGGAGTCAGTGGCAGCGAAGGCGGCGATGCTGGCTGCGAGTTCGAGCCCGACACAGTGCAGCCGGTCCAGCTCGCGGGCGCTGAGGATTACGTTTGCTCCGGTGGCGCGGGCGAGCCAGGCCGTCTCGAGCCCGATGCCGGAACTGCCCCCGATCACCACGACCCTCTGCCCGCGCAGGTCGCGCCCGGACGGTACCGGAGAAGAGTTGATCGAGGCGGCCATGGTTCTCCAGACGTCGGGTCACATGGGCTGGTAGGTGCTCACTCTTGCGTGCCGACTGGCATATCGTCCCCGGGACATGCCGTGGTCCGGCCCTCGGGGGCTGTGGGCTTCCCGCTTCCGGCACGTAGATATACGCTCTGCTGATAGTGGCGGCGGGTTGTGGCCGGACGATGCCTGGAGGCTGCCAACGAGCCGGAATTTCGGGCCGCCCCCGAAGCTCATCGGGCGCCGGAGCGAGCGTGAAGCGCTTGACCGGCTCTTGGATGATGCGCTGGCTGGCCGGAGCCAGGTCGTCGTCCTGCGGGGCGAAGCGGGCGTGGGCAAAAGTGCGTTGCTGGCCTATCTGTCCGGCCGGGCTACAGGTTGGCACGTCGCGAAGGCTGACGGCGTGGAGTCGGAGATGGAGCTGACTTATGCCGGGCTGCATCAGCTATGCGCGCCCATGCTGGACCACCTCGGCCGACTGCCCCGTCCGCAGCGGGACGCCCTTGCGACCGTGTTCGGCCGCGGCGCCGGCGATGCGCCTGACCGGTTCCTAGTGGGACTGGCCACGCTGACGCTGTTCGCTGAGTTCGCCGAGCAGCAGCCGCTGCTTTGTATCGTCGACGACGGACAGTGGTTCGACCGGGCCTCGGCCCAGATCCTGGGGTTCGTGGCCCGTCGCCTGCTCGCCGAGCGGATCGCCATCGTATGCGCCGCGCGGATGGGAGCCGGCGATGGCGTTTTCGGGGGACTGCCCGAATTTTCCGTCCACGGCCTTGGCGACAGCGAGGCACGCGCGCTGCTGCTTTCCAACATGCCTGGTCCCGTTGACGCCGCCGTCTGCGAGCAGATCGTCAAGGAGAGTCACGGCAACCCGCTCGCCTTGCTCGAGTTGCCGCGCACTTGGGATGTCGCCAGGCTCGCCGGCGGGTTCGGCCTTCCCAGCAGCCAGCCGGTCGCCGGAAGGATCGAGCAGAGCTACGTCCGGCGCCTGCGGATGCTCCCGCCTGATACGCAGCTGCTCGTCCTCACGGCGGCAGCGGAGCCGCTCGGCGACCGCGTCATGCTCCACCGTGCTGCGAGGATGCTCGGCATCGACGTCGCGGCCGCGGGCCCAGCCCGGGACGGCGGCCTGCTCGAGCTGGGCAGGCGGGTCGCGTTCGCGCACCCGCTCGTCCGGTCCGCCGCTTACCGCGCGGCCACCGCAGACGACCGGCAGCGTGTACATCGTGCCCTGGCCAACGCCACGGTCGCGGGGACTGACCCGGACCGGCAGGTCTGGCACCGCGCCCGCGCCGCCCCGGGACCCGACGAGCAAGTCGCCGCCGAGCTCGAGCGCTCGGCCGGCCGCGCGCAGGCTCGCGGCGGTGTCGCCGCGGCGGCGGCGTTCCTGCAGCGCTCCGCCGACCTGACGGCCGATCCGGCCCGCCGAGCCCAACGGGCGCTGGCCGCAGCTCAGGCGAGTTCTCAGGCCGGGGTGTTCGAGACGGCACTGGGGCTCTTGGCCGTGGCGGAGGCGGGGCCGCTGGACGAAGTTCAAAGTGCCCAGGCCGACCTTTTGCGAGGGCAAATCGCGTTCGCCTCCGGGATGGGCAGCGATGCTGCCCCGTTGCTGTTGAGGGCAGCCAGACGATTCGAGCCGTTCGATCTCGACCTGGCCCGCGAGACTTATCTGGACGCCTACCAGGCAGCACAGATCGCCGGACACCTGGCGGCTGACGGCGGCCTGGATGAGGTCTCCCGCGCCGCCCGGTCCCTGCCCCCGCCGACTCAGCCACCGCGCCCAGCTGACCTGCTGCTGGACGGTCTTACGCTGCTGGTCACTGACGGGCCGATCGCTGCTGCCCCAGTGCTGCGCAAAGCCACGAGCGCCTTCGCCAGCCCGGACGTCCCCCTGGCCCAGCGGCTGCGATGGAGCTGGATGGTGCCCATGTCGGGAGCCTCGTTGTGGGATTACCAGGGATATAGCCTCGTCGAAGGGCCTGTCCAGCTCGCCCGCGAGGTCGGCGCGCTCGACCGGCTCCCGATGTTGCTGAACCAGCTCGCTGACGCCGCCGTATGGCGGGGCGATCTCTCAGTCGCCGCGTCGCTGATCGCGGAGGCCGACGCGGTCTGCGAGGCTACCGGGGCGCGCGTCCCGCCCTATGCCGCCCTGATGCTGGCGGCGTACCGCGGCCGTGAGACCGAGGCCGTCCAGCTGATCCAGGCCACCGTCGAGGAGGCCGCCGCCGCAGGACAGGGAGCCGCAGTGACCTGGGCACACTGGGCCGCCATGAGACTGTACAACGGCCTGGGCCGCTACGCCGATGTGCTGGCGGCGGCCCGGCAGATCAGCGAGCGGGCTCCCCTGCATTCCGCCGTACGGCCGCTGACCGAGCTTATCGAGGCGGCAACGCGCACCGGGAACCTGGACATGGCCTGCGATGCTCTCGGCCGGCTGGCGGAATGGACCCGGGTCGGCGGCACCGACTGGGGGCTGGCAATCGAGGCGCGGTGCCGCGCACTAGTAACCGAAGGCAGCGCCGCCGAGCCCCTGTACCGGGAGGCAATCGAGCGGTACGAAGGCACGCCGTTGCGCCCGTCGCTGGCCCGCGCCCGCCTGCTGTACGGGGAGTGGTTGCGCCGCGAGGGCCGCCGCCTTGATGCGCGCGACGAGCTGCGGACAGCCCATCACCTTTTCGAGATGAGCGGTATGGAGGCGTACGCCGAGCGTGCCCGCCGCGAATTGCTGGCGACGGGCGAGAAGGTCCGCAAGCGCAGCCTGGACACGAGCGAGGAGCTCACGCCGCAGGAAGCACAGATTGCCAGGCTCGCCGCGAGCGGCCATGCCAACGCAGAGATAGCTACCCAGTTGTTCCTGTCGGTGCGCACCGTCGAATGGCACCTGCGGAAAGTTTTCACCAAAGTAGGCATCGGGTCCCGCCGTGAGCTACACGCCGCCCTGACCCACCTAGGGCCGGACCGTCCGCTGGGCCAGCCCTAGCGGGCCCAGGTAGCGAATCCCCAGGATGGCACCACGCCGCATCTGACCAGGGTGTTCACTTGCGCCGGCTACAGGCTTATCGTGACGCCATGGCCGGTAAGACTCCCGCCTTCAGAGGGCGTGCCCGCGAACGCCAGGCTCTCGACGCCCTGCTGGACCGTGTTCGCGGCGGCGAGAGTGCCGTGCTCGTCCTCCGGGGTGAGGCGGGGATCGGCAAGACTGCGCTGATGCGCTACTGTGCGCGCCAGGCCTCCGGTTGCCAGCTAGCTCAGGTCCACGGCGTGGAGTCTGAGATGGAGCTGCCGCTTGCGGCGCTGCATCAGCTTTGTACGCCGATGCTGAGCAGCCTGGACGCGCTGCCGAAGCCGCAGCAGCGCGCGTTGCGAGTGGCATTCGGGTTGGAGGCGGAACCTGCGCCGGACCGGTTCGCCTTGGGCCTGGCCGTCCTGAGCCTGCTGGCTGAGAACGCTGCCGCGCGCCCGCTGGTCTGCCTGGTCGATGACGCACAGTGGCTAGATGAAGCCTCGTCCCAGGTGCTTGGATTCGTCGGACGGCGGTTGCTGGCCGAGCCGGTTGGCCTGTTGTTCGCAGTCCGGGAGGCAGCCGGCGAGCGGGTATTTCCTGGCCTGCCCTCGCTGACCATCGAAGGGCTCACCGATAAGGACGCGCGGGCTTTGCTGACGGCCGCGGTCCCTGGTCACCTGGATAAACGGGTTTGTGACCGGCTCGTCGTCGAAACCGGAGGCAACCCGCTGGAGCTGCTGGAGATGGCCACCGGGATGACCGAAGCCGAGCTGGCTGGCGGCTTCGGCGGCCCGCGTCAGGCAGGCCTGCCTGGCCATCTCGAGGACCATTACCTGCGCAGGGTTCGGATGTTGCCTGACCCAGCCCAGCAGCTAATGCTGCTGGCGGCGGCCGACCCCACCGGGGACGCCACGCTGTTGTGGCGCGCCGCGCAGAGGCTGGGACTGGGACCTGACGCGGTGGCTGCGGCCGATGCTGAACAGTTGCTGAGTGTCGGCTCACAAGTACAGTTCCGCCATCCCCTGGTGCGGTCGGCTGCCTATGTGGCCAGATCCCCGGAGGATCGCCGTGCCGCCCACCTGACTTTGGCCGCGGCGACGGATGCCCGGGCCGATCCCGAGCGCCGGGTGTGGCATCTGGCCGCTGCGGCCACCGGACCGGACGAAGAGGTCGCCGCCGCGCTCGAACATGCGGCGGCCAAGATCCAGGCCCGCGCTGGGCTAGCAGCCTCGGCGGCCTTCCTCCAGCGCTCCGTGACGCTGACCGCCGAGCCGGGACGGCACACCGAACGGGCCTTGGCGGCAGCTCTCGCGCAGTTGCACGCGGGCGCGTTCGATATCGCGCTAGGACTGCTGGCCGAGGCCGAAGCCCACGCGGTCGACGACCTTCAACGTGCCCGCGTGGAGATGCTCCGAGGACGGGTCGAATGGGCATCCGTCACCGGGCGTGAGGCGCCCGTTCTGTTGATGCGGTCGGCTAAAAGGCTCGAATCACTCGATGCGGGGCTCGCGCGGGAGACCTACCTTTCCGCCTGGCTGGCGTCTACCCTCGCTGGCGCTTTCGCCGGACCCGGCGGGCTCCTGCTGGAGGTTTCCCGGGCGGCTCAGGCGGCCCCGCGGCCCGCGCGTGCCCCACAGCCTGGTGATCTCCTCCTCGACGGTCTGACGACGATGATCGTCCAGGGGCGTGTGGCGGCAGAGCCGGCGATGCGGCGGGCATTGGCCGCATTTCTCGGCGACCAGGTGTCCAGTGAAGATCGGCTGCAGTGGGGAATTCTCGCCCAAGTGGCGTGCATGAGCGTATGGGATTTCGACAGCTGGGAGGCGTTGAGCACTCGGGATGTCGAGTTCGCCCGGGAGTCGGGTGCGCTCCACCCGTTGTTCATCGCCTTGAACGCTCGCGCGATGGCGGCCACGCTGTTCGGTGACTTCGAGACAGCGACGTCGCTGGCCGCTGAGAAGGACGTCGTCAACGAGGTGACCGGGATTCGCCTGGCTGCCACCTGTGATCTACTGCTCGCCGGGTACCGGGGCCGGCCATCGGAAGCCGCACCGCTCTTCACAGCGTCCACTGAGGACGCGATGGCCCGTGGGGAGGGATTCGCCCTCCAGATGGCCAACTGGTCCGAAGCGGTGCTCAGCAACGGCCTTGGCCGGTACGCAGAGGCGCTCGCGGTGGCAGAGCCGGCGACCGAGGAAACGTGCCTGCCTTTTATCACACAGTGGATTCTGCCCGAACTGATCGAATCCGGCGTGAGGACTGGACGGGCAGATCTTGCCAGACAAGCGCTGGGCCGACTGTCAGCCATGACAAGCGTCGAGGGCTCCGACTGGGCGAAGGGCCTGGAGGTTCGCTCGCGGGCGCTGGTCAGCGAAGGCCAGGAGGCCGAGCAGTGCTACGCCGAGGCGGTCGAGCGGCTAGGGCGCACACGGCTTCGGCCTGAGCTTGCCCGGGCGCACCTGCTCTTCGGTGAGTGGCTCCGTCGCGAGAACCGCCAGATCGACGCCCGTCACCAACTGCACGCCGCCTATAACCATTTCACTGCGATCGGTGCCGCAGCCTTTGCCGAGCGCGCGCGCAGCGAACTTCTCGCCGCCGGCGAGAAGGTCCGCAAACGCGAAGTCGACAGCGATCACCAGCTCACTCAGCACGAGGAGCACATCGTCCGGCTGGCCCGAGACGGACGCACCAACCCCGAGATTGCGGCGGAACTATTCCTCAGTACCCGCACGGTCGAATGGCACTTGCGCAAGGTGTACGCCAAACTGGGCATCACCTCCCGCAGAGAGCTCCGCGACGCCTTGCCCGCGCGAGGTCAGCACGCATCCTCCGGCCAGCCGTCATGACGGAATGACGTCGGTAACCGGACGACGTATCCCTGCCGAGGCAGCGCGTGGCTAGGAAGGCTCCTGGAACCCACATAGGACGCTAACAATGTTCTCCACACAACCTGCACATCATCTCCGTGCGGCCTCCATCCGTCGCCCGGATATCTGAGGGAAAGCTCCAGGCGGCTGGACAGCGTGACCGGGCTGACGAACCGGAGTACCACTCGCGGCGCGCTCACGCGGCTCGTCCACGGGGTCCGGTCGGGCGAAAGCCGGGTATTGATCGTGCGCCGGGATCTGTGTGGGGGCAAGACCCCGCCGCCGGACCATTGGGCTGGGCTGGCATCGGGTTCGCGATGCCGGATGGAGTGGGCTGCCGGGATGCAGTCACGGACGGAGCTAGCGTTTGCGCTGCTGTATCAGCTGCGCCCGTCGATACCGGATCACCTCGAACGAATTCCGGCGCCGCAATGCGCTGTGCTGTGGACCGCGCTCGGCGTCGCCGTCCGGCCGCCGTCGGGCCGGTTCTCGGTTGGGCTGGGCGTGTCGAGGCCGCCAGCTGATGTAGCTGGGGAACGACCGTTGATCGGCGCAATCGCCGATGAGCCGCGCTGGACCGGACTGCCTCAGGACGCAAAATGACAAAGATGGCCGACTCTGTGCTATCTGGCAGACGCAACGAATGCGCGAGGCTCGACAGCCTGCTGGCATGAGTGCGTACGGGCCACAGCGCCGCTCTGGTGATACAGGGCGAGGCTGGGGTGGGGAAGACTGCCTTGCTGGACTACGTAGCTGAGTCGGCGGCGGATCTGCGGGTCCTGCGGGCGGCGGGGGTCGAGTCCGAGATGGAGCTGGCGTTCGCCACGCTGCACCAAATGTGCGGACCGGTGCTGGATCGCCTCGACCGGCTGCCGGAGCCGCAGCGTGCTGCCCTAGGGACCGCGTTCAATATCCAGGAGGGACCGCCGCCCGATCGGTTCCTGATCGGCCTGGCTGTGCTTAGCTTGCTGGCGGAGGTGGCCGAGGACGGCCCCGTGGTGTGCATGCTCGATGATGCGCGGTGGCTGGACCGGGCGTCGGCACGGATACTGGCGTTCGTGGCCCGCCGGCTGGTAGCCGAATCAGTGCTGATGATCTTTGCCGTGCGGGAGCCCGATGCGGATCTTGACGGGCTGCCCGAGCTGCTGGTGCAGGGTCTGCGGGACGACCACGCCCGGCAGCTGCTGAGGTCGGTGGTCCCGTGGCCGCTGGATAGGCGAGTGGCCGATCAGATCGTGGCCGAGACGCGCGGCAATCCGCTGGCGCTGCTCGAGCTGCCGCGGGGGCTATCCCCCGCCCAGCTGACGGGCGGCTTCGGCCTGCTAGAGACACCGCTGGAAGTACTGTCGCTGACCGGCCGGATCGAGGACAGCTTCCTGCGGCGTGTGGAGGCCCTGCCCGGCCCGGCCCGGCTGTGGCTGGTGGTCGCGGCAGCGGAGCCGACTGGAGATCTGGCGCTGGTGTTGCGTGCCCAAGCCCGGCTGGGCATCCCGGCGGCCGCCGCGGAATCGGCGGTCCATGATGGCCTGGTCGAGATCGGCGCCCGGGCGCGGTTCCGGCACCCGCTGGTGCGGTCAGCGGTCTACCGGTCGGCCTCGGCGTCCGAGCGGCAGGCTGCGCACCGGGCTTTGGCCGAGGCCACAGATCCGCAGATGGACCCCGACCGCCGCGCCTGGCACCGAGCTCAGGCCGCCTCTGAGGCCGACGAGGACCTCGCGGTCGAGCTGATGCTCTCGGCCGGCCGAGCACAGGCGCGTGGGGGCCTCACGGCAGCGGCCGCATTCCTGGAGCGCGCGGCGGCGCTGACCCCGGACTCAGGACGGCGGGCCGGCCGGACGCTGGCGGCCGCCCAGGCCAAGGCCCAGGCCGGCCTGCCCGAGGCGGCGCTGGGCCTCCTGGCCCGGGCGGAGGCGGGGCCTGCCGATGAACTCCTGCGCGCCCGGATCGGCCTGCTGCGCGGCCAAATGGCCTTTGCCTCCAGCCACGGGTCCGATGCCTCGAGGCTGCTGCTTCATACGGCCCGGCAGCTGGAGCCGCTCGATGTCCGACTAGCCCGTGAGACCTACCTGGACGCGCTGGCGGCGGCCATATTCGTCGGCCGCCTGGCCGGCGCGGTCGGCCTGCCCGAGGTGGCCAAGGCCGCGCTCAGCGCACCGCCCGCACCGCAGCCTTCCCGCGCGCCGGACCTGCTGCTGGACGGATTGGCCACCTTGATCACCCGCGGGTACGAGGCCGGTACGCCGACCGTGCGAGCTGCCGTGGCCGCGTTCCGGAATGGTGACCTAACCCTCGGAGACGAGCTCCGCTGGTTCTTCGTAGCCTGCCACGCCGCCCACGATGTGTGGGATGACGACGGCTGGTACGCACTGTCCGCTCGGCATCTCCAGCTCGCCCGCGACGTCGGCGCGCTGAACGTACTTCCTCTCGCTCTGGCCCAGCGGGTCGGCGTGCACCTGCACGCTGGGGAGTTCAGGGCGGCTGCCTTGCTCGTCGACGAGACCGCGGCCATCACCGAGGCCACCAGGAACGACCTGCCGCCCTATAGCGCGGTCGCCCTGGCCGGGTGGCGGGGCCGCGCGACCGAGGCCGCCGAGCTGATCCACCTGGCTATCAACGACCTGACGGTACGGGGCGAGGGCATGGGCCTCGGTCTGGTTCGGCATACCAGCGCAGTCCTCAGCAACGGACTCGGCCACTATCGGGATGCCATGACCGCCGCAGCCGAGGCCAGCGCCTACCCGCAAGAGTTCGGTTTCGCCCACTGGGGGCTGGTTGAGCTCGTCGAGGCGGCCGTTCGTTGCGGTGAGACCGCTCGCGCCGCCGAGGCCGTCGGCCGCCTGACCCGCACGACCCGCCCTAGTGGCAGCCCCTGGGCACTGGGCATCGAGGCACGCTCGCGCGCGCTGGTGAATGAGGGAGAAGCCGCCGAGCGGCTCTACCGGGAGGCGATCGGCCAGCTGGGTCGGTGCCGCGGCGCGGTCGCCCTAGCCCGTGCGCACCTGATTTACGGGGAATGGCTACGGCGGGAGAACCGGCGCACCGACGCCCGGGCACAGCTGCGAGTGGCCTATGACATGTTCGCGGGAATAGGAGCCGAGGCGTTCGCCGAGCGTGCCCGCCGCGAGCTGCTTGCCACCGGGGAAACCGTCCGCAAGCGCACCGTCGACCTGCCTGAAACACTTACCCCACAGGAGCGGCAGATCGCCCGGCGAGCCGGGAACGGACAGCCCAATACCGAGATCGCCGCAGAGCTATTCCTGAGCACACGCACCGTCGAGTGGCATCTGCGCAAGGTATTCAGCAAACTCGGCATCAGCTCTCGCAGGCAACTCCGCGAGGCCCTGCCTGACATGGAACACCCAGCGCTAGAACCGGATGTCGGCTTGCCGTAGCTGCGGTTGCGGCGGGTGAGAAGGTGGCGGTTCAGGCGGGTCCGGATCCCGTCGTTCCGGTTACCTGGCGCAGGAGGTCAAGTACCTCGGTGTCGAGGTGCTGGGCGACCTCGGAGGCGGTTGCGTCATGGTAGGGGGCGATTGCGCTGGCGACCGAGTCGTAGGCCACACGGGTTCCTCCTTCCCGCGTCTCCTCGATCAGGATGGTGACCGGTGCGTACGACCCGGCGTCGGCTACGTGGCGGGTCATCTCACCCATGGTGACTGGGTTGCCGGCGATCAGGCGGACCAGGCGGCGTCCGGCGCGGTCGTGGGCCTGAGGATCGAGGGTCAACGCATGGTCGAGGTCGAGCTGCAGGAAACGGATCAGCCCTGCGCCGCCTTGCGCCTGCGCGACCAGAGAGCTGAAATGCTCGTAGGAGGTGCTCGCCGAGAGCTTCCTGAACAGCAGCCCGATGTCGGGCTGACTGATGCCACCGAAGACACCGTCCAGGACGCTGCCGAACGGCCGATCGCTGTTGAAGACATGACGGCGCACCAAGACTTCCATTACCTGCTCGAATGGCATGCGGACTCCTCCTTTTCTTGCTCTTAACCTTCTTGCCTGGTCAGCGTCGTGCTGTCGGGAGTGGCCTGGCAGTTTCGCCGGGCTGACGACCATAAGCGCGAGCCGGGTCACGTCGGCACCGCGGACGAGACCATGATCAATGCGCACGATCGGGTTGGCACCCCTGAAGTGGGAGAAGCAACCGCGCTACCGGCACCTGCCTCCCAGAACGGTGGCCGCGACGCCGACCGCCGATACCGCGGACAACACAGCTCGCCGTACCGCCCAGTCCAGGTTGTTTCATGCTTTTTCAACTCCTTAGGTCCCATAGGCGGAACCGTCGCGGATGGTACGTTCAGAGTCGCGATTCAGCCGATCATTCGCGCCGGTGGCGGCTACTGGCCGGGGCGGAACTACAGCGCTGGTCCCGGCGGAGATTCACGTGCCAGCCCGCTGCACCGGTCCTGAAGCCGACCACTCGGAGGGTAGTTACGCCCCAGTGCGCACAGGTAAGCGCGTTCGCGAGCCTCGGGGTAGTCGAGCAAATCGGCCGCCCGCTCTCCATCACGACCCGCCCGCGGTGCAGCAAGCAAAGCCCGGTCAGCTACCTGAAGCGCCTCCAGCAGGCGGCTCAAGAAAAGATAGGAGGAGCCAGCCTCAGCGACGTCGACGAGTTTCCGTCTGCCCGCAGGGCGGCTCCTCTGAGCGGCCGGCCACTCACCCTGCAACCCGGAGTCGCGTACCGCGACGACCGCGGCAAGTCCCACCTGTGCTCTTCCCGTTGTCGCGACGGATGGCCTGTTCTACCGGTTTTCAGCAGATACCCAGGGTTGATCGTCCACGTGGATCACCTGGCCGGTGATGCCATGCCCAGCGTTGCTCAGCAGGTAAGCGATGATGTCAGCGGCTCGGCGCTCGCGGCCGGCTGCGAGCGACACAACGTTGACGGTGATGTCGCGATGACTTAGCTCGAGTGCGAGCACCCGTGTCAGCGTGTCAGTGGCGACGGCGGTTGTTGCGTACGCGCCGCAGGCCAGCGGCGGGGTGCCCGCTGAGCTGGACAGGTTGACGATGGCACCTCCATTGCGTACCTGACGTGCTGCCATCCGGTTGACGATGAAGGCGGCCCGTATGTTTGTCCTGAGCAGTGCGTCAAACTCGTCGAGAGCGATCTCGGCCACACCGGCCGCAGTGACCCGGCCGCGTACTGCGTGAACGACGGCATCGATGGCGCCGAATGCTTCTATCGTCTCGGTGAAGAGCCTCTCGACATCTAGATCGTCATCGACGTCGGCGCGGACGGCTACGGCCGTACCATTGTCGGCAAGAACCGCCTCGACGGTTGACTCGGCCGCTCGCTGGTCGTGGGCGTAGTTCACGATCACGGCGTAGCCGAGGCTCGCGAGCCGGTGGATTGTCTCTCGGCCTACGCCTCGCGACCCTCCGGTGACGATCGCGACACGACCTTCGGGCACGCCATCCGGTGCAAAGTCCATGGTTGGACTGTGCCTGGCCTCACCGCGCTTCGCGCCAGCAATGAACACTGGCCAGCTCATCACTTGTCCGCTGAAGCCTATTGTTTGAGACATGCCCGCAGCGGGAACGCCGGCCTTCAGGGGGCAGGCGCGCGAACGCGCCGCTCGACGCCATGCTGGACCGTGTTCGCGAGCGTGAGTGCGCGGTGCCGGTCACCAGGGCACCGGCACACTGCGGGCCGCGCAGACCAGTATTCACCACCGGGGCGAACCAGCGGTTGAAATCCTTAGCGTCATCCCCTGACACAACCCTCAGGGAGGCGGCAATGAGCACAACCCAGGACCATACAAGCACCGAACTTCGTGACGGCTACGCCGAGATCGGCGACCAGCGGCTGCACTACGTCGAGGCCGGGGAGGGGCCGCTGGTCGTCCTGCTGCACGGCTTCCCGGAGTTCTGGTACGGCTGGCGGCAGCAGATCCAGCCGCTCGCGGCGGCGGGATTCCGGGTCGTGGCCCCCGACCTGCGCGGCTACAACCTGTCCTCCAAGCCCGATGGCGTCCATGCCTACGACATCGACCAGCTGACCGCCGACATCCGCGGTCTCATCCATGAACGCGGCGCCGAATCCGCGCTGCTGGCCGGGCATGACTGGGGCGGCAGCGTCGGCTGGGCCACTGCGATGGCCCACCCGGAGGTCGTGGACCGCCTGGCCATCCTCAATGCGGCCCACCCGCGCAAACTCTCCCAGGGACTGCACCACCCGGGCCAGCTCCGCAAGTCCTGGTACTTCTTCTTCTTCGATCTCCCTGACCTGCCCGAAAGCATCGTGCACGCCAACCACTGGCACTTCTTCCGCCACTTCCTGCACGACGCCCACCCGGCGTACACCCCCGAAGAGATCGAACGCTACATCGAGGCGTGGTCGCAGCCCGGCGCGGCCAGCGGCATGATCAACTACTACCGGTCCTCGGTGCGGACCCCACCCAAGCAGGCCGAAGCAGCTCTTCGCCCGATCAAGGCGCCGACCCTGGTCATCTGGGGGCAGCGCGATCGCTACCTCGGCGAAGAACTCGCCGAGCCCGACCACGACGACGTGCCCAACCTGGACCGCGTCGAGCGGCTGCCCGACGCGTCGCACTGGGTGCATCACGACGAGGCTGAGCGCGTCACGCACCTGCTTGCTGACTTCTTCGCCCCCGCCCTACCAGCCAAGAGCTGACCAGGGGGATTTCTGATGGCAACGACAACCATCCCGCAAACTCGTTTCCGGACGATCGACGGAGTCCGGATCCGGTACGCCGACAGCGGCAGCCCGCAAAAGCCGACGGTCGTCCTGACCAGTCCGTGGCCGGAGAGCGTCTACGCGTTCGCGCCGATGTGGGCGGCGCTGTCCGAGCACGCCCGCCTGTTCGCCGTCGACCTGCCCGGTTTCGGCGCCTCCGAACGCCGGGAGGACCTGCTGTCGCCGCGAGCAATGGGCGAGTTCTTGGCCAAGCTCATTACTGAGGCGGATCTAGGCAGGGCGCACCTCGTCGCGCCGGACGTCGGAACCTCCGCCGCCCTGTTCGCGGCGGCCGCCCATCCAGAGCGGCTAGCCAGCGTGGTCGTGGGCACCGGCGGAGCCGCGGTTCCGATCCAGCTCGGTGAGCCACTGGCATCCTGGGTCCTGGACCCTGACCTCGACAAGTATCGCAAGATAGACCCGCACGTGATCGTCAACACGGCGGTGGACACCATCGAAGGCGGGATACCCGACGACATCCGCGCAGACTACCTCGCCTGCTATGAGGGCGACCGCTTTGTCGAGTCGATGCGCTATGCCCGCCGGTATCCCGAGGAGCTGCCCGTGCTGGCCGGGCTGCTGCCGCAGATCACGGTGACGGTCACGATCATCAACGGCCGCCACGACCGCGTCGTCCCGCTCGCCAACGCGGAGTTTCTCGACCAGCGGCTGCCTGCCAGCCGGCTGGTGATCATCGACGCCGGACACTTTGTCTGGGAGGAAGAGCCGGCGAGGTACGCCTCAGTCGTCATCGACTCGATCACAGGCGACAGGTCATGACCTTAAGGAGCTAGTGATGACTCAGGCATACCGCGTGCTGCGGGTCGCCCCCAGCGATAAGGGTGTGCTCAGCGTGGTCATCGACGCGCCGCCCATGAACCTCGTGGGACCAGTACTGGTGCGTGACCTGGTGAGCCTGCTCGGGACGCTGGAATCCGATGAGGAGACCAGGGTAGTTGTGCTGGAGAGCGCCGATCCCGACTACTTCATCCCGCACGTCGACCTGACCAAGGTCGCGGAGTACACCGCCGAGGCGGCCAGGGCGGGTGGCCCGGGTGATGCGTCTCTGGGCATGTTGTGGCACAAGCTCAGCGAGCTGCCGGTCGTCACGATCGCGAAGATCCGCGGCCGGGCCCGCGGGGCGGGCAGCGAACTGGCGCTGGCGTGCGACATGCGGTTCGCCGCGCGGGAGAACGCCATCCTGGGGCAGATCGAGGTCGGCGTCGGCGCGACCCCAGGCGCAGGGGGCGTGCAGCACCTGGGCCGGCTGCTGGGACGGGGCCGGGCCATGGAGGCGATTCTCGGGGCGGACGACTTCAGCGCCGAGGTGGCCGAACGGTATGGCTGGGTCAACCGGGCCCTGCCCGACGCGGACCTGGACGCGTTTGTGGGCCGGCTGGCTGGCCGCATCGCCTCGTTCCCCGCCGACGCGGTGCGATCCGCCAAGCGCGTGCTCAACGAGCTGACCATGCCGGGCGCGGACGCGATCCGCGCCGACGCCCGGCGGTTCCACCAGCTGGTCGTCTCGGACGCGGCCCAGGGCCGCACGGCCGCCCTGTTCGCGCAGGGCCTGCAGACCCGCGGCCCACTCGAACTCGACCTCGGCGACCGCCTCGGAGCCCTGTAACAAATACCAAAACGCTGGCCGTGGCGGACCGGCCTGGCCCGCGTCCTGAGCACGAAAGGGGACCACCGGAATCATGTTCTGGCTTCTGACCAAGATCACCTAGGCCTGCGACTGCAGCGCGAAGCAAGATACCGGCCCGGATTCCGGGACATCGAGGAAATTGGGTGACCAGTCATGGCTGAGGGATACTCAGAGCTTGCCAACGAGACGGTCAGTGTCGTGAACGGCATTAGCTATGCCTACCGTGACACCGGCGGCCGTAGCGAGGGCGTGCTGCCCCTAGTCCTGCTCCAGCACTTCCGCGGGAACCTGGACAACTGGGATCCTGCGCTGATCGACGCGCTGGCTGCAACGCGGCGGGTTATCACGTTCGACAATAGCGGGGTCGGCGGCTCCACCGGCATCACCCCGGACACCATCGAGCAGATGGCCCGCGACGCCATCGCGTTCATCGCCGCCCTGCAGCTCGGCCCGGTGGACCTCCTGGGCTTCTCCATCGGCAGTTTCGTGGCGCAGCAGGTGGCGCTGGTCCGGCCGGAGATCGTCCGCAGGCTGGTGCTGGCCTCGTCGGCGCCGCAGGGCGCGGCCGGCATGCACGGCTGGGCGCCGGAAGTCATCGGCGCCGTCGGCACACCGCATACTAGCCCGGAAGCCTACATGGAGGTGTTCTTCGCCCGGTCCGCCGAAAGCCGACAGGCGGGTTCCGGAGTCCTGCGGCGCATCTACGCCAGGACCGAGAACCGGGACACGGCCACCACGTGGGCGACCCGCGAGGCGCAGTACGACGCGGTCTGCGCGTGGGGAATCCCCGATCACGCGAAGCTGCAGCGGCTCAGCTGCCTGCAGATGCCGGTGTTCGTGGCGAATGGCGACAGCGACCCGATGATCCTGCCGCACTACTCCTACTTGCTGGCCGGCCTGATTCCGCGGGCCGAGGTGAAGATCTACCCCGACTCGGCGCACGGGTTCCTGTTCCAGCATGGCGCTGAATTCGCTGCTGATGTCGAGGCCTTCCTGGCCGACGGCAGTTAGGACACTTGACGATCGGCAAGACGCCCAGCGGGCGCGGACGGGAGGACACGATCATGAGCGACACCACGACTGTGAGCGCGGAGGGCGCGGTCCGGCCGTTCCGAATCGAAGTGCCTCAGGGCGAGATCGACGAGTTGCGCCGCCGCATCGATGCGACGCGCTGGCCGACCAGGGAACTCGTCACCGATCGGTC
>Ga0335075_10004777_pt1 | contig 21110 bp, 17 predicted proteins | sample Lox_Sample_24_FD_206723 | JGI IMG/M metagenome (GOLD analysis project Ga0335075, IMG submission 206723) | Soil microbial communities from Loxahatchee National Wildlife Refuge, Florida, United States - Lox_Sample_2.4 | ecosystem: Environmental > Terrestrial > Soil > Wetlands | place: USA...
CCGCAGCCGGGCGCGACCACGACGCGCGCCGTAAGTAGATAACAGACGAGCCCTTTTGAGGGGCGACGCCCCGAAGGGGCAAACCCGCACGTTCTAGGGCTCTGATGCACTTTATGGGGACGGTTTGCGTTCGGTGGCCGCAACCTGGTGTGGGGTGGGTGCGGCTCGTGCTGGCCCAGGTAGCGCGGCGTGAAATGACGGGCTCTGATGCAATTCATGGGACGTCGTCTCTGATGACCCGGACCCCGCGGGCCCGGTGAGCGGCCAGAACGTGACATAACACCCGCATGGCCAGCTATCCCGGCTATCGTGTGCAGTTGTACCCCCTCTGGGGGGTACAACTGCACACGCTCATTCGATTAACCGCAACAGCCAGTGATATGACACAGATGCACCCTTCGGGCGGCCAGGGTTGGCGACCGGTCTCCCCATCAAGTGCATCAGAGCCAAACAACGTGGAGGTTTACCGCTTCGTGCCCGTCTGTCATACGTATACGACGGGTAGACTTCCACGTTGCGGCAGAGTTCCACGTTAAATGGAGAACCGGGCCCATCCCGTGAGTCACAGGGGCACCTTGCAGCACGTAAGCAACTTCTTGCCCGTACGCCCCACTAGCCGGGAGCGCGCAACTGGTCAGCAGCTTCCCATGAAGTGCATCAGAACCCGTTCTAGGGCTTTTACGGGGAGACCGGGTGTCGGCCGCTCACCGGGCCCGCAGTCACCGGGCCCGCAGTCACTAGGCCCGCAGTGTCGGGGCCACCGGAGACGACGTCACGCAAAAGTGCCAAAGCCCGTCCCGTAGAGCGCGCCAGCGCTCTACGGGACGTTTACGTTCGGCGGTCGCGACCCCGGTAAGGCCAGCGAGCCGCGATCGTGCACGCACCAGCCCGTCCGCCGGGAGGCTGGATCGAGAACCCGCCCTGCAGCGGGGCCCGGATCGGGCAGGCCCACGGAATGAATCTCAGGATCGGGAGATGGAGCGCAGCGCGCGTTCCTTTTCGAAGTCGAGGGCGCGGCTCGGGGTGGGGGCCAATCGCCCGAGGCGGCGCGCCAGGTCCGCGACGGACGCGCGCACCGACGGCTCGGCAAGTACGCGCAGGCCGAAGGCAAGGGCTGCGGGGCTGATGTCGTATCGGCGTTCGAGTTCGAGTGCCTCTGCCACCGCTGCGATGTCGGCCTCGCTGAACTGCCGGTGAGATGGCCCATGTGGCCGAGGGCGGTCGGCCGTGCCCGGCCCGCCGCCGGTCCGCTGGGCGCGTGGGGCCGTCGCGCCGGTCCGGGCGCGGGAGGCCGTCCCGCCGGGGCGCCAGGCGAAGCTGTCCCGGAGCGGGGGTAGCAGGCCTAGTTCTTCTCGGTAACGGAGCATGCGGGGAGAAGTGCCGAGGCGGCTCGCGGCTTCCGTGATGCGCATTCTGACAATTTTACGTCAAGAACACAACTCAAAGCGTGCATAGGCCCGGGATGGTCCCGTACCGTGGGTGTGGACGGGGAACCACGTGTTGTTCTTAGGAGAGAGCATGACCGCCGATTTCCAGGTCGCGGACCTCAGCCTTGCCGCCTTCGGTCGCAAGGAGATCCAACTGGCCGAGCACGAGATGCCCGGCCTTATGGCCGTCCGCGCGGAGTACGCGGCCAGCCAGCCGCTGCGCGGAGCGCGGATCACCGGGTCACTGCACATGACCGTGCAGACCGCCGTGTTGATCGAGACGCTCCTCGCGCTTGGTGCGAAGGTGCGCTGGGCCAGCTGCAACATCTTCTCCACCCAGGATCACGCCGCCGCGGCCGTCGCCGTGGGCGAGACGGGCACCCAGGAAAACCCGCAGGGCGTCCCGGTCTTCGCATGGAAGGGCGAGACCCTGGAAGAGTACTGGGAGTGCACCGAGAGGGCACTGACCTGGCCAGACGGCGAGGGCCCGAACATGATCTTGGACGATGGCGGGGACGCGACGCTGATCGTGCATAAGGGCGCCGAGTACGAGCGGGCCGGCGCCGTCCCATCGGCGGACGAGGACGACCCGGAGGAATGGCGGATCATCCTGGACCGGATACGCGGATCGTTCGGCAAGTGGACCACGATCGCGAATGGCATCAAGGGCGTGACCGAAGAGACGACCACCGGAGTGCACCGGCTGTACGAGATGGCCAAGGGCGGCACGCTCCGGTTCCCGGCGATCAACGTGAACGACTCGGTGACCAAGTCCAAGTTCGACAACAAATATGGCTGCCGTCACTCGCTGATCGACGGCATCAAGCGCGCCACGGACGTTCTGATCGGCGGCAAGGTCGCGGTGGTCTGCGGCTATGGCGACGTGGGCAAGGGCTGCGCGGAGAGCCTGCGCGGCCAGGGTGCCCGGGTGATCGTCACCGAGGTCGACCCGATCTGCGCGCTGCAAGCGGCGATGGACGGCTATCAGGTGGCAAGGCTTGAGGACGTGGTGGATACCGCGGACATCTTCGTCACCGCGACCGGCAACCGCGACATCATCACCGCCGCGGACATGAGCAAGATGAAACATCAGGCAATCGTCGGCAACATCGGCCACTTCGATAACGAGATCGACATGACCGGGCTGACGAAGTGGACGGGCGTCCGCCGGGAGAACGTTAAGCCGCAAGTGGACGAGTGGACCTTCCCGGACGGGCACGCGATCATCGTCTTGTCCGAAGGCCGGCTGCTGAACCTTGGCAATGCCACCGGACATCCGAGCTTCGTGATGTCCAACAGCTTCACCAACCAGGTCATGGCCCAGGTGGAGTTGTTCACCAAGACGGCCGACTACCCGGTCGGCGTATACGTGCTGCCCAAGCACCTGGACGAGAAGGTGGCGCGGATGCACCTGGACGCGCTGGGCATAAAGCTCACCACGCTGACCAAAGAGCAGGCGGACTACATCGGTGTGCCCGTCGAGGGCCCGTACAAGCCGGAGCAGTACCGTTACTGAGCTCATCGAGGCGGCCATGGCCCGCATCCAGTATGCGGAGCGGGCCATGTCGCTCATGTCAGTGCTCCGCGACCGGTTCACCCGGGAGCGTCCCTTCGACGCGCTCAGCATCGCCGCCTGCCTGCACGTCACGGCGGAGACGGCGGTGCTGGTCCGGCTGCTCCGGGCGGGGGGCGCCCGGGTGTCGCTTGCGGCTTCCAACCCGCTGTCCACCCAGGACGACATCGCCGAGGCACTGCTGGAAGACGGCGTCGAGGTGTTCGCCAGGGCCGGCGTTGACCGGGCGGGTTACTACCGGCACATCGCGGACGCCCTGGCCAATGGTGCCGACCTGATCGTGGACGACGGCGGCGACCTGGTGAGCACGGTGCACACCTCGGCGACACCAGGGGTCCGCGGCGGATGCGAGTCGACCACAACTGGTGTGATCCGGCTGCGCCGGATGGCAGCGGACGGCGCGCTGTCGTTCCCGATGATCGCGGCGAACGATACCCCGGCCAAGCGCATGCTGGACAATGTCTGCGGCACCGGGCAGTCGGTGATCGACGGCATCTTGCGCGCCACGAACACGCTGCTGGCGGGCAAGATTGTGGTGGTTGCCGGGTTCGGCGCGTGCGGCGTGGGCATCGCGCACCGGGCGGCCGGGCTCGGCGCTCGGGTCATTGTGACCGAGGTGGACCCGGTGCGGGCGCTGGACGCGTCGCTGCGCGGGTTCCCGGTGCTGCCCATGGTCGATGCGGCGTCGCTCGGTGAGGTGTTCATCACCGCCACCGGGTCGGTGGACGTCATCGGCACCGAGCATGTCGAGCTCATGCGTGACGGGGCGATTCTCGCCAACGCCGGCCATTTCGACGCGGAGATCGACGTGCGCGCGCTCGAATCCGCGGCAGTCGCGGTGCACGGCGAGGTGCGGCCGTACGTGGATGCATACGAACTGGCGGACGGACGCAGGCTGCTGCTGCTCGCCGAGGGCCGGGTGGTCAACCTGGTGGCGGCCGAGGGGCATCCACCGGAAGTGATGGACCTGGCATTCGGCATCATGGCTCTGTCACTGGCCTGGCTGGCGACGAACGCCGGGAAGCTGTCCGCCGACGTGCATCCGGTGCCGGCCGAACTGGACGCCGAGGCCGCGCGCCTCACCCTTGCCGCCATGGGCATAACGATCGACGTGCTGACCGAAACGCAGCGGGAGTACCTCGAATCCTGGCGGATCGGCTCCTAACCCGGAGCACCCCCCGATGGCATGGGATGCCGGCCGCGCGCACCCGCCGAAAACGAAGATCGTTCGTTGATTCGGACCGCTATAACAGTCCGAATCAACGAACGATCATGAATGAAACTACCCCTGCCGCCGGTCCGCCTCGGCGCGGGCCGCTTGGTCGGCGTCGCCCGCGCGTTGCTGGGCGATCTGGACACCCTCGTCCACCTGGTCGCTCATCCGGCCGCCGGTCGCCTTGTTGATCGCATCGCCGGCCTGGCCCGCCATGTCGTCGGCACGCTGTCCTATGCCACCGTCCATGCCACCGGCCTGGCCCGTCGTATCACCGGCCTGGCCCGTCGTATCACCGGCCTGGCCCGTCGTATCACCGGCCTGGCCCGTCGTATCGGCGGCCTGGCCCGTTGTATCACCGGCCTGCTGGTCTGTGTCGCCGCCCGCGCCTTGGTCCGTCTGGTTCTTGGCCTTGGCCATTAGGTCGCCGGCCTGCTTCTTGAAGTTGTCGAGAATGCCCATAATCCCCCCTGTCGGGACATATTGACGTGGTTCGCTCCGGCGCGATACGGCACGGTGACGAGCCCCCGCCACTTTCGTCACGGTCTACCCAGGGCTGGGAATCTCTAACGCATCATGAACGCAGGTAGTACTTTTTGGTCTGCGCTGCCGCAAGCTTGGGCTGCGGGCCGGCGACCGCCCAGCTGGACCCGGCAACACTGGAAACCGGGCCGGAAACCGGGCCGGAAACCCCAGGACCGACAGGAACAACGGGAAGCGGATCAGCGACGGTGAGCGGCTCGCTGCTGGCACCGGCGGCACTGCTGCCGGAACCGCGCCCGGTGAGGGCGATCCAGCCGAGCAGGCCGATCGGGTACACGAAGTAACCCCAGCGTGTCGCCGGTGCCAGCGTGAACATGACCGCGAGGCCGAGCGCGATGCGGAACGCCGCCCCGCGGGCGTCGACTGGCGGCTTGATGATCAGGGACACCGCGAAGCCCAGCCCGGCCAGGGCGAGCAGCGCGACCGCGGCCATGTGGCCGGCCGAGCCGGTCATGGCCAGCAGATGCCCGGGCAGCGGGCTCGCGGCCGGAGTCTGGTACTTGGTGAGGCCCAGCGGGAACAGCACGGTGTTCTGTATGAATGCGGCGGGGTCGGAGAGGGCGCCCGGCGCCATCGCGACGCTGAGCCCGGCCGCGACGATGATCACCACGCCGACGAAACGCCACATGGCCTTGATCCCGTCCCTGGTCGCCATCATCGCGGCGAAGACCGGGACGGCCGGCCACGCGGTGGACTTCATCGCCGACGCGACGCCAAGCGCGAAGCCCGCCCACATCGCGCGCCGGCCGGGCCGCGCCGCCAGCGCCAAGGTGACCAGCAGCAGCGCGATCACCGGCGGGTCGGTGATGCCGACCGCCAGCGGGAACGCGATGACCGGAGAGGAAGCCGCGAAGACCGTGGAAAGCGCCACGTTGCGTGAGCAGGACCGGCAGCTCAGATGCGGTGCCGCGAGCCAGAACGCGAGCGCGATCAGCGCCACGGACACCAGCGTCATCCAGATCCGCGGGTCGCCCATCACGCCAGTGGCGCCCATCGCCTTCGGCAGCCCAAATACCGCCATGACCGGCAAATACGGATTGTAGGAGAGATAGCCGTCAAACTGGCCGGGTGCGAGATAGGGCGTGCCCGTGTGCAGCAGCAGCGTCGCGGCCCGCTGTATGACCTGGACCTCTGGCGTCGCCGAGACCTTGGTGGCCAGCCAGAGCAGCGGGGCGGCGAGGGCGCCGGCAGCCGACACGAGCAGAGGGACGAGCAGCGGGATCCTGGTCCGTCTGGTTATCCAGAGCAGCAGCGTGGTGACCGAGTACGCGACCGCCGCCCATACCGCCCACACCTGGTCGGCCCCGCCGCGGCCGCTGTAGATCGCGAGGGCAGTCGCATACAGCGCGAAAGCCGCGCTCGCGGTTAGCGCGCGGTTCCGGGTGAGCCAGTGCTCATGGACTGACATGGGGTCGTGTTCTTCGTTGCCTACTTGGGTGCGTTCCACTAGCCGTACCCGCCCGTCCACACGATTAACCTGTCTTAGCCTATATAACTATCACCATAGGTAAACCAAAAGGACTGCCCCCGGAAGCAGGTAATATTCAGCCTATCATCAGCCATAAAGGCGAGATATATCGGGTGGTGCCAGGTTCGCGCGGGCTACGGCAGCTTCCAGTCGACAGGTTCACCACCCTGCTGTTCGAGGAGCTGATTAGCCCTGCTGAACGGATGGGAGCCAAAAAATCCGTTAGCCGCCGAATACGGACTCGGATGGGCCGATTCGATGCACGGGACACCGTCGAGCACCGGCACCAGCGTCCGCGCGTCACGGCCCCACAAGATCGCGACGAGCGGCCCGGAGTGACGCTCGGCGAGCGCACGGATGGCCTGCTCGGTGATCTCTTCCCAGCCCTTTCCCCGATGCGAGCCCGGCTGCTTGGGGGCCACGGTGAGCACCCTGTTCAGCAGCAGCACGCCGTGCTCGGTCCACGGGGTGAGATCCCCGCAGGACGGCGCTGGATAGCCGAGATCATCTGAGTACTCGCGGAAGATGTTGACCAGGCTGCCCGGCAGCCGCTTGACCTCGGGCGCCACCGAGAAGCTCAGCCCGACTGGGTGGCCAGGCGTCGGGTAGGGATCCTGGCCGACGATCAACGCCCGCACGTCGGTGAACGGCTGCTTGAACGCCCGCAGCACGTTCGCGCCCGCGGGCAGGTACCGCCGCCCGGCGGCGATCTCGGCACGCAGGAACTCACCCATCGCCGAGATCCGGTCCGCGACCGGCTCCAGCACGTCGGCCCATCCTGGGTCGACGATGTTGCGAAGGGGCTCCGCCATGAAGAGCAACTCTAGTCTTATCAATAACTAACCGTGGTGCTTCCGCCCGTTCGTGGCGTCCGCGTCCCTAGCTTGGTGTTCGCGCCCTAGCTAGCTGGTGTTCGCGCCCTAGCTAGCTGGTGTCCGCGCCCCTAGCTGGTGTCCGCGTCCCTAGCTGGTGTCCGCGTCCCTAGCTGACGAGCACGGCGCTCGGCCAGCACCGCGGAAAGGAAGTCCGGCGCCGCGGTTCCCGGTGGCGGTGGCGGCGACACCCGCGCGGCGACGTCCGCGGCGAGCCGTTCGCCGAGCTCGTGGCGGGCCTGCCAGGTGAGTTCCCAGTACCGGCCAAGGTAGTCCCTGGCCGCGTTGGCGAGCGGATCGGGCAGCGCGGACAGCTCGAGCGCGGATGCCCAGCCGGCCAGCGCCGGCGGCATCGGCGCGGCGTGCGCGTAGCTGCGCGGCAGCCGCTCCTGGATGACGAACGTTCCCGCGAACAGGTCGCCGAGGCGCTTGCCCTTGTCCGACAGCAGCGACGTGATCAGCGCCGGCGAGCCGAGCAGCAACCAAATTTCGATCACGCCGGCCAGCGCGCGGACCAGGGCCTGGCGGAACCGCTCCGGGCTGCCGTCGTCGCTGACCACACGCAGTCCCATGGCCAGCTTGCCCAGTGACTTGCCCCGGCTCAGCGTCTCGAACACGACCGGGTAGCCGACGATCACCGCTACCGACGTGGTGAGCAGGACCGCTGCCTCCGAAGCACCGTTCAGGCCGGCCGCCAGGGCGATGGCCAGGTTCAGCGCCACCAGTGCGATCTCCTGCACCACGATGTCGATGATGATCGCGACCATGCGGCTGAGGAACCGTGCGACGGGAACATCGATGACCACGGCTTCGCCGCTGACCACCTCGCCCATGCCGGTCCCTTCGTCCCCCGCTCAGACTAACCGCTGCCCGGCTTGACCGTTACCCTGGCGGACGTGGACGCAGACGTTTTCGCCGAAGTGCACCGGGCCGAGTGGGCCAGGCTGGACGATCTGATCAAACGCCGTAGGAGGCTGTCCGGCACCGAGGTGGACGAACTGGTCGGGCTCTATCAGCGGGCCGCCACCCACCTGTCCGTGGCCAGGTCGTCAGCCGGAGATGCCCGGCTGACCGCGGAGCTGTCCACCCGGGTCGCTCGTGCCCGCGGCGCCGTGACCGGCGCGCACGCCCCGGTCTGGAACCAGATCGCCAGGTTCTTCGTCGTGGGCTTTCCCGCCCAGGCCTTCCGCGTGCGCTGGTGGTGGTTCGGCGTCGCGGTCGGCTCGATCATCGTGGCCGTGCTGTCCGCCGCGTGGATAGCCAGGTCTCCCGCGGTGCAGGCGAGCCTGCTGCCGCCGGCCCAGGCCCAGCAGCTGGTCAAGCACGAGTTCCGTGACTACTACTCGCAGTACGCGGCCACCTCCTTCGCCGCCAGGGTGTGGACGAACAACGTATGGGTGGCGGCGGAGGCGCTGATTTCCGGCATTTTGCTGGGCATCCCCACCGTGCTGGTCTTGGTCGAGAACGCGCTGAACGTCGGGGTGGACGCCGGGTTCATGATCGCGCATGGCCGGGGCACGGAGTTTTTCGCGCTGATCTTGCCGCACGGCATGCTGGAGCTGTCTGCGGTGTTCCTCGCCGCGGCGGCCGGCCTGCGGCTCGGCTGGACAATCATTGACCCCGGCCCCCGGCCCCGCTCGGTCGCGCTTGCCGAGGAGGGCAGGTCCGCGGTCACGGTCGCGCTCGGCATGATCGTGGTGCTGCTGGTCTCCGGCGCCATCGAGGCGTTCGTGACGCCCTCGCCGCTTGCCACCTGGGCGAGGATCGCGATCGGTGCGGTCGCGGAAGTGCTGTTCCTGACATATGTGTTTGCGCTCGGCAGCCGTGCGGTCCGGGCCGGGGAGACCTCCGACATGGAGGAGGCCCCCGACACGGTCCCCGTCGTCGCCTGAACAGCCACCAGCGGCGCGATCGTCAGGGCCACCTCCGCGCTGAGGCATTGACTGCCGCATTCTCGGTCGGCGCCGCCCCGGCCTCGTCATGCCGGACGTACACCCCGACGACCCGCCGGGCACGCCTGGCAGACCAGGTCGGAGCGACTGGCGTCAGCGGGTCACGAGCGCTGGCCCGCCGGAAATCCAGCAGGAACACGAGGAAGGCCAGCACCGCGCCGACTGCGCCGACGCCCAGCGAGATCACAGTTACTCCCATGACGCACCCCCAGGGTTTGTTCGCCGTCATATGCCTGCCTGGGTCATATCCAAATGGCTGATGCGCGTAAACGAAGATAAGCAGTCATTGGCCACTTCCCCGCCAAATTGATGTCGAATGAGGTCGACTGCGGACAACGTGCTGCCGTAGCCGTCCATTATGCGAGCAGAACTGGTCATCTGAGGACGCGGTGGGACGCGGTCGGACACGGGGCGGCACTGGAATTCCGTGCCACCAGCGGACACTGCGGGACAGGGCCGGACGCTGCCGGACAATCGTGTGCCACGGTTATCCCTTTGCGATCACATAATGACTTTGCGGCGTGTTATCTTCTACACGAGTCCGCGGGTTACCCATGGTGGGACAGGTTAACGCAGAGGAACACGATGAGTCGGCTCAAGCGCATCGCGCTGGTCACCGCCAGACCTCGCCCCGAGGTGCACTTCGATTACGACATGGCGCTACTGTATAAAGCAGTGGCAGGAAATGGAGTCGATGCCACGGTAGCCGCCTGGGACGATCCGGGTGTGGACTGGTCAAATTTCGACCTTGTGGTCATCCGTTCTCCGTGGGACTACTCTTGGCGCGCCGCGGAGTTCCTGAGTTGGCTGGATAATTGCAGCCTCCGCACTCAGGTCATGAATCCGCCAGAAGTCATGCACTGGAATGCCGACAAAACTTATCTGCGCTTTTTCTGTGCCCAGTCGATACCCATCGTTAAGACGCTATTCGTGGCGCCGGGCGAAGACGTAGAATTGCCCGCCGACTATGAGTACGTCATCAAGCCTAGCGTCGGAGCCGGATCGAGATTCTGTGCCCGCTACCGCGCCGGAGAAGAGGGTCACGCCGCCGAGCACGTGCGCCGCATACACGCGGAGGGCGCCGTGGCGATGCTGCAGCCCTACTTTCACCAGATAGAGGCCAGCGGCGAGCGGGCGCTCGTGTTCATCGACGGCGATTTCATGCATGCCATTTGCAAGGACGCCGTGCTTTCCCCGGGCCTGCGGTTCGACGAGGAGCGTGACGCTCATCCAGGTACGCGACCGTGGACGCCGACCGGACAGGAACTGGCACTCGCCCGGCGGGCCTTGGCGGCGGTGCCCTTCACCGGCCATCTCCTGTACGCCCGCGTCGACATGGTGGGCGATCCGGCGGATCCGGTGCTGAGTGAGCTGGAACTGGTCGAGCCTGGCCTGTACCTCAGAACCCATCCCGGCTCGGAAGACCGGGTCGCGCGAGCGATCGTATCGGCCGCCGCGACAGTTACCTGCCGATCGCGGCTGAGTGCCAGATCGCCGGCACCTGCCGATCGTCGGCTAAGCCCCAGATCGTCGGCAGATCGCGGCTAAGCCCCAGATCGCCGGCACCTGCCGATCGTCGGCTAAGCCCCAGATCGCCGGCAGGCTGTGCAGCCCTCCGGTCACGCGCCGGTCCTCGAGCCGCACTTCCCCCGGTGGCACGGCCAGGCGAAGGCCGGGCAATCGCTTGAGGATTCCCTCGAAAGCGACCTGCAGCATGGCGCGGCTCACGTGCGCGCCGAGGCAGAAGAACTTCCCGTGTCCGAACGCCAGGTGCGGGTTCGGTGTCCTGGTGATGTCGAAGCGTCCCGGTTCCCGGAAGACCTCGGGATCGTGATTGGCTGACTGCATGGAGAACACCACGAGATCGCCAGCGTGAATGCTGGCGTTCGCGTGATCTATGTCCGTCAGGGCGTATCGCGGGATCCAACTGCCGCCGGGCACCGCCAGCCTGAGCGCCTCCTCCACCGCACCCGGGATCAGGGACCGGTCATCAAGCAGGAGTTTGAGCTGCCGCCTGTGCCCCAGCAGGAAGAGCAGGCCATAGGCTATCCGGGCACCTATCACGTCAAAATCGGTAAGCGGAAAGCCGCTTACGCTGCGGAGGATTTCTTCTTGTTCGTCCGGGCCGACGGAACCTACCGATCGGACGACACCCGAGAGCGCGTCATCCGCCGGGCATAGCTTCTTGCGTTCTATCAGTTCGTATAGGTACTGGCGCAGCTCAGAGCGACTGGCGGTCGAATACGATTTCCGCCGTTCGCGGATGCGATGCGACCATGTTCGCATTCTATCCCAGTCGGCCGCCGGAATACCGACGAACTCATGAATCACCTGTGCCGAGAAGGGCATGATGAGATGCGCATTAAGGTCAAGTGCCGGGCCGGCCGCGACTATCTTCCTCAGCTGCTCATCGAGAATCTCCCGCATACGCGGCCGCATCAACTCGACGCTACGTGGGCCGTACCATTTGGCAAGATGGTGCCGGGCCCGGAGGTGATCGCTGAGCTCTGTTCTGTAGTTGCTCTCCGGCGAGAAGATCTCGGCGTGCCATAGCCGCGGTGCCGTTTCCGGTTCGGGATGGGATTTGCCTATTCTTGTATCTGCGCACAACGCCGTTACATCGGCATGCCTGCTGACCAGCCATCCAATGTCACCAGTTGACGTTGTCACTCGCGTGGGGCCGCCGACGGCGCGGAACGCGGAGAATTCCACTGGCTCCGTGAACGGCGAGGTTATGGTAAACGGCATTTCGCCAGGTTTCGTCGTCACCGTATTCTCTCCCGGTCATGGCAGTTCTCCCGGTCATGGCAGTTCTCCCGGTCATGGGCGGTTCCCTCCCCGTCATGGGCGGTTCCCTCCCCGTCATGGGCGGTTCCCTCCCCGTCATGGGCGGTTCCCTCCCCGTCATGGCGGCAATTCTGGCGTCGAGCCGAACCGGTAACCTGCTGTCTTCCGGATTGTCGTGTCCGGGGTAAGCGGTGCCGTCGCTACCTGCTTCCCGCTTGGCGAGCCGTATTTCCCGCAGGTTGTCCGCCGCCACACGCGTTTCTGGATGGTCGTCGCCAAGGATTACCCTCACCCGGCGGAGCGCGTCGTGCTGTAGCTGCTCGGCCTCATCGAGCAGACCCATCATGACCAGCGTCTGCGAGAGGCTGGTCGCGGAGAACAAAGTATCCGGATGGCTTTCGCCAAGAACCTTGCGGCGCCTGGCCAACGTGTCCTCTTGCAAAATCCTCGCCTCGTCAAGCGATTTCAGGGTGCGGAGGTCGACGGCGAGGTTATTGGCGGAGCGAAGCGTATCTGGGTGGTTGTCGCCCACCACCGTTCGATAGCGGCGAAGCGTGTCTTCATGTATCCGGCGCGCCTCGGCGTACTCGCCGAGCGCATAGTGGTCGACTCCCAGATGATTGGCGGAATGCAGGGTGTGCGGGTGGTTGTCGCCAAGCACACGGCTATACCGGGCAAAGGTCTCGGCCTGCAGTTGGCGCGCCTGGTCGTTCTCGCCCATCAAATGCAGGTTAATGGCGAAGCCATGGGCAAGACGCAGGGTATGTGGGTGATCCTCGCCGAGCACCTCGCGGCTGACTGGCAGCGTACGTTCATAGATCTCGCGCGCAATCGCATAGCGCCCTTGCTGCCGGTGCGCCCGCGCGAGCGCGCGAGCCGCCCAGAGGGTGTGGTACGTGTCGCCCGGCTTCGCCGTGGTCCACTGCTCCAGCGCGTCGGCGGCCAGGCGCGCGCTAGCCTCCGCGTCGCCGCGCTCGATCAGGTACCACGCCGCATCACAGGTCAGATCGCGCAAGCTGGGATCATCGCTGTCGGCCGGGTCGACGGCGAGCAGGTGCGGCATCATCCGCGCCCATCGTGGCCAGTCGGCGGGATCTTCCGGGTCGCCAGGGGAGTTGACGGTGAGGATAGTACGCGAGCGCGCCTGTACGTCGCGCCGCTCCGCCACGGTCAGCTGATCACGGGTCACCGCTTGGGTGAGGCGGTGCAGGCGAAGGCCCTCGCGCGAGCTGGTAGCCAGGCCAAGCCGGGTGATAGCGGCCACCGAACGCCTGATCGCCACCGGCCCCGCTCTGTTCGGCGACAGCTCCGTTAGCGGTGAGTGAAGGACGTCCTCTCGCTGCGAAGCCTTGATCAGCCAGTCCACGGGCACGATCTCGGGTGCCAGGTAGGAGCATAGCCGCAGCAGGGCGAGGCTGACCGGATCCGCGCCCGCGAGCTGATTCTCGCTGAGCGAAATGGCCGCGGCCAGCGGACGCGGGTAATCGCCGGTCGCTCCCTCGCTGAGCACGTCGCCGGCATGTTCGCTGAGCAGTTCCAGATAGTCCCCGACGGTGCTCGCCGTCTCCGCCAGGAACCCCCCGGCCTGCGACAGGGCTAGCGGCAAGTCGCCCAAGGCGGCGGCGAGCTGGTCGGCCTCGGCGGGAGTCAGGTCGGGATGGCAGGTGCGCAGCATTTTGATGGCCTCGGGTCGCGCCATCACGTCAACCGAGACCATGCTGGCGATATGGTCCCAGCCTCCTGCCCGCGAGGTAATCACCACGTGTCCAAGTCCACCGGGCAGCCATTCCCGCAACCGTGCCGGTTCCTCGGCGTTATCGAATACAAGCAGCCAGCGGTCATTGCCGCGAAGGTAGGCCTTCACCATAGCGGTGGCAGTGGCGGTCTCTGCCGACGGCTCGACGAGCCGCAGCTGACGGGCAAGAGCGGCGAGCTGGTCGGCGATCAGCGAGGAGTCTTCCGATGCTATCCACCAGACCAGGTCGTATTCGCTGGAGAACCGATGCGCGTACTCGATGGCGATCTGCGTTTTCCCGACACCACCCATACCGCGCAGTGCCTGGACGACGGCTGTTCCACCCGAACTCAGCCGCGAATAGATCCCCGCGAGCAGCGAATCGCGGCCGGTAAATTCAGGGTTGCGTGGTTCTATATTCCATACCGGGGGTAGCCCTTTGCGCCCACCGCGCTGTTCGGGCTGGCCTGGTGTCGTATCGTCCGGCTCGGGCAGCCGCGGGGCCAGGCCGGCCAGAATGTCTTGGCGGATCGCTAGCAGGGGCTGATAGGAGGCGTCATCCCCGATATGTCGGCCCTGTTTTTCGATGGCCTGGACAAGGGAATCCCAGGTCGCGTGCATATCTGGGTGGTTACTGCGCAGAATTAGGCTGAGTTCGACGAGAGGCCGCAGCCCGGATTCGATCAGATCCCAGCGTTCCATTCCCGCGAGGACCCTCTCGATGTGCTGGAACGCGGCGGTGGCCCGGAGCACGCCCGCAGTGCACGCCCGCAGCACATCCTGTGCCGGCCGCGGGTCACCGGCGTCGGCTTCGCTGGTAGCGGGGATGTCCTGCTCGGGTGCGCGTTCGGTGCTGCCGTCGAGTTTGTAGTGGACCGCGAGCCTGTTCCATGTCGCTTCCCAGCGGCGATCGGCCGCCGGATCGACACCGCACAGTTCGACGAAGGTCAGCAGGAATGCCTTGCTCGGGAACCTGCGACCGGAGAGGACTTCACCGAGGGTAGTGCGAGGCAGCGATCTTCCTGACCCCATAGCCATGGCCCGTTTTTCCAGAACGCGATAGGCGGGGCTGTCTGCGCGAACCCGCAACATTCGCATATACCGGGCGAAGTCTTCCATTGTCGATGCGGGTGTGGGATCGACGTGATCGGCCGAGTCATCATTCATCGGACCAGCGACCCCCTTGGCGTCCTGCCTATAGGCATCAACGGTATGCGAGACTGCTTGCCGTGCCTAGAGCAGATCGCGCGAGACGTGCCGACCGGGGGATTATCAGCTTTCGCAGCCGTGCGGCCTGTGCTGGGTTTCCGTCTGGGCACGAGTGATGATGGCACATCTAAATGCATCTTCGCTGACCCTTTCCCAATCGGGCCGACATCTTCCTGTGGTCAATCTAGCCTCACCTGTGTCAGATGACGCGGTCCTTGCCGGGTGACCATCGAGACGCGTAAGGGAAAGTTTCTTATGGGTGTTATCATTGTCGCCACGGTGGCGAGCCGCGGGTGCGCTGGGGAAGCTGGGGTTGGCGGATGAGCTGGACAAGCAGGCTGGCCGCCTCAGCACGAAGAAATACCGTCAGCTGGATCTAATGCAGCCCACGTCTCCTGCCCCCGGTGCGGGACCGCAACACATCCTGGAATCAGTTCTGCGTCATGAAGTCGACCTAATCCGCTTCCTGTGGGTGGATCACAATGGGCTTACCCGCGGCAAAGCGGTCACGCCCGACGTCCTGCCATCGCGGATGGTATCGGGCATCGGCCTCGCCAGGTTCCGCCAGGCCTGCGGTCTCGCCGATGTCGGTGAGCCAGTGCCCGGATTCGATGCGGTCGGCGAGGTGCGGCTGGTGCCTGACCCTGATTCCTTCGTGCTGCTCCCGCACGCACCCGGTTCCGCGGCGATGCTGTGCGACCTGATGACGGTCGAGGGGGAGCCCTGGCCGGCGTGCCCTCGGACGTTTCTCAGGGACGCGCTCTCGGCCTTCGGGGAACTTGAGGTGGTGGCGGCATTCGAGCCAGAATTCACGCTGTGCGCGGCTCCGCCTCGGCCGGATGGCCTGGACCTGTTCGACGACAGCCTCTGTCTTGACAACGAGGGCTTCGAGGCGGCGAACGACTTCGCCGTAGAACTGGTGCGTGCCTTGCGCTCGCAGGGCATAGAAGTGCAGGGATATCACCCCGAGTTCGCCGCGGGGCAGCATGAGATGACCCTGCTGCATACATCGGCGTTGCGCGCCGCGGATCGGTTCATCTGGCAGAAGGCGTTCACCAAGGGCCTGGCACGGCGGCGTGGTACGTGGGCGACGTTCACACCGGTCCCTTATCCAGGTATGCGCGGGAACGGTAACCACGTGCACCTCTCGCTCTGGCGACGCCCCCCGGGCGGCGGGCCATCGGCCAACGTGTTCGCGGATCGCGGCGATCCGCTCGGCCTGTCGCAGACCGGCCGGCACTTTGTCGCCGGGCTGCTCGCTCACCTGCCCGGCCTCATGGCGCTCACCTGCGCCAGCGTGGTCAGCTACGATCGCCTTCGCCCTGGCATGTGGTCGGGGGCCTATCTCGGCTATGGCCTGGACAACCGGGAGGCAGCCATCCGTGTCCCCAGCCGCCTGCGTGGTGACGACGCCGGCAGCACGAATATCGAGGTCAAGGCGTGCGATTCCACAGCAAATCCGTATCTGGCACTCGGCGCGATGATCCACGCCGGTGCGGACGGCGTGCTGCGGCAGCTGGATCCAGGCGAGCCGCTCAACGAGGACCCGGGCCGGCTCGACGAGCAGGCGCTGCGCAAGAGGGGCGTCAAACTGCTGCCCGGCTCGCTTGAGGAGGCGGTCGACGCGCTCGAGGCGGACGAGTTCCTGATGGACGTTCTCGGCCCGCTGCGCCGTGTGCTGTATCCGGCGGTCAAGCGTGCCGACATCCGGGAGATGAAACAGCTGCCGCCGCAGGTCGCCTGCTACCGCCACGCCATCCGTTTCTTACCCTACAAGCGGCCCGCGGCCTTGAGGTCCAGGTAGGCGTCGGCGAGCGCTGGCGGGAGCCGGTCCGGCGGAGCGTCGACCACGGTGACCCCCTGCTGCCGCAGCCTGGCAGCCAGCTGCGACCGGCCGCCCCGGGCCCGCTCGGCCGCCGCCGCCGCGTACACGGAGCCGGCCTCGCCGCGGCCGGCCGCCAGCTCGTCCAGCCGGGGATCGGCGACCGAGCCGAGCACCACGACATGCCTGGATACCACCAGCGGCAGGCGGGGCAGCAGTCCTTCGCCGAGAGCCGCCGGGTTCAGGTCGGTGAGCAGCACGACCAGGCAGCGCTGCCGCGCGTGCGCCAGGATCGCGGCGACCATGGCGGCGCTGTCCAGCTCGACGAGCTCGGCATCCAGCGCGGCCATCGCGCTGGCGAACGCGCGGAGCGTGCCGTTGCGCGGGGCCGCGACCACCCTCGCCCGCAGCCGCTGGTCGAAGGCCAGCAGGTCGATCCGGTCGCCGGCCCGGTTGGCGAGCGCGGTGAGCAGCAGCGCCGCGTCCATCGAGCTGTCCAGCCGAGGTGCGCCGCATACCCGGCCCGCCGAGGTCCGGCCGGTGTCGAGCACGACGAGGATCCGGCGGTCGCGCTCCGGCCGCCACGTCCGGACCAGCACGTCCTGTCGGCGAGCGGTGCCGCGCCAGTCGATCGAGCGCACATCATCGCCGGGCACGTACTCGCGCAGCGAGTCGAACTCGCTGCCCTGGCCGCGGATGAGCGAGCGGTGCATGCCGTCGAGCTCACGCAGCCGGCTGAGCTTCTCCGGCAGGTGGCGGCGGCTGCTGAAAGGAGGCAGGGCCCGTACCGCCCACGGCACTATGTGCCTGCGCTGCCTGGCCGCGAGGCCGAGCGGGCCGCGCGAGCGTACGGTCACGCCCGCCGCGGCGCGATCACCCCTGCGGGTGGGGGTCAGCACGGTGGTGATGGTCGCCCGCCCGCCGCCGCGGACCAGGAGCGGCGACTGGCGGGGCTCGCCGCCAGCGCTCGGCGGCCAGGCGTCGCGGATCAGGCCGCGCAGCACCCGCCGTCCGGGGTTGGCGATGGTCAGCGTCACCTCGGCGGTCTCGCCGAGCCGGACCGACGTATCACCCGACCGGGATAGCCGCAGCGGCCCGGTCGGCGCGGCGAGCGCCAAGTCGGCGGCGATCCCGGCGATGATCGCGACCGCCACCGCGAGTACCGCCGCCCAGCTGCCGAACGCGAGCACCACCAGCACGCCCGCCAGTGCCACCGCTCCCGCCCGGCCGGTTATCGCCATCGGTTCAGCGCGGAACAGGTACCGAGGCGAGCACGCCTTCGAGTACCCGGTCCGGTGTTGTGCCGTCGAGTTCGGCTTCCGGGCGGAGCTGGAGCCGGTGCCGCAACGTGGGCCTTGCCACCGACTTGACGTCGTCCGGCGTCACGTACTCCCGCCCGGACAGCCAGGCGATGGCGCGGCTCGTCGCCAGCAAGGCGGTGGTACCGCGCGGCGAGACGCCGAGCCGCAGCGCGGCCGAACTCCTCGTGGCCCGGCACAAGTCGACGATGTAGCCGGCCACCTCCGGGGCGACCGTAACCCTGCGGACCTTGTCGCTCGCCGCGTTGAGTTCGGCTGCTCCGGCGACGGGCGAGATGCCGGCGCCGATCAGGTCGCGCGGGTTGAACCCGGCTGCGTGCCTGGCCAGCATCCCGAGCTCCTCATCGCGCTCGGGCAGGGGCACGGCCAGCTTCAGCAGGAAGCGGTCGAGCTGGGCTTCGGGCAGCGGGTAGGTGCCCTCGTACTCGACCGGGTTCTGCGTGGCGGCGACAAGGAAGGGTTCGGGCAGCGGCCGGGGGGTGCCGTCCACCGATACCTGCCGTTCCTCCATGGCCTCGAGCAGCGCGGCCTGGGTCTTGGGCGGCGTCCTGTTGATCTCATCGGCAAGCAGCAGGTTCGTGAAGACGGGGCCCTCGCGGAACTCGAACTCGGCGGTCCTGGCGTCGTAGACGAGCGAGCCGGTGACATCCCCCGGCATCAGGTCCGGGGTGAACTGCAGCCGCTTGTCCCGCAGCGAGAGCGCGGCGGCGAGCGAGCGGACCAGCAGGGTCTTGGCCACGCCGGGGACGCCTTCGAGCAGCACGTGGCCTCGGCAGAGCAGGCCGATGAGCAGCCCGGTGACCACCGCGTCCTGGCCCACGACGGCCTTGGCGATCTCGCCGCGCACGGCCGCGATGGCAGTCCTCGGGCCGTTGTCCACCACTGATGCGGTCATCTGACGCTCAGCTTCCTCTCCAGCTCGTCGAGCCTATCCGCCAGGCCAACCAAGGTGGCGTCGTCGGCTGGTGGCCCTCCGGCCAGTGTTGTTATTACATCTTCAAGGGTGTCGCCGGTGCGCTGGGCGACCGCGGAACTTACCGCGTCCGGCGGGCTGTCCGGCGGCAGCCCGAGCGCCGGCAGGATACGGCGGACAGCGGCCTCGCGCAGAGCGGCGGCGGCGGCGCTACGGGATCGCCTGGCGCGGTACAGCCGGCCGTGGCCCTCGGTGGTCTCGGCGGCGCGGACCACGACCGGCAGGCGCTCGGGCACGAGCGGGCCGAGCCGGCGCATCCGCCACAGCGCGAGCAGGACGACGGCGATGAGCAGCTGAGCGGTCACCATCCAGACCGGCCCGGGGACCAGGCTGAGGAACGAGGACTGTCCTGTCGGCGGTCCCTCCGGGCTCTGCGCCGGGGTCAGCCAGACCAGGCCGGGGTTGGCGCCGAGCAGGTTCAGCGCGAGCGCCGCGTTGCCCAGGTTGCCCAGGTCCTGGTTGGTGAACGGCGCGCCGGTGCCGAGTACGGTGATCTGGCGTCCGCCTGCCTGGTAGCGGATCAGCGTGCCCCCGTAGCAGCGCTGCGCGCCCGGCGCCGAGGTGGCCAGCTCGCTGCCGCCCATGTCGGCGTTTCCGGCCAGCGCCGCCGCCGCCAGGCCGCAGCCCGGGTTGACGGCGCCTACCGATGTACTCCCGATGACCGTGACCCGTGGCGCGAGTGCGCTCACCGTCGATTCATCGGCGTTGACCAGCACCAGGTCGGCGCGCGCGTGGCGCAGGACGCCGAGCTGGGCGGAGGTCAGCAGCCAGGGGTCGGTGACCAGGAGCGTGCCTCCGGCTCCGGTGGCACCGGTGGCTCCGGTGGCCCCGGTGGCACCGGTGGCATCGGCGGCTTCGGCGGCTTCGGCGGCTTTGGCGGCCGAGGCGGTGCGCGTGACCTGTGTGCCACGGTCAGCGAGAATCGCGGCCAGAGCATGTCCGCCGTCCGGACCGGTATTCGCGGGATCCAGGTAGGTGACCGACCCTGGACCGGGCTGCAGCCAGGAGATCACCAGCGCGCCGAGCAGCACGACAAGCACCACTGCGACCGGGAACCGCCACCCCTTGCTCACAGGGTCACCACTGCTCTGGCGTTCGTCAGCGCCTCGTCCAGCCGCTGGAGGCGGGCGTAGCCATCGGGCGTGCCGGTTCGCTCGCCGTAGCATACGTCGTCGAACAACAGGGACGCCGCCGCCAGTTCGGCCGCGTGGCCGGGGAACAGCATGCCCGCCTCGGTGGCCAGTTCGTCCGCCGTCCGGGACGGGCCGGGGACGAGGAGTTCGCGTTCCTCTAGGCTGGCGGCGATGGCGCGGACGGATTCGACGATGGCGCCGGAGTAATCGCCGTCCGCGGCGTGCCGCCGCGCCAGGTCACGATGCTCGCGTGCGGTGGTCGTTCCCGTCCCGCCGAGCAGGGCGGGCGCAGGCCGGCGCCGGCTCCGGCTCATCGGCCCGATCCTGGCCCAGACGACCACGATAATGATGAGCGGGATCACTACCAGGGCCGCCGTGGCCAGCCAGCCGCTGGGGCCAGAGTAGGTGAAGTTCAGCTTGCTGAGCAGCCACTGCCAGAACGACTGATGCCCGTACACCCCCTTGGCCAGCTCCTGCCGGGCCAGGCGCTGCGCGGGGATCCTGCCGATCGGCCCGCCCGCGATCAGCATTCCGGGTTTACCGTGGATCGCATGGTGACACCTCGTAGCCGGGTGCATACGCCGCCATCGGAAGTCCCCTTCACCCGAATCGGGTCGAATCTATCCCGGGACAGCCACCCTCCGCTGGTTTATGGTACCGGGCCCGCCCCCTTTCCCCGAGGTGAGCCAATTTCCGCCGATTTCCCGAGGTGGGCCACGTGGCGCACCAACCCCTCGGGTGACCCCGTTGTTTATTCCGGTTTATTCCGGTTCATTCGGAGGCGCTGAACCGTCGCGGACGTCTGCTCGCCCGCGCTGGTCAAAGTCCGGTATGACCGGTATCTGGTATCTGGTATCTGGTATCTGGTATCTGTCCCCGTGGCGTGGCCTCCCGGTCCCGGATCTCCCCAAGATTACGGCTCAAGTCCGCTTTATGAGGGTGCTGCTGGTCGGCTGCTCCTGGCTGACGGCGCGCGGGCAGGGAAGTGAAGTGGCCTGAGTGCCGTACGGTTCCCGTGTGGCCTGCGGGCCCGGACACTGCGGGCCCGGACACTGCGGGCCCGGACACTGCGGGCCCGGACACT